>Ga0115103_1672316_pt1 | contig 19009 bp, 33 predicted proteins | sample MBTome_2_FD_89643 | JGI IMG/M metagenome (GOLD analysis project Ga0115103, IMG submission 89643) | Marine eukaryotic communities from Pacific Ocean to study complex ecological interactions - MBTS_5May14_M1_3um Metatranscriptome... | ecosystem: Environmental > Aquatic > Marine > Oceanic | place... | reverse complement strand
TTCAAGATTAATAATATTAAATTTTCAATGTAAGTCTATAAAATTTTGTAACTTAATTTATGAAAACTAATAAAAAATTAAAATTGACATACAAAAGTAATTACAAGTATTATACTTTTAATTTTGAGAAATATACTAGACTATGTCAGCAACAATTAAATATGAAATGATGATTCTTCTAACAGAAGAATTTAATGATAGTGAATTAAAAACTTGGGCATTTAATTATGCAAAAATATTACAAAATCTAAGTGCTTCTGAAATTTCAGTAATCTCGCGTGGAAAACGTGATCTTGCGTACTGGATTAACAATCAAAAAAAAGGTAGTTTTATTCAAATAAACTTTTCGGCAATGCCTAAATATTTAGGAAAATTTACCGGTGATTTAAAATTTGATACAAACGTTTTAAGATTCTTAATCCTAAATAAAAAAAAGTTAAATTATTAAATTTAATTTTGAAACTAGATTCAAAATCTGTTATAATAATAAGAGTTAATACATCCTCAGTAGCTCAGTGGTAGAGCAATCGGCTGTTAACCGATTGGTCGTAGGTTCAAGTCCTACCTGGGGAGTATTTACGAAAAAGGAAACCATGGACAATAATCTTGACAGTTTAAAAATTGGCGATAAATACTTCGACTCACGTTTAATGCTGGGAACAGGAAAATATAAAACGAGAGAAGCTGCAATAAACAGTATAACGAAAAGTGAATGTAATATTGTAACCGTTGCAATTCGTCGTTTGCCGACAAATTTAGATAATGATAGTAATAGTTTCCTAAATTCCTTAGATTGGAATAAATTATGGTTATTACCAAACACTGCAGGTTCTCAAACAGCCGAAGAGGCTATTCGTATGGCTTTTTTAGGTCATGAATTAGCCTGTCAAATTGGGCAAGAAGATAATTTTTTTGTAAAATTAGAAGTAATTTCAGATCCGAAATACTTACTACCTGATCCAGTTGGAACATTAAAAGCGGCTGAATTTTTGGTTAAAAAAGGATTTACAGTGTTACCATATATAAACGCAGATCCTATGTTGGCTTTACATTTAGAAGACTTAGGATGTGCAACCGTTATGCCATTAGGATCTCCGATTGGTTCTGGACAAGGATTGAACAATTTATCAAATATTAAAATTATTATTGAAAATGCAAGTGTCCCTGTCATCATCGATGCTGGTATAGGTACTCCTAGCGAAGCTGCTATGGCTATGGAATTAGGTGCCGATGGTGTATTAATGAATACAGCAGTAGCACAGTCTCGAGATCCAGAAAAAATGGCCTATGCTATGAATTTAGCTGTTAAATCTGGAAGACTTGCATACTCTGCAGGTCGAATGGATAAAAAATTATATGCTAGTCCTAGTTCACCAATAAATCAAATAAGCAAATTATAAAAGTTTTCTGTAATAAAAAAAGAAATTTTTATGAAATGTTTAATATGATAGAACTATTTAAACTATTTGAATAAGTCTCAAATAGTTTAAATAATTTTTTTTGTTTATTTTTTATCAATCATTTCAATCGATCCTTCTTCTGTTCGTAGTTTTGGATCTACATGACTATAATCAATATTTACAATAATATTATCTTCGATATCTGCATCAATGATAAGTTTTGTCTTAGGATATAAAGGTTTTGCTAAAAACTCTTGTGCTAAATTATCTTCTAATAATCGCATTACTGCTCGACGTAAAGGACGTGCACCATAAATTGGATCGAATCCTTGTTCTACTAAAATATCTTTAACACCATTTCGAACTTCTAATTCAATTTCTTTTTCCTTCATTCGGTCTTGTAATTGTTTAATCATAATCTCAGAGATTTGTTTAACATCTTGTCTTGTCAAATGACTAAACACAATAATTTCATCTAACCTATTTAAAAATTCTGGTCGGAAATATTTTTTCAATTCTTCATTTACTAAGAAAGAAATTCGTTTAAAAACATTCGGATCTATAACTGGGTCTGACGCTGAAGATAAGAAATCAGAATTAATATCTAAACTACTTTTATTTGGTTTACGAGCTTGAATTCCACTTTCTTTTTCAATAATTTTAGCCCCAACATTTGAAGTCATAATAATTAAAGTATTTTTGAAATCAATTGTTCGACCTTTTGAATCCGTTAAACGTCCATCGTCTAGAATTTGTAATAATAAATTAAAAACATCTGGATGTGCTTTTTCAACCTCATCAAATAATACTACAGTATATGGCTTACTTCGAACAGCTTCAGTTAACTGTCCTCCTTCACTGTAACCAACATAACCAGGAGGTGAACCAATTAATTTAGCAACGGTATGTTTTTCCATATATTCAGACATATCTAATCGAACCATACATCTTCACTACCAAACATATATGAAGCTAATGCTTTTGTTAATTCAGTTTTTCCTACACCTGTCGGTCCAGCAAAAATGAAACTAGCAATTGGTCGATCTGGATTACGTAAACCTACACGAGCTCTTCGAATAGCCTTTGAAACTGAAACAATAGCTTGATGTTGACCAATTAGTCTTTCGTGTAATGTTTCTTCCATATTTAACAATTTCTTCGATTCTGTCTCAGAAATTTTAGTCATTGGAATTCCTGTCCATCCTGCAATTACTTCAGAAATATCTTCTTCCATTACCATGTCAACATGAATACGTTTAAGTCCTGCTTTTTCGTTAATTTGTAAAGCTTGTTTCATGATTTGAATTTGAATTCTTACTTCCATTTCGTAATCTAGAAGTTGAGAAGCAGTATCATAATCTTGTTCTCGAACACAAATATCTTTTTCACTTAAAGTTTCTTGAAGCTCATTTAATAATAGTAAAATACCTTCAGGTAATCTTTTATTCTCTAAACGTACACGTGATCCTGCTTCATCTAATACGTCAATTGCTTTATCTGGCAAGTAACGATCAGCAATAAATTTATCTGCAAGAATAGCAGCTTGTTCAATCGCTTTATCGTGGTAGCTTAGACTGTGATGACGTTCAAATTTTGCACGTAAACCACGTAAAATATCAATGGTAACACCGACACTTGGTTCTTTTACTTGTACAGGTTGGAATCGACGTTCTAAAGCTGCGTCACGTTCGATGTATTTACGATACTCTTCCATAGTTGTAGCACCAATACATCTAAATTTGCCTCGTGCTAAAGCTGGTTTTAAAATATTAGCTGCATCTACAGCGCCTTCGGCAGCCCCTGCTCCAACTAATGTATGAATTTCATCAATAACTAAAATAATCGTTGAATCTAATTGTGCTTCTTCAACAATACGTTTTAATCTTTCTTCAAATTCCCCACGATATTTTGTACCAGCAAGTAAAGATCCTAAATCTAAAGACATAATTACATTTCCTTCTAAGAAATTTGGAATATCTTGAGTTAGAATTAATTGAGCAAGACCTTCTGCTACAGCTGTTTTACCTACACCAGGTTCACCGATAAGTACAGGATTATTTTTACTACGTCGTGCTAATACTTTAATAACTTCAAAGATTTCTTTATCACGACCAATTACAGGATCTAATCGACCTTCTACAGCTTCTTTCGTAATATTATCTGTATATTCATCTAAAGTTGGTGTCGTACTAACATCACCTTCACGATCTAAAATACGTTTTTCTGATTCTGTTAATGGACGTAATAGTTCTTCTTGATTTTCTTTAATAAGTCCTAAAGTTTTATTACGTAATTGTGTTATATCAACACCTAACTTTTCAATTGTACGTATTGCTACACCATCTTCTTCAGCAATAAGCGCTAATAAAATGTGCTCAGTACCTACATAATTTTGACCTATATCTTTTCCTTCTTGAACTGCCATTTCTAAAACTCGTTTTGCACGAGGAGTGAAAGGAATTTCTGAAGCAACAAATCCAGTACCACGTCCAATGTAATTTTCAACTTCTTTTCGAGCTTTTTTTAAAGTTACACCTAACGAACGTAGAGCTTTAGCTCCTAGTCCTTGTCGTTGTCCTACTACTCCTAAAAAAAGTTGCTCAGTACCGACAAAATTATGACCCATTCTTCGAGCTTCTTCTTGAGAAAGCATTATAACTTTAATCGCACCTTCAGTAAATTTCTCAAACATTTTGTATTACCTTAATACCTAGACATAAACTTCTATTCACAATAAGTCAGATGATAATTTAATACAATTTTTTATGGGTATTGTTATTTATTTTTAAGTTATATATTATATACTTTATATACGAAACGGCGGTATGGCCAAGTGGTAAGGCAGTGGATTGCAAATCCTCTATCCCCAGTTCGAATCTGGGTGCCGCCTTTAAAATTGTTGCTATACTCTTGCCTTTTTGCGTTATTTCATATATTATTATTATATAACACAGGGGACGTGGTGGAATTGGTAGACACGACGGACTTAAAATCCGTTGCCTAGTGATAGTGCGTGAGGGTTCAAGTCCCTCCGTCCCCATTCAATTCTAAAGATTAATTCAATTAATTGGAAAATACTTTTTATGAATAAGGGGCACTTTAAATTATTTTTTTATGTTTTATTACGTTAACTTAGAACATCATCTTATATTCTTATATGTATTATAAGCATTTTTATTTAAAAATCTCAGATAGAATTACTATATTTATAGATTTCTATTTTTACTATGGTTAAATAATGCAACTTGAAAAAATAATAAACTGTTGAAAATTTACAAGTTCTATAAAATATTTTTGATGTTTTATACGTTTTTATTCATTATCATAAATAATTATATTTATTCAATTGAATAAATATAATTATTTATCAACTTAAAAAAGCGTCATTAAGATAAACAGATTCGGTATAAGACACCTGATGGTAAATCTGATTCTGATAATAAATTGAAAATATCTACAGTTGAATCATGATAAATTTCTATAACTCGTTTGTGAACTCGTAATTCAAAATGTTCTCGAGAATCTTTATCTACGTGAGGAGATCTTAAAACACAATAAATGCGTTTATCCGTTGGAAGTGCTACGACACCAACATTATCTAACTCAATATTTTGTGTTAGATTTAAAATCTTACGACATGAAGCCATTAAAAGTTCATGATTGAAAGATTCTAATCGAACACGAATTTTTTCATTGGTTTTTGTTACCATAAATTTATTTATTTATTTAAAGATTTTAGAAACTACACCTGCTCCAATAGTTCGTCCACCTTCACGAATAGCAAATCGCATACCATCTTCGATCGCTACTGGATAAATTAATTCAGCCGTCATTTTAATACGATCACCAGGCATAACCATTTCTACAACTGAACCATCATCAGCAGTAAATTGGATAATTGAACCTGTTACATCAGTTGTTCGAACGTAGAATTGAGGACGGTAGCCTGTAAAGAATGGTGTGTGACGACCACCTTCTTCTTTTGTTAAAACATAAACTTATGATTCGAAATTAGTATGAGGAGTAATTGTACCTGGTTTTGATAATACCATACCTCGTTCGATATCTTCACGTGTAACACCACGTAATAAAATACCAACGTTATCACCTGCAAAACCTTCCTCTAATGTTTTTTGGAACATTTCGATACCAGTAATCGTTGTTGTTTGTGTTTCACCAATACCAACGATTTCAACGTTATCACCCACTTTTACGATACCACGTTCGATACGACCAGTAGCTACTGTACCTCGACCAGTAATTGAGAATACATCTTCAATAGCCATTAAGAATGTTTTTTCAACATCTCGTTCTGGAGTTGGAATATACTCATCAACAGAATCCATTAATGCATAGATTTTATCTACCCATGGATTATCACCACGTTTTGTTGATGGGTTTGAAGTAATCGCTTCAATTGCTTGTAACGCTGAACCAGGACAAATTGGAATATCATCTCCTGGGAAGTCGTATGCTGATAATAATTCACGAACTTCTAATTCTACTAATTCTAATAATTCAAGATCATCTACTTGATCTTCTTTATTTAAGAATACAACAATATCAGGTACACCAACTTGTTTTGATAATAAGATATGCTCTCGTGTTTGTGGCATTGGACCATCCGCAGCAGATACTACTAGGATCGCACCATCCATTTGCGCAGCACCTGTAATCATGTTTTTCACATAATCCGCGTGACCTGGACAATCTACGTGAGCATAGTGACGGTTTTGTGTTTCATATTCTACGTGAGCTGTATTAATTGTAATACCACGTGCACGTTCTTCTGGCGCTCCATCAATATCTGCATAAGCTTTAGCAGAAGCATTACCGTCTAATGCTAATGTAGCTGTAATTGCAGCTGTTAATGTAGTTTTACCATGATCTACGTGACCAATAGTACCAATGTTAACATGCGGTTTTGTACGTTCAAATTTTTCACGTGCCATTTTAAATTTTCCTGAAAGTTTTCCTATGTTTAAATATATAAAGCTTTTAGCGAGATAGAAGAGAGTCTAATATCTGAAGTGTGCAAAAGCTTTATTAGCTTCTGCCATTCGATGTGTTTCTTCTTTTTTCTTTATAGTATTACCTATATCATTTGCTGTGTCAATTATTTCACTTGCTAATTTTATTGCCATAGTGCGTCCAACACGTTGTCGAGAATATTGGATAATCCATCTTAAAGATAGATTAGTTGCTCGGTATGCAGTTACCTCAATTGGTACTTGGTATGTTGAACCCCCAATTCGACGTGCTTTTACTTCAACAACTGGACTGGCATTTTTGATTGCTTTTTCAAAAACCATTAATGGATCTTCTTTAGTTTTTGCTTTTATAATTTCAAAAGCTCCATTAACGATGTTTTCTGCGATTGTTTGTTTACCTGATTTTAAAATTCGTTTTGTTAATAAACTAACTAAGTAGCTATTATAAGTAGGATCCGGATCAGGAAATCTTTTTTTCGATATATTACGACGAGACATATGCGAACGTTTTTAGATTAATATATTTTATTTTTGAAATTTTTTCGTGTTTTAATTTGCTTTTACTTACAAAAGTAAAATAAAGGATTTCATTTTATCCTTTAGGTTTTTTAACGCCATATTTTGAACGTCGTTGAGTTCTATCTTTAACTCCACCACTATCTAAAGCTCCACGGATAATATGGTATCGAACCCCAGGTAAATCTTTAACTCGTCCGCCACGAATTAAAACTACCGAATGTTCTTGTAAATTATGACCAATTCCTGGAATGTAAGCAGTTACTTCAAACCCTGATGTTAAACGTACCCGCGCAACTTTTCTAATTGCAGAATTTGGTTTTTTAGGTGTCGTTGTATAAACCCGTGTACATACTCCACGTCTTTGTGGACAATCAACTAAAGCTGGTGATTTAGTTTTCTTTTTTATTTGTATTCGTCGTGAACGAACTAATTGTTGAATAGTAGGCATTTGTTTTAAAAAGTATGATATAAATATATAAGGTATTCAATATACAGTATTTTACTCTTCCGTTGAGTTTAATCCATATTTTTTCATAAATCGTTCTACACGACCTTCTGTATCGATGATCGTTTGTGAATCTGTATAAAATGGATGGTTTGGAAGCCAAACATCTACATTTAGTTCTGGCTTTGTTGAGCCGGTATAACAAATCAGTTTCCCATCATAAAAAACAGGAGCCTCTGGAAACCAATTAGGATGTATTTCAGATCTTGGCATATCTTATTTCTAATTTTATTAACGTTTTGAATATTGTGGTGCTTTTCTTGCTTTGCGTAAACCGTATTTTTTACGTTCTTTAATACGAGCATCTCTAGTTAAAAATCCATAAGGCTTTAAAGAAACTCGATTCTGACTGTCTATTTTACATAATAATCTAGCAACTCCTAATTTAATGGAATCGGCTTGACCAGTTAATCCTCCACCCTTAACAATTGCGATAATATCATATTGGTTTTCTAGACTTAAAGCTCGTAAGGGAGCCCAGATATTATCTAAATAAGAAGTGTTATATTGTAAGTATTTTTCGCCAGGAACATTATTAATGATTACTTTTCCATTACCAGGTTGAAGAAAAACACGAGCAACAGCTTGTTTTCTTCTTCCAATACCAAGTTTATCTTTTTTAAATACTAATTCGATTTTAGAGTCCATAAACTTATATTTATTTTATTTTTAATTCCATTCTAATGGTATAGGATTTTGAGCTAAATGTGGATGTTCTGAACCACTATACACTCGTAATCGCTTATAAAAATTTTGTTTTAAACCATTAGGTAACATATTTTTAACAGCACTTTCTACTATTCGTTTAGGAATTTTTTCAAAAAATATTTTTAAAGAACTTCCTGGTCGTCCGGGATTATAAACTCTATATTTGGGATGACCTATCGCCCATGAGTCTAAATGCATTGCTTCTGCATTTATTACAATTACGTAATCTCCTGTATCCATAGCAGGATGATAATCTACTTTGTGTTTTCCTTGTAATACAGCAGCAATTATTGTCGAAACACGACCTAATGGTTTTTCGGCAGCATCAATGATGTACCATTTTTTTGTACCATAATCAGAACTTGGAATAAATGTATCGTTCATAAATTATATAATTAATTAAAAAATAAAAATCGCTATTTTAAGACTATCCCTAATTTATTTTTTAGAGTCATAAAAACTTCATCCGCTGATTTTCGTCCAAAATTTTTAAGTTCTTGCAATTTTTCTGGAGAATATTCTAATAAATCCCCTATAGTGTTTATTTGAGCACGTTTTAAACAATTGTAAGCACGGACTGATAATTGTAATTCTTCAATTGCAATATTTGTATGAGGGTCCAATGGCGTTACTAAAGTTTCACTTGGTAATTCATTAATCTCATTATCAGTTTTATTTTCAATAATAGATTGGAAAAAATCTATAATAAATTGTGATGCTTCAGAAATAGCTTCTTCCGGTGTAATACTCCCGTTTGTCCAAATATCAAGTACTAAGCGTTCAGTAATATCATTTGAATTGTCATAAACATTTTCAATTTTGAAATCAACTTTTTGAACCGGCATAAAGATGGCATCCATTTGCAAGAAATCTTCTGCGTTATCATTAAAAGTTTGTCCTGCTAATTTATAACCTTTCCCATATTCAAATTTAAATTCAATTTCAAGTAGATTTGAAGTTGAAATTGTTGCAATATAATGATTAGGATTAACTAATTCCATTTCGGAAGGTAATTGGATTAAATCAGCCGTTATAACAGCAGGCCCTTGAACTTTGAGACGTCCAAATTGAGGTTCACTAGTTTTACTTTTTAAAACTACACCTTTCAAATTTAATAATATTTCAAGTATATCTTCACGAACCCCAGTAATTACTGAAAATTCATCTCGAATTCCTGCAATACGAACCGCTGTAATACTTGTCCCTCCTAAATCGCCTAATAATGTTCTTCTTAAAAGATTTCCAATGGTTATACCTTGCCCTGCACGCAAAGAGTTAATTAAAAATTGTCCGTATGTAGCTCCTGATTCTTTGTTTTCTGATCGTAAACATTTAATATAAGGATTTATCATATTTTAAATTCATTTTTAAAGTATTAAATTAAACTCGACGTGGTTTTGGTGGACGACATCCGTTATGTGGTACAGGCGTTATATCTTGAATTGCATTGATTTCAAAGCCCGCTCCTTGGATTGCTCGAATTGCTGTTTCCCGACCAGATCCTTGACCTTTAACTAAAATTTCAACACTTTTTAATCCAGAACTTAGCGCATCTAACGAAGCTTTCTCTGCAGCCGTTTGAGCTGCAAAAGGTGTTCCTTTTCGAGCTCCTTTAAAGCCTGTACTTCCTGCAGAAGCCCAAGCAATAGTATCGCCTGTTAGATTCGTAATTGTTACAATAGTATTATTAAATGTTGATTGAATATGTACAATTCCTGATGTAACATTATTTTTAGTTTTTTTCGGCCCTGTTTTTCGTAGTTTTTGTGCCATATTAAATAAAAATTTAAATTAATTTAATTATTTCTTTTTACCTGTTACAGTTTTTTTCGATCCGCGTCGTGATCTTGCATTTGTACGAGTACGTTGACCTCGAACAGGTAAACTATTTCTATGTCTTTTGCCTCGGTGACAATTTATTTCGTTTAATCGTTTGATATTTAAACCATTAAATCGTCTTAAATCACCTTCAAGTTTTAAATCAATAGCTTCTAATTCATCACGTAATGCAATCGTTTCTTCATTGGTTAAATCATCTGTTCGTGTTTGTGAATCAATTTTTGCATTTTTAACAATTAATTTTGCTGATGTTAATCCAATTCCGTGAATATAAGTAAGAGCATATTCAATTCTTTTATTTTGGTAAATCTGTACCTAGTAATCTTACCACTTGCCTAACTCCTTTAAGTTATTAACCTTGACGTTGTTTATGTTTGGCATTTTCACAAATTACCATAATTTTTCCATGTCGTTTAATAATACGACATTTATCACACATTTTTTTTACTGAAGGACGAACTTTCATAGTTGAATATTATTTAATAATTATTTTTAATATTTTAATCAAACATATCACTGTAAATATTAGATAAGAATATACTTCGTATTTCTCTAGATAAATCAAGGACTACACCTACTAAAATTAATAAAGATGTTGTTCCTAATCCATTAAAACTAGAAACTGGTAGTATAGCTTCAATAATATTGGGTAAAGTTGCAAGAATTGCTAACATAACGGCACCTAATAAGGTTACCCGTTTCATTACTTGTTTTAAATAAAATGTTGTTTCTACACCTGGTCGAACTCCTGGAATGCTTACAGCCATTTTTTGTAATTCATCTGAAACATCTTTCGGATTTAATACGATTGTTGAGTAAAAAGAACTAAACAAAAGAATTAATGTAAAATAACTAATCCAATAAATTATTTTTGATGATTTTAATATTGCTGGAAGAGTCAAGATAGGCAACAACCCTAGACTACTGACATAATTTGGAATTACTAGTACCGCAGTTGTCAAAATAATTGGCATAACTCCAGCCTGATTAAACCGTAACGGAATATAATTATTTTCTGGTAAGGCTGAAAAAGTTGGTGCCTTCTGTCCTAATTGTTTAGAAGAAATTAAGGGTACGATACGTGCACCTTCTTGGAGCAGAACAATACCATAAATTGCTACGAAAAATAATATTCCTATTAAAAGCCAGGATGCCAAATTTAAACTTTCACTATTTTCAGTGATTAATTTCTTTATTAAATTTGGAAGACTTGAAACAATATTTGTATAAATTAATAATGAAGCGCCATTACCTAAACCATGCTCCGTAATAAGTTCACTTAGCCATAAAACGATCATTGCACCAGTTGTCAACCAAATAATGATTTCAAAAGCTAAAATGGGAGTCCAATTAAAAAGAGCACGTTTTAAATAAAAAGCAATACCAGCGCTTTGAATAATGGCCCATATTAATGTAATTAAGCGAGTTATTTGATTAATTTTTCGCTTACCTTCACTTGATCCTTCTTTTTGTAATTTTGACAAACTTGGAAAAATAGTTACAAGTAATTGCATTAAAATGGAAGCATTAATATAAGGAAATATATTTAAGGTAAATAATCCGATTACAAAGGTATCATTACCTGAAAATGTACTCACTAAACTTCGTGTTACTGAATGTCTTTGAATATAAAAAGCAAGATATCCGTGATCAATCCCGGGAACTGGTAAAAAGGTACCTAATCGGATAAATATTAATATTCCTAAACTTAATAAAAGACGTTTCAATAAAACATTATTGTCACTTGTTTCTTTCATTTTTATTTCTCTATTTTTGACATAAAAGCTTCAAAATGGTAATTCTAAACTAAGTTTAAATCTCGTTTTTTTGATACTTGAGCTTTTGTTGTTAAGTTTGCTAGTGCATTAATAGACGCACGCGCATTGTTCAATAAATTATCAGATCCCAGTTGTTTTGCAATAACATTTTTGATACCAGCAACTTCTAATACAGTACGAACTGCACCTCCAGCAATTACACCAGAACCTTCAATAGAAGGTCTCATAATAATATTACAAGCACCGAAGTTACCATTTACTTTATGTGGGATACTTAATGATTTCGTGATTGGAACTTGAATTAAATTCTTTCGGGCATCTGTTTTTGCTTTTTTAAAAGCATTTACAACATCATCTGCTTTTGCGACCCCAACTCCTACTTGTCCATTTTCATCGCCAACAACAACAATAGCACGAAAACTTAACTTTTTCCCACCTTTCGTAACTTTTGATACACGACCAATTTTTATTAGTCGTTCAACAAGTTTTGGCTCATTATTTCTTTCGTTTCGTCGTGGATTTTTTTTTAATTTATTAACTTGTGTTAAATCGGTACTCATAAGAATTTATTATACTTATATTTTAAAAGTTATCTATTAAAATTGTAAACCACCGGCACGTGCTCCATCTGCCAAAGCTTTAACTCTTCCATGGTACAGGTACGGACCACGATCGAATACAATTTTAGTAATATTTTGTTTAAGACTAAGTTTAGCTAATTTTTGTCCCATTAATCGTGACGCATCACATGTTCGACCATTTTTTACATCTAATCGAATATCACGATCCAAAGTAGAACATGAAACTAATGTATTAGCAGTAGTATCGTCAATTATTTGCGCATAAATATTTTCATTAGACCGATATACTGACAATCTTGGACGCTCTACTGTTCCTTTTACAGAACCTCTTAAACCTTCACGCTTTAACCGTTTATATTTATCGGGTCTTAGTCTTTTATTTTTATTTTTAAGTCTCAATAAAACTCTCGGTGAAAATTTCATATTTTTGTTTTTTTTTCTGTATTCAATTTATATAAGACGTTTTGAGAATTTATGTATTGTTATTTACCAGATTTACCAGCTTTTCGTTTAACAACTTCTCCTTCATAAATAATGCCTTTTCCTTTATACGGTTCAGGTGGTCGCCATGAACGAATCTTAGCAGCAAATAAACCTAAAGCAGCTTTATCACATCCACTTAAATTTAGTTTCGTATTTTGAACAACTTCTACTGAAATTCCCTCTGGAATATCAATAATGACTTGGTGACTGTAACCGAGATTCAATACAAGAGACGTACCTTGAATTGCCCCACGATATCCAACACCTTGTAAATTAAGCGTGATTGTAAATTTTTCAGAAACACCAATTACCATATTGTTTATTAGTGTTCTATATAGACCATGTAAAGCACGACCATTTCGTGTTTCTTTTTCTAAACCTACAACTAAAATACCTTCGTTTTGTTCAACCTTTAAAATTTCAGGCACAGTATCTTGTAATGTTCCGAATTTACCTTTCACTGTAATTTCAGGACCATCGCATGAAATCTCAACGTTTTCGGGTATTTGAATTGGTAGTTTTCCAATACGTGACATAGAATAACTCCGATTACCAAATATAACATAAAATTTCGCCGCCAATACCAAGCTCTTTAGCTTTTAGGTTTGTCATAACACCACGTGATGTTGAAACAACGGCTATTCCTAAATCTCCTAACACTTGTGGTAAGTTTTTTGAACCACTATAAACACGTAACCCTGGCTTACTGACACGTTTAATTGTCGTAATAACCGGTTCGCGAGATTTACCTTTATACTTTAAAGATATAAGTAAATATTTATTTTTACCTTCTTCATATTGTTCAAAGTCTTCAATATATCCTTCTTCTTTAAGAATAGATGCAATTGCTAAAGACATTTTTGTAACAGGAATTTGCACAATTTGGTGTTTTACCATATTTGCATTTCTAATTCGTGTTAACATATCTGAAATAGTATCTGTAACCATAACTTTATCCTTTAATATCCGATCCTATTTTCTAAATCTTTATAGATATGTACTTTATTCTTGTGACCAACGCTTTCTACGTAAATGTTTCTTACGATCCCATACTTGGCTGATTTCCTCTAGAGAGTCATATTTTTCGTAATAACCTGAATCATTTAATGGGAATCTTAAGAATTTTAAAAGTACCATACCATTTAATACATTATTAAACGTAGTACCGTTTGTTGATGGCGATGACATTACAAGAGTAATTGTAAAACCTTGTGGTTGATCTACATCTTCATAATTAATCTCTGGAAAAATTAATTGTTCTTTTAAACCAAATGTATAATTTCCAGCTTTATCAAAACTTCTTACAGATAAACCTCGAAAATCTCGAATTTGAGCAAATGTAAAGAAGATTAATTTGGTTAAAAATGCATACATTTTTTGACCACGTAATGTTACAGTTAAACCTAATTCCATATCTTCACGAATTTTAAAAACTGCAATCGCTTTTTTTGATTTCGTGATAATAGGCTTTTGGCCTGTAATTTTTGTAAATTCTTCAATACTCTTTTTTAAAATATTTGTATTCTGAGCTGCTAAACCTAATCCACGATTTATTTGAATTTTTTTCAATCTTGGAATTTTATGAGGATTTCCAAACATTGTTGGATTATTAATACTTAAAGCCGGTCGTATACCTTCTTCATATTCTTTTTTGATATCATCTAATAGACGATTTATTTCAGCTTTTTCTTCTCGTGAGTGAGGGTTACGCATATCGTTAAATTATTAAGACTCTTTTGAATTTAATTTTACATTTGAATGATGAATTGAAGCTTCAAACTGTTTAATTTCTCCGACTTCATTATCTTTATTCGGTTTTACATGCTTAAATTTAAAGTTTACACCTTTAACTACAATTTTGCCTGTATTTGGGTATATTTTTATAACTTCACCAGTTTTACTTTTATCAGAACCAGAGATAACTGTTACGTTATCACCTATTCGGACATGCATTTTTTGTTTTATACTCATTTATAAAACCTCCGGTGCTAGTGAAACAATTTTTGAAAAGTTTTTATCTCGAATCTCACGAGCTACTGGACCAAATACTCGTGTTCCTCGTGGATTATTATCTAAATTTACAATTACAGCAGCATTATCATCAAATCGAATAAACATTCCATCTTGACGCCGAATTGTCTTACAAGTTCTGACAATAACAGCTCGTACAACATCTGAACGTTTGATTGGCATATTTGGTAAAGCTTCTTTAACTACACCAATGATTGTGTCACCAACTTTAGCATATTTTCGATTTCCACCTAATACGCGAATACACATAAGTTTTCGTGCTCCAGTATTATCAGCTACTGTTAACATAGTTTGCGGATAGATCATAAAAATTTAATCTTAACTAATTAAAGATGATTTCGAAAGTACTTTGGCTAATGTCCAGCGTTTTCGTCGACTTAATGGTCGACACTCTTGAACTAAAATTTGATCACCAATATTACATTCACTATTTTCATCATGAACTAAATATTTTCTTGTTTTTACAACGGTTTTACCGTAAATTGGGTGAGGATAACGGTTTTCCACTTTAATAACAACGGTTTTATCCATTTTGTCACTTACCACAATACCAATTTTTTCTTTTACTGGCATTTAAAACTCCTTAATCATCGTTTTAATTTATTTATTTCAATAATTATTCTTCTTAACTAGTTCAGATACAATATTAGTTTCTTTTTTTTTCTATTAGATCTAATCTTAATGTTAAAAGAGTTTTTAAATGAGCTAAACGACGTTTTGCATGTTTAATTTCATGTGGTTTAGAAGGTTGTCGAGTTGCTTTTTTAAACCTTAAAGTAAATAACTCTTTTTCTGTTCGAATAATTGCTTCAGATATTTCATTATTTGAAAGTGATGTAACATCAGTAAATTGAGGTAGACTCATAATTTATTCAATATTGTCTCTAATAATAAATTTTGTTTTGATCGGTAATTTGTACGAAGCCAATTTGAAAGCGGAACGTGCAATCTCTTCAGGAACAGAAGCCATTTCAAAGATAATTGTACCAGGTTTCACAGTTGCTACCCAGTAATCTACAGCACCTTTACCTGAACCCATACGTGATTCTGCAGCACGGGCTGTTACGGTTTTATCTGGAAAAATACGAATCCATAAAGATGCTCCACGTTTTGTGTAGCGGGTAATTGTACGACGAGCCGCCTCGATTTGACGTGATGTAATCCAAGTTGGTTCTAATGCTTGAAGAGCAAAATCTCCAAAAGAAATTTCGTTCCCTCGTGTTGCTTTTCCTCGCATTCGTCCACGATGAAATTTTCTATATTTTGTTCTTTTTGGGCTTAACATAGTAACTTAATATAATTAATATATAAATTTGTTTGAGCAAATAAAATAGGTTATTTTTTCAAAATTTCATTCTTAAATAACCAGACTTAAATACCTAAAACACCATAAATCGTATTAGCTTCTTTTGTAGCGTAATCAATATCTGCTCTTAATGTTTGTAATGGTACCCTACCTTCTCTGATCCACTCACTACGAGCAATTTCAGCACCGTTTAATCGACCAGATACTTGAATTTTAATACCACTAACATTATCTTCTTGAGCACACTGCATTGCTTCACGAATTGCTCTACGAAAAGCTACACGATCTTCTAGTTGTTTTACTACTAAGTCACCAATTAAAGAAGCGTTTAAATTTACTTTTTCTACTTCTAAAATATTAAGTGTAACTTGTCGGTTTTCTGGTAATATCTTTTTTATATTTTTCAATAAAGTTTCAATACCTAAACCATTGTTACCAACTAACGCTCCAGGACGCCCTGTTTCGATATTTAATTCAATTTGATCATTTAAACCATTACGGTTGATTTTAATATTTGAAATACTTGCTGATTTTGTTAATTTAGCTAAATGTGTTCGAATTTTGTCATCTTCTTCTAATAAATTAGAATATTGATTAAATTTAGCATACCATGATGATTTATGTTCTTGAGTTACGCCTAACCGAAACCCTAATGGATGTGTTTTTTGACCCACAAGATTAATCCTTTTAATTAAAATACGGTTTTATAATATTGTCTAATCCGTAGATTTAACGACTACAGTAATGTGACATGTCGGCTTTAAAATAGCATAAGCTCGGCCTTGAGCCCGAGGTCTAATTCTTTTTAATTTAGGTCCTTCGTCAGCGTATACTTCAGCAATAACTAATTTTTTTTATCTAAATCATAATTATTTTGTGCATTAGCTGCAGCAGAATGTACGACTTGCCATACTGGTCCGCCTGCCCCATAAGGTAGAAATTCTAATATCATTAAGGCTTCTTGATATGAACGTCCACGAATTTGATTTAAAACACGTCGTACTTTATGTGGCGACATACGAATATATTTTGCTACCGCTTTTACTGATTGAGTATTAGCCATAAAATATTTTTTCTAGTTTCTGTTTACTTTGTTTTTTAATTTTTTTCCAAAATAATCATTTGATTACGAAACAGTTTTAACAAAATAAAAATGTTTTTATTTTGAAAAATCATTGTTTTAGTTTTAGCTACCACAATGGCTCTTTTTTTATTGGTGGTTCTTTATATTCGAACCCTAACTTAATGATAACGTTATATTGATAAGTTATATTAAATGAGTCTTGCGTAATAAATTTATTAGAATTTGGAATTTTTTTAATATAGATATCATCAATCCATAACTTCAAAAGATTTGCATAATGATTATTTTCAGTGTAAACCGTAGCAGAATACAATATTTGTAAAATTTCATTTTGCTCTGTTAAATTTCCAATATCGGAAACAATCTCAATTGCTTTATAGAATGAACGTTTTCTTAGACTTTTCAAGATTTTTGTTACATTTCCAGATAATAAATTACTATTCTTTGCACTCAATGTAACAGATTCTAGAATCATTGGATTTCGAGAGGCACGAAAAAAATCTTTACATCTAGGATGTTTTAAAAGCCTTGGCATATTTAATATAATTAACGTTTTGTTTTTTTATCTGCTTTGATATGAGATCTAAATGTTCGAGTAGAAACAAATTCACCTAATTTATGACCAACTAATTGATCGGAAATAAAGATAGGAACATGTTGTTTCCCATTATAAACAGCAATTGTATGGCCAACCATATTAGGTAAAATAGTTGAACTACGTGACCATGTCACAATAGTACTTTTTTTTGCCACTGGCATTCATGTTATCAATCTTTTTTAATAAATGATATGCAACGAAGGGGCCTTTTTTCAGTGATCTTGGCATATATAAGTAATTCTATGAATTTTTATTTTCTTACTAATAGACTATTTATTATCTACGACGGATAATGTATGAACTACTAGCTTTTTTATTTTTACGAGTTTTAATACCTAGTGCTGGCTTACCCCATGGAGTTAATGGGCGACTACGACCAATTGGAGCTCGACCTTCACCACCACCATGTAGGTGATCGCATGGGTTCATTACTGAACCACGAACTGTAGGTCGTTTACCTAACCAACGAGTACGACCTGCTTTACCACTTCGAACTAAAAAAGCATCGTTAAAACTAATCTCACCGATCGTTGCAAAACATTCTTTTCGGATTAATCGAACTTCTTTTGATGGTAATCTTAATGTAACGTAATCACCTTCTTTAGCAAGAATTTTGGCTGAAGTACCAGCAGCACGTACGATTTGTCCACCACGATTTGGAATTAATTCAATATTATGAATTGATGTTCCCAGTGGAATTTGCTCCAAGGGTAAACAATTCCCAATTGCGAATGGAACTTCTGTACCCGAAACTACTGAATCACCTACATTTAATGTATTGGGATGCAAAATATAACGTTTTTCTCCATCTTCATAATGCAATAAGGCTATTCGCGCATTACGATTTGGATCATATTCAATAGAAGCTATGCTTGCTTCAATATTATGTTTATTACGTCGAAAATCAATTAATCGATATTTTTTCTTATGACCACCACCACGATGACGAATAGTAATAACCCCGCGGTTATTTCTTCCCTTTTTTCGATGATTAGCTCGAATTAATTTTTTCTCAGGTGTGGCTGTTGTAATTTCATCAAATGATGAAAGTGCACGGTTTCTCGTTCCTGGTGTATATGACTTATAAAGGCGAATACTCATAAACTTTTAATTGTTATAGTTTTTAATTTTCTGCAAATAAGTTTATTGTATCACCCTCTGATAAAGTTACAATAGCTTTTTTATA
>Ga0115103_1265966_pt1 | contig 19110 bp, 28 predicted proteins | sample MBTome_2_FD_89643 | JGI IMG/M metagenome (GOLD analysis project Ga0115103, IMG submission 89643) | Marine eukaryotic communities from Pacific Ocean to study complex ecological interactions - MBTS_5May14_M1_3um Metatranscriptome... | ecosystem: Environmental > Aquatic > Marine > Oceanic | place... | reverse complement strand
ATCGTTTAAAATATCCTAGGCCTTTCTTACTTAAACCTGCATAGAAGTAAGCAAAAGAGGTCAATAATGCTAATGCAACAGTTGTATTGATATCATTAGTAGGAGCGGCTAATTCACCTTCAGGTAAAAGAACTAGTTTCCAAGGAATAATCGCCCCTGCCCAGTTACAACCAAAGATAAATAAGAACATCGTACTTACAAAAGGCAACCAAGTTCGGTATGAACTTTCTCCTAATTGATTACGAGCAATATCTTGTGTAAACTCAACAGTTGCTTCCATAAAGTTTTGCCAACTTTCTGGAATTCGTTTTGGATCACTTGCACCTAAAAATGCAGCCGTTAATAATAAACCAATAACAACCCAACTTACAATAAATACTTGTCCATGTAATGAAAATCCGGCTATTTCCCAATAATAGTGGGTTCCGATTTCAACACCGGCAAGAAGTATCGAATTATTTATAAAATCCATTGGGTACTTTTCTTAAATAAATAAATACTTACAACCTGATATGACAAATACATTTTTATAAAGATTTATTTTGTGATGTCAGGTTGTAAGTATTTATTTATTTAAAAAAAGTACCCAATGGATTTTATAAATAATTCGATACTTCTTGCGGGTGTAGAAATTGGAACCCATTATTATTGGAAAGTAGGAGATTTTTCATTACACGGACAAGTATTTATTGTTAGTTGGTTCGTAATCGTTTTATTATTAGTTGCTTCATTCTTAGGGGCAAGTGATCCTAAACGAATTCCAGCTAGCTGGCAAAACTTTATGGAATCCGTAGTTGAATTTACGAAAGAAATTGCTGTTAACCAAATTGGTGCAAGTGCGTACAGAACTTGGTTACCTTTTGTTAGTACGATGTTCTTATTTATTTTCGGTAGTAACTGGGCTGGAGCCATAATTCCTTGGAAATTATTGGTTTTACCTGAAGGTGAATTAGCAGCACCAACTAACGATATTAATACGACAGTTGCATTTGCTCTATTAACATCGGGAATGTATTTTTATGCCGGATTTAGAAAAAAAGGTTTAGGTTATTTCAAACGTTATGTTCAACCTACACCAATTTTATTGCCAATTAACATTCTTGAAGATTTTACAAAACCATTATCTTTAAGTTTCCGATTATTTGGAAATGTGTTAGCAGATGAACTAACAATTTCAGTATTAGTACTGTTAGTACCATTATTTATTCCTTTACCTATTATGGCATTAGGAATTTTTGCTGGTTCAGTTCAGGCATTAATTTTTTCAACTTTAGCCGCTGCATATATACATGAAGCCTTAGAGTAAGAAAATACACAAAAAACGATTAAAATTAATTTAACTAAAAAATAAATAAAAGATATGGATACAATCATTGCTGCAGCTTCTGTTATTGGTGCTGGTCTTTCTGTTGGTTTAGCTGCTATCGGTCCTGGTATTGGTCAAGGAACTGCTGCTGGTCAAGCAGTAGAAGGTATTGCTCGTCAACCAGAAGTTGAAAACCAAATCCGTGGTACATTATTATTAAGTTTAGCTTTCATGGAAGCCTTAACAATTTATGGCCTAGTAGTTGCATTAGCACTTTTATTCGCAAACCCTTTTGCAGGTTAATTAATACTTTACCTTAGAGTGTATTTAACACTCTAAGGTAAATAGTTAGTATTTTATTAGCAAGTTAACATAACAGCGTAAATAAATGCTCTACGAAATTTTTCACTTACTAAGTTCAACCCCGGGTGAAGGCGGATTATTTGATTTCGGGGCAACTTTACCATTAATGGCTATTCAATTTTTAGTATTAATGGTTGTTCTAGACAGTATACTTTATAGCCCATTATTAACTACAATTAGTGAGCGTGAAGAATACGTACAAGTCAACTTAAAAAAAGCTGCGGAATTAATTGAGAAAGCCAATCAAATTAAGATGGCTGCAGAAAAAGAAATTTCTACAGCTGAGCAGGCTTCACAAATAAACATTGCGAAATATACAAAAGAATCCAAAGAAGCATTTGATGGTCACATCAAAGCAATTCAAATGAGCTTTAATACCGCAATTGAAAAAGCAAGTGCTCAAATACGTGACAAACAGATCCAAGAGTTAAAAGCACTAAGGGTTGAGAATGAAGAAGCTATTACAAAAAAATCTTAAGTATACTTCTTGATTAATTTGGGTAAATCTACCCTTGTCTACAAGACTCGAAACTTTTAATAAAAACTGAGGGAATATGGACAATTTATTCTTATTAAGCATCGGTATTAATACTGATATTTTTGAATCCAATATTATTAATATTGTGCTTTTAGTAGCAGGTTTATTTAATGTTGTTGGTGCAGCTCTAAAAACATCAATGTTAGAGCGAAAAACAAAAATTCTAAATGAAGTACAAGGTGCTGAACAAAGCTTAACCGCTGCAACAGAGCGATTAAATGAAGCAGAAAAACAATCAGAGCAATCTGCTATGATTATTTCAAAAATTGAAGAGAAAACAGAGACACTAAGAAATCAAATTCTTACAAGTAACTGGAATCGTGCTTACGAAGAAATGCTTCGTATTGAAAAAGCTGCTAATTTAGCTTTAAAATATGAAACACAGAAAGCAACACGTGAAAATCAAGATAGCCTTCTAACTGCTGGTTTAACAAATGCTTACAAATTTATCATCAATGACTTAAGTTATGATGATTGTTGTAAATTAAACACAAAGAGGATTGATCAAATCCCCACACTTGTCTAAATTAGATTATAGATAAGCAAGAATTAATAATTCAAATTCTTGAGAATTAGATAAGATACTTTTTAAGTAATTATTTTATCTAATTGTTACACAAACATTCGAAGTTTGTTTTCTTTTTTCTTACGCAGTACTGACTGCAAATTAGTTATAGGAGGTCAATAGTGCCAAGTCAAGTTTCCAGTTCACGGGTTTCTGCACGTTACGCAGAAGGACTTTACAAGGCTGCAAAAGCAAATAACTGTGTTGATGCAATAGAATCAAACATTGATGAGTTATTATCAGTGCTTGAAGCAACACCTAAATTGAGCTGGTTTTTAGAAAATCCAACAATTGCACGACAAAATAAAAAAGATTTAGTATCTGCAGTTTTAGCAACTGGACTAGATTTAAATAAATATACTATTAATTTATTATATTTATTAATCGACCGTAATCGTGTTGGTTATTTTACTGCAATTGGTGAACGATACTTGAAATTAGTTCAAAAAATTAAGGGTATTAAAACTGTTACAGTATACACTTACGTGCCATTAACATATAAAGAAGAAGCCGAGGTATGTAAAAAGCTCGCGGAATCTACTGGTTCAAAAGAAATTAAATTAATGCGAAAGCCTGATTTAAGCTTATTAGGTGGTTTCATTTTAGAAATGGACTCGCAAAGAGTTGATATGAGTATCCGAGGTGCTATTCGACGCTTATCAAATTACTTTGGTATCCCATTTGTAATTTCGTAAGATCGAATTAATACAAGGCTATCAATTTTACTCAAATCTTGAACCTTATAATATTTATTAATGACACACTTTTGCTATTTTTATTTTATGAAATAGCATATATATCCAGAAAAAATAATTTAGCTTAGATAAAAACAATTATGTTTGATCTGCGTCCAGACGAAATTAGTAACATTATTGGTAACAAAATTGACACCTACAATCCCGAAATTAAATCGGAAACTATCGGTACTGTAATTCAAGTTGGTGATGGTATCGCTCGTATTTACGGTCTTGATCAAGTAATGGCGGGTGAACTAATCGAATTTGAAGATAAGACGATTGGTATTGCATTAAATTTAGAAAATGATAATGTAGGTGCCGTTTTAATGGGTAATGGCCGTGAAATCTTAGAAGGAAGCACAGTACGTGCAACAGGTAAGATTGCACAAATTGATGTTGGAGAAGATATTAAAGGACGTGTTGTAAACTCATTAGCTATTCCAATTGATGGTCAAGGCGACTTAGCTGGCGGTTCAACACGTTTAATTGAATTTTTAGCTCCAGGAATTATTAGTCGTAAATCAGTATGTGAACCTTTACAAACTGGTATTACAGCGATTGATGCAATGATTCCAATTGGTCGTGGTCAACGTGAGCTGATCATTGGTGATCGTCAAACTGGAAAAACATCAATTGCGTTAGATACAATCATTAACCAAAAACCAGAAGGTGTTATTTGTGTTTATGTAGCAATTGGTCAAAAGGCTTCATCAGTTGCACAAGCAGTAACAACATTAAAAGAGCGTGGTGCTTTAGATTATACAATTATTGTATCTGCAAGTGCTAATGATGCAGCAACATTACAATATATTGCTCCATATACTGGTGCAGCTATTGCAGAGCATTTCATGTACCAAGGCCAACCTACATTAGTTATCTACGATGACTTAACAAAGCAAGCACAAGCGTACCGTCAGATGTCATTATTATTACGTCGTCCACCAGGTCGTGAAGCTTATCCAGGTGATGTATTCTACTTACACTCACGTTTATTAGAGCGTGCAGCTAAACTTAGTGATGAATTAGGTGGTGGAAGTATGACAGCTTTACCTGTAGTAGAAACACAAGCAGGTGACGTTTCAGCGTATATTCCAACAAATGTAATTTCAATTACAGATGGACAAATTTTCTTATCTGGTGATTTATTCAATGCAGGTATTCGTCCAGCGATTAACGTAGGTATCTCAGTATCACGAGTTGGATCTGCTGCACAAATTAAAGCAATGAAAAAAGTTGCTGGTAAATTAAAGTTAGAATTAGCTCAATTCGCAGAATTAGAGGCATTTTCACAATTTGCATCAGATCTTGACCAAGCAACACAAAATCAATTAGCACGTGGTCAACGTTTACGTGAATTATTAAAGCAAGCAGCAAATTCACCAATTCCGGTGGAAGAGCAAGTTGCAATTATTTACTGTGGAATCAATGGTTACATTGATGATGTAAGTGTTGCGAAAGTTAAACCTTTTGCTATCGCATTACGTGATTACTTACGTACATCAAAACCTGCTTATGGTGAGATGGTTCGTACAACAAAAAACTTTGAAACAGAAGCAGAAAATATGCTAAAAGAAGCTATTGAATCTGTTAAAGGTCAAATGGATATTACATAATATCATAACCTCGGCTTAACTAAATATTAGCTAAGCTGAGGTTAAACTTAAATTTGGTATTCCAAATCAAAATAGAAACGATTAATAAAATTTTAGGAGATCTTCTATGTCAGGCGGTTCTACGGGTGAACGCCCATTTTCTGATATTATAACAAGCGTACGTTATTGGATTATTCATAGTATTACAATTCCATCATTATTTATTTCAGGGTGGTTATTCATTGCCACAGGTCTTGCATATGATGTTTTTGGGACACCGCGTCCTAATGAGTATTTTTCACAAGATCGTCAACAAATTCCATTAGTTAACGATCGCTTTAGTGCAAAACAAGAATTAGAAGATTTAACAAAAGGTTTATAAAGTAGTTTTTAATATGATAAAAATTTTAAACCAACCAGTCGCTTATCCAATTTTCACATTCCGTTGGTTAACGATTCACGGCTTAGCTGTTCCGACTGTGTTTTTTTTAGGTGCTATTACATCAATGCAATTTATTCAACGATAGGAGGTAAATTTAGTGGCTGGTCCAAATCCGAATAAACAACCCGTAGAATTAAATAGAACTTCTTTATACTGGGGTTTATTATTAAATTTCGTGTTAGCAGTTTTATTTTCAAGTTATTTTTTCAACTAACATTCATTAAAAAGGGGTTAATTAAATGGCAAGTACAGGACGAATTCCTCTGTGGATAATTGCATTAGTTGGGGGTTTTGCAGCTCTAGGCGTTTTATCACTATTTATTTATGGTGCATATTCTGGCTTAGGGTCTTCTTTATAAAAAATAATTGACAATTTAGAAAAGTATCAATATATTATTAATAAGAAGAATTTAAATTAAAATTTAAATTCAATTAATAAGGGTCGGTGCCCGAGGGGTTAAAGGGGGCGGATTGTAAATCCGCTGGCATTGCCTACGTTGGTTCAAATCCAACTCGGCCCATTTATTTTTAAACTGTAATTAATTTGGAACCATTGATAATTTAGATAATCCAATCATTTGAGAATTACTCTTACCTGGTGCTACCATTGGATAACAATTCTCATCTTTAATAACTTGGCAATCAAGAAGTACAGGCCCAGTTGTTTGAAAAGCTTCTTCTAAAGTTTCACGTAACGTTAATGGAGAAACAACAGTTTGAGAGGTTATTCCATATGCGTTTGCTAATTGCACAAAATTTGGCATACCTTCAGCCATACTTGAGTGAGAATAACGTTCACTATAAAAGGATTGTTGCCACTGTCTAACCATACCCTGCCATTTATTATTTAAAAGAATAATTTTAATTGGTAATTTATATTGTGATATAGTACCTAATTCTTGAATATTCATTTGAATACTAGCATCCCCAGTTATGCAAACTACAAGTTGATTTGGAAATGCAACTTGATTACCAATAGCAGCAGGAATACCATATCCCATAGTTCCTAAACCTGCACTTGAAGACCATTTACGTACTTGACACTTTAAAAATTGTGCAGACCACATTTGATGCTGACCAACATCAGTAGTAAAAAATGCGTTCGGAGCAATATCACTAATAGTAGTTAAGATTTGCTGAGGAGAAAGTGTTGATTGACCTGTTGGTACTACTAACGGATAAGCACTATTCCATTTTTCAATACGTTGGCGCCATGCTAAAGTTTGATCTTGCCGTGAAGTTACATTATATTTAGAAAGCTTAAGTAATTCACCTAAAATTTTTTTAATATCTCCAATTAATGATATGTTTGGTACTCGATTTTTCCCTATTTCAGCTGGATCAATATCCATATGAATAATTTGAGCGTTTACTGCAAATTCGTCTAATTTACCTGTCACTCGATCATCAAATCGTGCTCCTACGGCAATTAAAAGATCACATTCACTAACAGAAAAATTAGCATAAGCAGTTCCATGCATACCAAGCATACCTAAAGATAGTTCGTCATTTTCATCAAAACTACCTTTACCCATTAATGTAGTAGTAACAGGTATTTTAAAATAGTTAGCTAATCTAGAAAGTTCTAAACTCGCATTTGCTGAAACAACACCTCCACCTACATAAAGTAAGGGCTGTGACGCATGTTCAATTAAAGATAATGCTTTTGTTAATCGAGGAACTGTACTACGATATAAGAATCTAAATCCTTTAGCTTTTTTTATATGATAAGGATTAACTGGTTTATAGTCACTAAATTCCTCTAAGCCTACATCTTTTGGAATATCAATTAATACTGGACCAGGACGTCCATTACGAGCTATAAAAAAAGCTTCACTAATTATATGAGCAATTTTTTTTGCATCTCGGATTACATACGAGTGTTTAACAATTGGTAGAGTTATTCCAAAAATATCAGTTTCTTGAAATGCATCTGTACCAATAAAAGTTTTACCAACTTGCCCAGTGATAATAACCATGGGAATAGAATCCATTTGAGCATTTGCAATCCCAGTAACTAAATTTGTTGCACCTGGGCCTGATGTTGCAAAACATACACCAACTTTACTCGTTGCTCGAGCATAACTATCAGCTGCATGAACTGCACCTTGTTCATGACGAACAAGTATATGTTTTATAATATTTTTTTCTTCCCATTGATAAAGTTCATCATAAATAGGTAAAATAGCCCCTCCAGGGTAACCAAAAATATGTTTTGTTCCATTACGCACCAGGCTATCTAATAAAGCAAAGGATCCACGTTTTTTCATAAACTAATTTCGAATTAATGTTAAATATTAAGCATAGCATTGAATATCAAAAAGCCCAGCGTGAAGATCGTAAAAACTATAACTATAAATAAAAGTTTACCAAGATTAGTTCGAAATAACTTTTGAAAAGGGGAAAGTAAAATTAAAAATAAACCTGCTGTAGCACTAATAAAAAAACGTGGATAACGCGCAATATTTTCCCAAAAATTAAACATATGTCTGAACAAAGTGAAAATGTTATTGAGATAGGATATATATTATTCGCTTGTTAAAACGCGTATAAAAAAAGTAAATTGAGATCATGATGGCTAAAGCCATCATGATGAAAGAACAATTTAGTAGTAAATCTTACCACCACCCCATTTTTCTGCAACAATTCTTGGTTGTAGTAAAATGTGACCAGCAATAGCATATAAGTCCTCATCCGTTAATGCACGCATTTTAGGGAAAATATCTGCACTAATAATACTTGGGTGAATTTCAGCAATTGACTCTAATCCATCGTATGTTGTTGGATTTTTCATATAATCAACTAACCCTGCGATACTATCACGTGCTGGTGTTGCATATGATAAAGCTTCTGCATCTAAACCAACGTTTGGATTTGTCTTTGTAATACCACCAGTGTGGCAAATTCCACATGATGCATTAAATAAACGTTTACCACGTTTTACTTGCTCAGGTGTTAAAACAACAGTTTTACCTGAAGAATCTAAAGCGATTGTACGTGTTGCTTCATCTAATTCAATAGCTAAAGCCCCTGTAGAACTAAAACAAGTTGCGCAAAATAGGGTTAAGAAAAATGATTTTAGATATGTACGTAACATAATATTCTATTGTAAATTTTATACAAATGAACCCAAGAGAAAAAATATATCCGAATATAGAAAAGACTTTTAATTCAGATTATTGACGTAAAATACGGTCATTTGAGCTAACGATAGCAACGGCGCCTATAATCCCAAGTAAAACAACTGCTCCAGCTACTAAACTGAAAATAAAACTTGATAACGATGGTGTCATTTTAACTACTATTTATTATTTTAATAGAACAGATTTAACATGTAAATAATTGATATAAAATATCAACTTAATTTATAAATTATAAAAGACGACCTATTTTTATGTGTACAGAATTCCCGATTGATCTAAAATTACAATATGATTAAGAAATTGATCTACTTGATCAAATAAATAATAAGTTAAGAAAATTCCTAAATCAATACCATAGATACAGGGTAATAATCCCATAAATAAACGATTGAGAGGTCGGCTTAATCTAAAAATAAATGCGAAAAAGCTGTTCTGGAATATGTTAATATTTCCAAAGACTTGGAAAAAATAGCGCGACATAAAGATGGTAAAAAAGATTGCCCATCCTAAACGTAAACACCATACAAATTGAGCAATTGGTGATGCAAACGCAGCGCTAGGACATGTCAACACATAAGAATTTGGTGGAATTGAAACTTGTTCACCAAGTGGAGAATAAATAACTTGTTGCACCAAATGTATAGATGAATCCAGCATATGTTAAGTTTAACTTAGTTAAATTTAAATGGGTTTAACCATAATTGTCTAATAAATAGACAATTTTGGTATAATAATGCTCGATTTAAGCAACTTTTATGCTTTACCTAGCTATTTATTTTAGAATGTGAAACTTGTCCAATCTACATCAACGTTTTCAAGAATTAATGATGAGTTGTAAATTTGTAAAATAATTAGTAAAAACACTAAAAATAGAGCCATTACAAATGCCATTAATGGTGTCGTTCCCCAACCTGGTGCAACGCGCCCATATTCAGCATTTAAAGGGCGTAAAAATTCGCCTAATTTAGTTCTTAAAGCCATAATTATGGTATTAGTGTAAAAAATATTTGATAATTTTGGGATATATAGCGTTATATAGACTAGAATGATTAGAATATCAACAATTACATATTTTCAGCTGAAAAATGGACACTGCATCAATTTTAATTATTTTTATGTCTAGTCTATTATTAGGCATAACCGGATATTCAGTTTATACATCCTTTGGACCAACAGCGCAAAATTTGCGTGATCCGTTTGAAGAACATGAAGATTAAATTTCCCTCTATTGTAAAAGGAAAATACATAGCTTTCAACAAAAATAAATTTGTTGAAAGCTACTCTACTGATCAAATTTAATTCTTAAAGTCAATATTAAAATACTAACAGTGAATTACTTTTTAATAATTTTTGGTGTTTCACGGAAGAAAACCGAAAAGAAAAGTACAAGTAATGTACCAATTAGTAAAAAAGTATAAACTAGTGCTTCCATAAGTATTTATAATTTTAAATGAATCAAAATCTAAGCAAAAAAGTTAAACTACACCTTGCTTACGCGCAGTTGACTCGTCACCTAATTTTTGGAATGCACCAAATTCAACTTGCTCTGTAACTTCCGCACCAATACCTGTGAATACATCACGGAATAATGTACGAGCACCATGCCATAAATGGCCAAAGAAGAAAAGTAATGCAAAGTTTAAATGACCGAATGTATACCAACCACGTGGGCTACTACGGAATACACCATCAGATTCTAAGCTTGTACGATCGAAATCAAAAACTTCACCTAATTGTGCTTTACGTGCAAAACGCTTAACAGTTGGTGCATCTTTAAATGACTGACCATTAAGTTTACCACCGTAAAAATCAACAGAAACACCTACTTGCTCAATACTATACTTAGATTCAGCACGTCGGAATGGAATATCTGCACGAATTACACCATCTTTATCGACTAAAATAACTGGGAATGTTTCGAAGAATGCTGGCATACGACGAACAGTTAATTCACGACCATCACGATCTTTAAATACTGGATGACCTAACCAAGATTCAGCAATACCATCACCTTTGTTCATTGGACCTGAACGGAATAAACCACCTTTCGCTGGGTTATTACCAATATAATCGTAAAATGCTAACTTATCTGGAATTGAAGACCATGCAGCACTTTCTGATAAACCTTCACTTAATGAAGTTTCTACTTGACGCTCAATTTCTTGTTGGAAGTATCCACTATCCCATTGGTAACGAGTTGGACCAAATAACTCAATAGGTGTTGTAGCACAACCGTACCACATTGTTCCTGAAGTAATAAAAGCTGCAAAGAATACAGCTGAAATACTGCTTGATAATACAGTTTCAATATTACCCATACGTAATGCACGGTATAAACGTTGTGGTGGACGTACTACGATATGGAAGATACCTGCTAAGATACCAAATGAACCTGCAGCAATATGGTGTGATGCTACACCACCTGGATTGAATGGGTTAAATCCTTCTGGACCCCATGCTGGTGCTACACCAGCTACTTTACCAAGTACACCGTAAGAATCAGAAACCCAGATACCAGGACCAAAGATACCAGTAACGTGGAAAGCTCCAAATCCAAAACATAAAAGACCTGATAATAATAAGTGAATACCAAATACCTTTGGTAAATCAATTGCTGGCTCACCATTCTTTGGATCACGGAATAATTCTAAATCCCAATATACCCAATGCCAAATAGCTGCTAAGAAACATAAACCAGATAAGACGATATGTGTTAAAGCTACACCTTCATAACTCCATAAACCTGGAGCTGAAACGCTCTCACCTGTAATACGCCATCCACCCCATGAATCTGTTACACCTAAACGAGTCATGAAAGGCATAACATACATACCTTGTCTCCACATAGGATTTAATACTGGATCAGAAGGATCAAAAATTGCTAATTCATATAACGCCATTGAACCTGCCCAGCCTGCTACTAAAGACGTATGCATTAAATGTACTGCAATTAATCGTCCTGGATCATTAAGAACGACTGTGTGTACTCGATACCAAGGTAAAGCCATCTAAATACCCCTTTTGTTTTTATTTTTATCTTGATTTGCTTTCTTACAATAAAACAATAAACTTCAAAACTTTTATTTAGTTAATGAAGTTTATTATTGTTAATTATTATTATAACTGTAAAAACAAGTATTAAATCATTACTGATTTAAATAAGTGATTCGAACTGAAACTCCCGGCGGTATTTCAACCTTTAAAAAACTTTCAGCTACACTTGTATCATTTTGTTCTGTTTGAATATCTAATAAACAACGATATTTTGCTAAGCCAAAATGTTCACGTGAAGAATTGTATACATGTGGTGAACGTAAAACACAATAATAAACCTTTTTCTTTGGAAAAACAAAAGGTCCACTGGTTGTACTACCAGTACTGCGTTTAATTACATCAGTTAAATTTGCACAAGTATTTGCTAAAAGAGAGTACTCAAAAGATTCAAAAATCACTCGGGTTTTTAATAATTTTTCCATATTGAGTGTGATTTTTTAAGAATTAGTTCATAATTTTTGAAACAACACCTGCACCAATTGTTCGTCCACCTTCACGGATAGCAAAACGCATACCCTCTTCAATAGCAATTGCTGAAATTAATTCAGCTGTCATTTTAATACGATCTCCAGGCATAACCATTTCTACTTTATCACCATCATCTGATGTAAATTGCTTAATGTTACCTGTTACGTCAGTTGTACGCACGTAAAATTGTGGACGGTAACCACTAAAGAATGGAGTATGTCTTCCACCTTCTTCTTTAGTTAAAATATATACTTCAGATTCAAATTCTTTATGTGCGCTAATTGTTCCTTCTTTTGCTAGTACCATTCCACGCTCAATATCTGCCTTTTGGATACCACGTAGTAATAAACCTACGTTATCACCAGCCATACCTTCATCTAATGTTTTTTGGAACATTTCAATACCAGTTACCGTAGTTAGGCGTGTATCACCTAATCCCACAATTTCAATATTATCACCAACTTTTACGATACCACGTTCAATTCGTCCTGTTGAAACAGTACCACGACCAGTAATAGTAAAAGCATCTTCAATCGCCATTAAGAAATCACGATCTGTTGCACGTACCGGAGTAGGAATATACTCATCTACAGCATCCATTAAGTCGAAAATTTTATCAACCCATTTGTTGGCACCACGCTCAATATCTGCATCAGCATTTATTGCTTCAATAGCCATTAACGCTGAACCTGGAATTACAGGAATATCATCACCTGGGAAATCATACGCAGATAATAATTCACGTACTTCTAATTCTACTAATTCTAATAATTCTTCATCATCAACTTGATCTTCTTTATTTAAAAAGACAACAATATGAGGTACACCAACTTGCTTTGATAATAAAATATGTTCACGAGTTTGAGGCATTGGACCATCTGCTGCTGAACATACTAAAATTGCACCATCCATTTGAGCTGCACCTGTAATCATATTCTTAACATAATCTGCGTGACCTGGACAATCTACGTGTGCATAATGACGTGTTAATGTCTCATACTCAACGTGTGCAGTGTTAATAGTAATTCCACGTTCTCGCTCTTCTGGTGCAGCATCAATATCTTCATAATTTTTAGCAGTAATTGTTTTATCTAATAAAGATAAAACCATTGTGATGGCTGCTGTTAATGTAGTTTTTCCATGATCAACATGACCAATTGTTCCGATATTAACATGCGGTTTTGTACGTTCAAATTTTTCACGAGCCATAATTTTTTCTTATTTTAAATTTAATTACTGATTACAAAATTAATAACGGAAATGTGCAAATGCCTTATTTGCTTCCGCTTGTTTATGTGTTTCTTGCTTTTTACGAATAGCATCACCCGAATTTTTTGAAGCATCAATTAACTCATTGGCTAATTTTAACGCAATTGTTTTACCTGGACGATTTCGAGATGCTTTTACAATCCAACGGACTGCAAGATTAGTACCTCTAAAAGTTGTTACTTCCATTGGAACTTGGTAAGTAGCCCCACCAAAACGTCTCGCTTTTACTTCAACCAAAGGTGTAACATTTTTTATTGCTTTTTCAAAAATTTCAATCGGATCCTCAACTAATCGATATGCAATGATATTAAGAGCATCACAAACAATATTATGAGCTAAGGTTTTTTTCCCATCTTTAATTAAACGGACTACTAAAATGCTAACCAGAGAATTGTTATAGACTGGATCAGGTGTAGGAAACCGTTTTTTTATAATTTTTCTACGCGACATACTAAACGTATATTAAAATGTTTAATTTAATTTTTTTAACCCCTAATATAATTATTGTGGTTTTTTTGCACCATACTTAGATCTACCTTGTGCTCGATTTTTAACCGCTCCGCTATCTAACGCACCACGCACAATATGGTAACGTACTCCTGGTAAATCTTTTACACGCCCACCCCGAATTAAAACCGAAGCATGTTCTTGTAATTCATGACCAACACCAGGAATATAAGCAGTAACTTCAAAACCTGAGGTTAAGCGTACACGTGCAACTTTTCGAATTGCCGAGTTAGGTTTTTTGGGAGTTGTTGTATAGACACGTGTGCAAACTCCTCGACGTTGCGGGCAATTTTTCAAAGCAGGCGATTTTGTCAATTTCGTTTGAGATTTACGCTTAATACGAATTAATTGTTGAATAGTAGGCATTACAAATTGTTAATTTTTATGTAGTTTTTAAATTGTACTTTTTCATAAAACGATCAACACGCCCTTCTGTATCAAGTAATTTTTTTTGATCCGGTATAATAAGGATGATTACCAGACCAAATATCTACTTTTAACGTTTCTTTAGTTGATGATACTGTATAGATCAATTGACCATCACAATAAACTTCAGTATTCTCATACCATTCAGGATGAATATCTTTTTTCGGCATAATGAAAGTGTGTAATAAATTAACGTTTTGAATATTGAGACGCCTTACGAGCTTTCTTCAAACCATATTTCTTTCGCTCAACACTTCGTGGATCTCTTTTTAATAAACCAGCTGATTTTAATAAAGGACGGTAATTCGGATCAATTTTACATAATGCACGAGCTAAACCAAGTTTAATTGCACCGGTTTGACCAGATAAACCACCCCCACTTGTTTTAACAATTATTTTATAATTGTCAGTTAAATTTAATAAAGTTAAGCTCGTTTGTAAAGAACTTATATATGCTGAATTAAATTGTAAAAAAACATCAGCCAGAATATCGTTAATCAAAATCTCAGACTTTTTGTTGTTTTCAAGACTATAAATTTGAACAATAGCTACCGCTTTTTTCCGGCGACCAATAGCTAAGGATAATAATGTGTTATCAGACATAAAATTATATATTTGACAATAATTCAGGTTTTTGAGACTCGTGTGGGTGAACATCAGAGGCGTAAACTTTTAAATTTTTGTACATTACACGCCCTAATGGCCCTTTTGGTAACATACCCTTTACTGCTTTCTCTAATATTTTTTCTGGAATTCGAGCCTGTAATTTTTCAAATGTTTCAACCTTTAAACCACCAGGGTAACCTGAGTGTCGGCGATACAATTTTTGTTTGGCTTTTTTACCAGTAACACACAAATCTTTAGTATTAATAACTACTACATAATCCCCATTATTTAAATAAGGAACATAAACTGCTTTATGTTTACCCCGTAAAAGGGTTGCAATTATTGTAGCTACTCTACCTAAAGTTTGATCTTTGGCATCAATAAGATACCATTTGTTAATAGCATTAGCGGTTGCTAATGGTACAGAAGTATTTGTCATATTTATGAATTTTCAATTTAAACGTATACCAAAGCGATCATTTAATTTCTCAACAATTTCAGTTGCAGATTTTTTACCAAGATTTTTAATTTTTTTTAGATCTTTAATTGAATATTCCCTTTCGTCTAAAGTTTGAATACTCGCTGCTTTTAAACAATTATATGATCTAACTGAAAGCTCTAATTCTTCAATTAAAATTTCTATTTTAGTATCCGTTTCAGGCGTTTCAACTAATTCAGATTCATCAATAATTAAAGAACTAAATAAATTTTGTAATAACTGGGTAGCATTATTTAACGCTTCACTCGGTGAAACACTTCCATTTGTTGTGATTTCAAGATGTAACGATTCTGTACGCTTTTTACCAATATGAAAAGATTCTTTAATATCAAAATTAACCGATTGAATAGGAGTAAAAATCGAATCGATATGTAAAAAATCTAACGATGAAACTAACATATTTTCATCAATTAAATTATAACCACTACCAGATTCAATCTTGACTTCTAATTCGAAACTAGCATTTTTTGAGATAGTAGCAATATATTGGCTTGAGTTTAACACCTCTAACTCAGGTGGCAAATTTAGATTGATTGCTGTCACTAAACTTGGACCTTGAATTTTTACCCGTGTAAAAAATGGTGTTTCAAGTGAACCTCGAAATTTAATTTGTTTTAAATTTAACATGAATTCGAGTACATCCTCACGGACACCAGGAATTACTGAAAATTCACTGTTTAGACCATGTATCTTAACAGCTGTGATGGCAGTTCCCTCTAGTTCACTTAGTAAAACTCGGCGTAATGCATTACCTATAGTCAATCCACGACCCGGTACGAGCTCATTAAGTACAAATCGAGTAGTTTGCTCACCTAAATCGGTCGAGGACGACTCCATTTTATCGAATTGAAACTGTATCATAGTTATTTAAACACTTTTAAACACGTCGACGCTTTGGAGGTCGACAACCATTATGTGGTACAGGGGTAATATCACTTACAGATACAATATTAAAACCCATTACTTCTAAAACACGTACAGACGTTTCACGCCCAGACCCCTGGCCACGAACACGAACGTCAACCTTACGTAAACCTTGATCAATAGCCGCTGCAGAAGCTTTTTCTGTTGCAGTTTGCGCTGCGAAAGGAGTTCCTTTTCGTGCACCTTTAAAACCAACACTTCCAGCAGAAGACCAAGCGATTGTATTCCCTGATAAATCAGTAATTGTAATAATTGTATTATTAAACGTTGAATTTATATGAACAATACCATTAAGAATATTTTTTTTTTGTTTCTTTGTGGTTGTTCGTTTAGTTTTAACTGCCATACAAATGCTCTAGTCGGATATTTTTAATTTAGTAAAGTTAAAGAACACGTATTCTCCTTGGTGTTCGAGAATTTGTTCTAGTACGTTGACCACGTACTGGTAAATTTTGTCGATGGCGTTTTCCACGTAAAGCATTAATTTGTGATAAGCGAATTACATTTTGCTTAACTTCACGGCGTAAATCATCCTCTACTTTATAATTTTGTTCAATAACATCACGCAATACAATTACTTCGTCATCAAGTAATTCACTCGTACGTTTTGAACAATCAATTTTTGCTGTTTTTAGAATTGTTCGAGAAGCCGTTAAACCAATTCCAAAAATATCCGTAAGAGCATATTCTAATTTTTTTGAGTTAGATAAATCAATCCCAGAAATACGAACCACTTTTTATCCCCCTACTTGATCATTAATTAACCTTGACGTTGTTTATGTTTTGGGTTTGAACAAATAACGCGAACAACGCCAAAGCGTCGAATAACACGACATTTGCTACACATTTTTTTTACAGATGGACGAACTTTCATAATTTTAATTAAAAGCTAGTATTATAGATCCTTTGATTCTATGTTATCATATGACCCAATTATTGAATACGTACGTATTTGACGACTTAGATCAACAGCTACACCTGATAAAATAATAATAGATGTACCACCAATACCTTTTAATTCTGGAAAATTTAAATTAGTAAATGCTAGAAGACTAGGTAAAGTCACAATTATAGCTAAAAACAATCCACCAATTAAGGAAATTCGTGTAATAATTTCTTGTAAAAACTTCATAGTCGGTAAACCAGGTGCAACCAAAGGTATTTTTGAACCTTTTTGACGTAAATCCTTTGCTAATTCAATAGGATTTAGTGTAATTGTTGAGTAAAAATAACTAAAAAATAAAGTTAAGAAAAAATAACCACCTGTGTAAATTAAATTTGAAAATCCTCCAAAACTAAAAGGTAATTTCAGACTATTTAAACCAACTACTAATAAATTAATTAAACTTGATGAAAAAATTAAAGGCATTATTCCACTAGGATTTAATCGAAACGCAAGAAAACGTTGCTGGGTATTTATGGATTCTTGCATTAAACCCCTTAATGAAATTGTCTGAATCTTTCTCGTAGCACCTTGAACAATTACAATCACTACTATACCTACTAAAAATGTTAAAATAGTTAAAGCTTTTGATAAAAAGTCACTATTTACAGTAAAACCACTTAAAGCACTAGGTACAGCTGAAATAAGATTTAGAAAAATAAACAAAGATGCTCCATTACCTAATCCTTTTTCTGTAATAATTTCACTAAACCATAAAATAATTAAAGAACCGGTTAGTAAGGTAATAGCTATTGCTAACGCTTTATTTAAATTCCAGCCAAAAACATAAGGTTTAATTGCAAAAGATATTGCAACACTATATTGTAATGCAATTAAAGCTGTTAAATAACGCGTATATTGTGTAACTTTTTTTCGCCCTAATTCACCACCTTCTTTTGTTAAACGTTTTAAAGGTGGAAATACAGAACTAATTAATTGTACTGCAATTGAAGCATTAATATTTGGTAAAATACCAAGTGTAAAAATACCTAATAAAAAATAATCTCCTTGAAATAAAGTTCGAAAAGTAGCAAAAAGTGTGCTATTTCTTATTTCATTAGAGAAATAAATTTGATCTACACCCGGAACAGAAATAAAATTACCTAACCGCGCTATTAAAATAATAGTTAAAGTAACTGCAATACGATTAAATAAATCTTTTTGATTAAGCAAAAACGAACTGAAAACCATAACTTTTTTCGTAAAGGAAAATCAAAACAGAAAATCTTATTTCTGTGTTTTTAAAGCTTGTAATGCGTTGATAGTTGCTCGTGCATTATTTAATAAATTACTTGAACCTAATTGTTTTGCTGAAATATTTTGAACCCCAGCTGCTTCAAATAATGTTCGGACAGAACCACCAGCTTTAATACCTGAACCAGATACAGCTGGTTTTACAATAACATTAGCAGCTCCAAACCGACCTTTTGTAATATGTGGAATACTATAAGATTTTGTTAACGGTACAGTAATCAAATTACGCTTACTATCAGCCACAGCTTTTTTAACAGCTTCTCGTATGTCATCAGCTTTCCCAATACCTACACCAACACGACCTTGCTCATTCCCACTAATAACTAATGCTCCAAAACGTATTTTTTTACCACCTTTTACAACTTTTGTAATACGTCTAACTTTAACTGTTTTACGTACCCAATTTGTTGAAGATTTAATATTTTTACGATTGAATTTTTTTGGTTTGACAGATGCTTGCACCATAAAATTTAT
>Ga0115103_1235457_pt1 | contig 19310 bp, 15 predicted proteins | sample MBTome_2_FD_89643 | JGI IMG/M metagenome (GOLD analysis project Ga0115103, IMG submission 89643) | Marine eukaryotic communities from Pacific Ocean to study complex ecological interactions - MBTS_5May14_M1_3um Metatranscriptome... | ecosystem: Environmental > Aquatic > Marine > Oceanic | place... | reverse complement strand
CAACTGGTAGGCAAAGATTCCCCTCCCCCTCGATACTCCATCACCTGCCCCGTGTCCTCGGTCTTATAAACGGTGCCGACTGCCACACCTGTCAGGGCATAGGCGGCTTCTTTGTTGGCGATAGAGGTGGGTGCAGATCCTGATGAATCCCCCCTTGCTAATTTACGTGTAAGAGCCATTATCTTAATTCGGTTATATCAATTTCAATACTTGGTGATGTAGCACCACTTAGGACAAATTTAGCACTGCCAGCAAAGGAGCAAATTTCTCCACCTGAGGCTGAGAAACTTGCAATCTCAAGCCCTCTACGTGTTTGGACACTGACAGTCCCACCGCCGAAGTCCCCGGAAAGTTCAATTCGATGTTCAATGTTGCTTGTCAGACCAAGTGCGTCATATGTGCCATTTGATGTAATGGGGCTGTTGTCTATTAGGTTGGGCATAATATTAGGTTTCTAGTTGAGTGATTCTGTTTGCTAATTCCTGTATCATCAGTGTAGCTTTATCCAAAGCTGCACGCACATCCTCCGCAGCGGGGGTGGTGTTTGATGGGAAAGTTTGCTCCTGGCTTAGAGGTGTTACTCTGTAGGCTATTACAGCAGTCCCAGAAGGTATTGCTGTGCCTGTCCTTATGCCGTCAGGTGATATTGTTAAGTCTGTAGACACGACACCACCTACCGAAAGCTTGATGTCTTCGTCACGATCACGCTGTAATGTCAAAGGGTAAGGTGTAGTAGTAGAACCATTACCATCAAAGGACTCTGTGGTTGATGTATCTTGAATTGGCATTTTCTGTTGCAGGTATATATTTTATTGTCAGAAAGTTCAAGTTTATTCTTGCAAAGTTTTCATGCGTTCTTTTTGTTTTGATAATTCTCTTTCTAGCTCTCTCTCCATTTGCTTAAATTGCTGTCGATCTATTGTCCCATTTTCGTAAGAATCAACAGCCTGTTTAGCAATATTAGTCTCTAAAGAGATCAATTTTCTGATCTTGGTTTCATTTGTTGTGCCTTTACGAACTTCCCTAAGAATGGTAAGGGCATCATTAGCATCTTGGAACATTAACCGTGTTAGTCTTTCATCCGCAGTTTCTTCAACCTTTCGGTTTATTTTAGATGCTTTAGCAGCAAACTCTTGCCTTTTTTGATAAAACTTTGTCACACTTTTTGGTGAGTAAGGGTTTTGCCCCTTTGGGTGAAAAATAGCCCCCAAAACAGGGAACCGTGTTATGTGTGGATCACGTGTGTCTGATTCAACAGTGCCAAAGACTTCTAGTGCGTCAACACTTGCACGCCCAAAAAAGCTTTTAAAAGTGTGATCTACCCGTCTGGGTGACATGTCAAATGTTTTACCGAGCAACATTGCAACTTCAGTTGTCCGTGCCCCAAATTGTCGGTATCGTTGCCCATCAACGCCTAATACTTTTTCGCTTTCTGGTATTACTGGGCGACCAAAAAAGTCTTTTTTGCCCTCACTTTCCAGCATGTAGTTTATAATCACAGGGTGGTTGGGGACAGCTGAAGATACAAATTTTTTAGCCCACGCAGTAGCCTCGTTTGGGTTGCTTTCATTAAAAGAATCTAAAACGGCAACTGGTAGACCCATAAATAGCCCATCCAATTCAAATGCTTTGGGAATTTTTAACAGTTCATCTTCGCCCGACAAACTGAACTCTGCTGAAATAGGGATGTAAGAGTGTGTGTATTTTTCTTCTTGAGGCATTTCTTTCCACCACTCTTCATCTTTGTTTCTTAGCCATAATGCTATACCAATGGCTGACATCGTTAAACCACGTGCCATGAATGTGTTAAACAGGTATTGATGTGCTTTACCTTTACCTTCAAGAGAATTAGCGGCTTTTGAATATGAGCGAACGTGGGCACGAACGCCCTGCACTTGGGAGTTCCAGAAAGGCAACACTTGATTTATAGCTTTTCCAACTGAGCCACTTGCGGTAAAATCTGTAGTTACCTCCCGTGCAGCCAGTGCCAGTTTTTGGGCAATTTCAGGTGTAAGCTCATCTTTAGTGGGGTCAAAACCAATTTCTTTTGCAATTAGCTTTAACTCAGTGAGACGGGTTGCTTTTTCAGCATATTGGATGCTGTCACGAAGGTATGCACCAACATTGCCGGGGTGGAGTGTCCTTATAACTTTCTTAACCCCACTCGTAGTAAAAAGGTTTCTTACTGCCTTCCTGGTATAATTAGCATCTTGCCCCAAAGGTGACACCATTTCTAACCCTAAAGCATCATACAGCTTTGACCAATCGGATTGAATGTGTTTAGCAGAGACACCTTCAATCACACCTCCCGCCATGGTTGCTGACCAAGTGCCCATAATACGCAGAAAACCAGCTTCGGATTGTGTCTGCTGATAAAGTGTTCTTACATCCCGGAGTGGGTTTGTGACCATCTGGAACGTGGCATTGTAGCCAGTTGTGCCAACACGCCACAATTGGGTAGTCCCACTTGCGACTTTCATTAAAATATCGTTTGCGCGATACATGTCTAAACCTCCTAACGCTTCATAAGCATTACGGTCAACTTCATAAAACTCCCTTTTACCATTCCTGTAAATAGGGATTACGGGGTTTTCCAATTTGTTGGGGGGGTTGTATGCTTGCCCCCATAAAGTTACCATTGCGTCCGCTTGGTCACTATCAGCAACTAAATCTGCTAATTCTTTGGCAGCATCTGAAAACTCTTCATCAAGGGTTTGGGAAACTTGTCCTAGTAGGTCAACAACATTGCGGTTTGCCACAGGTATAGTAGTAGGATCAGCTTTAGTAATTATGGCACCAAACTTAATTGGTTGCCCAGTGGGGTCTTTTAGATCCTTTAAATCAAGAAGTGTTTCAATAATGTTGCGCTCATGTGCCCGTAATACAAGTTTCTCCGCATTGGAGACCATGGACTCAAAAGGATCTCTGATACGGCGACCTGACCCTTTAAGCCTTTTGACAAGGTTTGCACTTGTTGCTGATCCAGAAATAGAGCTATAGCGTTTTTGAAAACTCTCAAACTCACGCGCCAGCGGTATATATTGACCCGCATCAAGTTCACGAATGCTGGCTACTATTTCAGCATAGTCACCACTGGAATCAGCAGCATATTGTAAAACAGCATCATTCCAATCATACACCAAACCTGCGGCTCTTTCAAAACGTGGGTTGTCGAGTTCACTAAATACTTGTGCAGCATCCTCAACTGTAACACCCGCATTTATATTTTTTTTCTGGAGGGACAACGCTCTGCGTGCCCACAAGTATATAGTGAAATCCATTCGCTCACTATCTTTTATGTCTTTTAGTGCATACTTTAAGCTCGTTCTTTCTCCCTTAATGTTACCATTGAAATCAACCATGCCAGTTTCGACCATCTGCGCGGTGACGGCAGAATGCGTGTATCGCCGCCGTTTGGCAATCAGGTATGGGTTCATTGTATCAGGTAACACTTTACCCGTCATACCCTCTACCATCTTTGAAATTTTCTTCAGCGGTGTTAAACTTTCAACCATTTTGGTTACAGCTGATCCCTGTGCCTCTACCACAGCAGCCTTAGCTTTGTCAATCGGCGTTTTACTCTTGGCTACGTTGCCCCGCATACGGTTAATGCTGCCTTGCAAATCATACTCTTGCATTAACTTGGATGCCTCAGTAAAAGCTTTGTTGAACTCAGGGTTGGCATCAAGCACATGTTTTTTAAACCAAGCGTCAACATTGGGGGCAGAAAAAGTTTTATCGCCTTGCATTCGTAGGCGAATATACTCAGCAAAACCTTCAGAAAGTAATATATTTTGTTTTCTAAGGGCACCCCCCATGGTTCCTTCTCCATAGTAATTATCAGCAATAGAAGCTAATTCTGACTCCATTTTGTCAGAAACCAATTTATCATCCTTCCAGTTGGCATCTCCTAGTCGCACCCCTGGGTATAAAAACTGATCCTGAATTGCATGTGCCATTTCGTGTGCCGCAGTAGACACATTACCATGTTGGGCTACACGTAAAACACCCTCTACAAAATTATATGTTCCTGAAACACCTGCCCCCAACCTTTTGGCTCCAGCATACCGCACCCCAGAAAAAATCTTAAGTGTTTCAAGGCTTTTAATGAGTTTTTTAGTTATGTCTGGATGCCCTACGGGAGAAGTTACCTCAATTGCAGGTGAAAGGGTTTTCCCCCAATTTTCCAAAGGGGTGTTTTTATTTAGCTCACTTGACTCTGTTTGGTTATTAGGGCTATTAGTGGAATGCCTAATTTCTGAAAGTTCAGAAGCAGACTCAATAACACGCCCCTCTGTGGCTAAATCTTGCATTTCCTGCAACATGGGGGCAGAAAGATTCTGTGGGTTCAACTCTGGGTCTAGTTGCTGTGCAGCCTCTGCCGCTTCTTCAGCTGTCTTGGCTTTAATTGAACGCTCCTGATTAGATACTGTGAACTCTTTAGTCTCAGGATCATACGCAACCTGAACCTGAAGTTCAGACGGGTTTTGCACCCCATCAACTTTAAGCTCTTTTAGGTTTTCTAAATGCCTATCACTGTGTTCTTGAAGGTAGTCAGCAGCATCTCTGGGTGTCATTTTCTGAACTTCAGAAATGTCCTCTGCGTCTAAACCATATAATTCTAATAGTTCTGTATCTTTAAGAATGTTGGCAAAAGCTTTTTCATCCATGTAGTCAAAAGCTTTCCTGCCTATAGCTCCCCCAATTGCGAGGGGGGCTACAGCAAACATAGTGCGGGGAAATCTTTTTATTCCCTCCCACACTTCACTTTTCCACTCCAAATCCTTAATGTCTTCATTGATTTTACTATAAAACCCTAAGGATGTGCTATAACTTAAATCTTGCCCCGTTTCTTGCACAGCTTCCGTAGCCGTCCGTTTAAGAAGTTCAAGAGTGAATGATTTTGTTTGGGGGAGTTTTTTAGCAAGGGTGTTAAATTGTAGCCTGTTGAGACCTGAATAAAAAGCCGCACCAGTGATTAGTGCAGCTTCTGCCTTTTCTATCTCTTCACGGCTTAGGTGTGGGTTTGCGCGTTGGTATTCGGAATAGTTTCTTTCATACTGGGCACCTGCTACCAAAAGGAAACCAGCAAATCCTGTAGCCGCCGCACCCATCTCTGGCAAGGAACGTGCTGTCCCATACACCCAATCATTCATAAACCAATTGTCGCTGCCAACCTTCGCAACATTTTCTTTCCAGTTGCGTAATTCTGAAGAGTAGTCATGGATGCGCTCTTGGTATTCGGCAAACTCAATTGCTGCTTGCCTATGCTCAGATTGACCTGTAATACGTTTATAATAGCGTCCAGGGGTACCTGTTTTTTTGTCCAAGGCACCTTTGCCTATTATCAGATCCATTAGCTCATCGGTCTCCGCATTTGTAGAACGGTCATATGGTGCGGCATATGCAATTGTGCCATCGGGTTCAAATATAACTGCCATGTCCTCCCCAGCCTTTAGAGACTTAGTTACAGACCTAGTATATTTTCTCATCATACCAGTTTTAAAACCAGCACCCAAGTCCACTAAGCCACGCGAAAAACTTTTGTGTATTTTATTCATTACCCCATCAACGTCTTGCCCGTGGGCTTCTGCTGTTAAAGCCATCATCTGGACAGCTTTGGGAAACTCTTTCCGGGGGAGTTTGGCAAAAGCATCAACAGCCTCTTCAACTGTCTGATATGGTTTGCTATCTTCACCTTCAAAAACTAAGGCAGTGCCCTCTGTTACTGAAATAGTGTTAAAGGCTTTTTTTACTAAGGGAGATACAAGCGAATGTTCCTTTTGGAAATTGCTATACATCGAATTATAGTTTTTACGCACCGTGGTGCGCTCATCATTTGTAAGATGGGGAAACTCTTTAGACATTGCCTTTTCAAACTCATCAGGACTACCAGTGATGCCCATAAACATGGTAGTTGCTGTTTTCCTAGCGTGGTCAACAATGTTTTGCCTACGGTCGTATTCATTTTTTGTTGCAAGACCCCAGCGTTTTAGTCCTTCGCCAGTAGGCTCATCCTCCCCGACATTGATGCGTGAACGTAGGTCTGCTTCTGCATAGCCAGAATTGATGGCTTCACTGGAGTAACCAAACTCTTTCAAGCTTTCTCTAAGCATCCAGGCGTTGCGTAGCTCAGTGTCATCATCCGATGTAGCAAGAGCTTTATAGTCATCATATGCCCCTCGCTCTTTTAAAATAGTGTCGAAAGAAGTTTTGCCAGCAGTCCAGAGGTTGGCAGTGCGGCGGGAAAGCTCCCTGTCTTTTAAACCTTTTTTGCGTGCTACAACATCAGATTCATAGCTAAACAGTTCTTCGCCACGTTGGGCTTTATGGTCTGCATATGACTTTAGGTTTTTTAACAGCTTGTCGCGCTCAGGCTTAAAAATAGCCGGGTCATTCTGGGGCAGCATCTCCCCTTCTTTTAGTTTGTCTAGTATTGCAAGCCCATGCTCATCTGCTGTTATGGGGTCTACATCAGAACTAAACGGCGTTTCAATTGGATTAAAATTAGACACTATCTTTCTTGTTTTGGTAAAAGGGTGCTATTGGGGGTCACGCCCCGATCTACTGGCAAGCCTAAATATCCACGTGCTTCTTCTGCCCTTGATGGTTTACTTGGGAGATATGGTTTTTGTCTTTCAGCCATTACCTGGACTTTCACTTTTGCCTGTATCGAGTCAATAAATTTATTTAGTTTGACCACGAAATTTGCATCGTGTTTTGCTTCATGCGATAGACCATCTATGTATTGATCTACTTCTTTTTCAAGGGTTTTTTTAAATTCAAGTTCAAGCAATTCAGCTTCCTGCTTTGCCTGAATATACCCATCGTCGCCCTCAGAAACCCCTTTTTCTTTAAGGTCTTGGCTGGCTATAGATGCTGAACGAATGGCAACACTCTTATACCCCATAGCGAACATGTCTTTGTAAGCATTTGCTTTTTTCCGCGCTTCAGTTTCATTTCCAGAAGCTGAGAATTTTATAGGGTCATAGTTGTAAAGATATGTTTTTAGGTGTCCAGCGGGGCGTTTTCCAAAGGTGCCTACCTCCGTAGCTATCTCATCATATGCCTTTTTATATTGGTTAAAATCTATATTGCCCTGTTTAAAATCACTCAGAGCTTTAATTAGTTTATCTTTTAAGCCATAGCGGATTTTATTAGGGATAGGCTTTGTGCTTTCATAGTTCTTAATTACCAGATTTTTTCTTTTGTCAGAAATTTGTGGTGTGTCAGCAAGTTCTTTTTCAAGGCTCTCAAGGCTATCAATTTCATTAAGTTCGACCATTTCGTTTATTACTTGAACAGCTTCATTTTCTTGCTTTATTTTTTCCCTTTTAGTCTTTTGTTCCCAAGCTCGTTGCTCATGTGGGGAAAGGTTATAATGCTCTACTTTGCCCTCTTTAAGATACCCTATAAATTTATCTGGGTTGCCTAGCATACTACGGGTCAGCATATCATCTTTTTCACGGTCATAGAATTTTTTGATTAGGTCTTTGTATTCAAGGTCATCAACTATGTTTAGGGCTTTTGCTTCGTCTAAGATGTTACGGGCACTATCATAAAACCCATTGTCTAAATCATCTTGCATATCACGTAGGTAAGTCCCCTTGGCAATACGGCGATTCTCTTTAAATGCTCGCCCCGTTATATCAATGGTTGTTCTGCTTGAAAACTCTTTATAGTTCTCTTGCACAAATCGTTTGACTTCGGGAGCCATGTCGCCACTTAAAGCATTTGCCTCAATGCTTTTTAAACGCTCACCCCACTTTTGGGTGTGTTGTGATGGGTCAACAGCAGGGATACCATTATCTGGATCTCCTGCCATGTCGTTGTCAAACTGTGCCTTGGCTTCACGAAACTCGCGCAACTTTTGTCGTTTTTGGGACGCATTAGCTATCTCTTGAGCTTTGGCACCCTCTTTGGCAATAAAGTCTGCAACACCACCGAGGGAGCTAATAAGCTCTGTCGTTGCGCGTATGGACGAATTAAAAACACCCTGGGGTATCTGTGCCTCAGAGTCGCGTGGTGATACAAAAGTCCTTTGTGGGATACGTGCCATTATACTAAAACTGCTTTAGGGGGTTGCTTTTTATAAATTGAAAAAGGGTCATAGCCAGAACGGTCATAGTTATTACTGTATGCTCCAGCGGCTTTAGTCCCGGTCTTTATGACATTCCCTATTTGGGCGGTTCTAAAAGCTTTGTTTTGTATTTTAGCTGAGTATTTACTTAGTTTTATCTGTTGCCCATATTTGTTAATACTAGCCATGCTACGCGATGTGGCTTCATTTATGCTTTCATCCAGCCTAGATTCAATCTCACCAAAAACGGCAAGCTGTGTCCCAGAGTTTGCAAAACCAGAAGTCGCATTCTGGACACGCACTTTTGCTAAATGTCTTTTTTTCTCATCTAGTCGCCGCCTAGTGTTTTCACGTAGGGCGTTACGTTCATCCTCTTGTCTACGCGCAAGTGCGTTTTGGCGATTCTTAGCTTCAACCTTTGCTGATTGCTTTGCTTGATCAATACCATACGCGGATGCCATGCCTGACACAATTGGTGCTATTAGTGGTGCTGCTGCCATTTTATCGTGATGTTTTTCCTTTAGCCCTTATTGCTAATATCGTCATAGGCAAGGGCTGGGTTTGACGAATTGAGATGCTGGATTTGCGTAGGTGCGAACCATGGACGGTTACTTTGGCATCCTCTGAAACAAAAGACAAGGGTTTATCTTCAGTTATACGTGGTTGAGTCGAATCTATTTGCGACCAGTTTACGCCATCCTGGGAAACTTCACCGCCCAAGGTGTTGCGAAAACGGATAACAACCTCATTAAAAGCATTTTTAGACCCAATGCCTCCAAGGTCTATGGGCATAGGTCGTGTCACACTGGTGTATGGCAAACCAACTACTGCTTTTAAACCCTCACGGGGTAGCGTAACTTGCCCACCTGAGACAGTCAACTCCCCTTGTGGTTCACCATCAAGGAATGCCTCAACAGTTCTACCCTCCAAATGGGATAACCCTTCAACAGTATTAAATGCAAGATGGGCTGCGACTTCGTATTTCTTTATACAGCTATCAAGATGGACAAGGTTTTCAGCATCATTTGCCTCTTCCACTCTTAACATATCTGGGGATAGAAATTCAATTGTACGTGTTCCTGCACGGTTCACAACAATATATACGTCATCATCTTCTCCACCCCCTGGGCAAGTGGCAACAGATTCAATAATGCCATCAGTTACCCATCGTGCCCAACCAACTACGTTTTGGTTTCTTTCATATGTCAATACTGCCAACTCGCCGCCTGTGACAACATACAATGATGAGTCTGGGACTTCCCCAGCGGCTACTTGATCAACGCCATTTCTGGTAATGTGGCTCGCTAGTTGTGTTAAATCGACAGACAAGTAACCCCCATATTCTACAGATCCCCCAGTTAGCTCATGGATTTTTCTGCCTCTGCGTTGCAAGAATAGCACGTTATTGTCAACGGCAACTGCCGCAATGCCTTTTTGAGACCCACGTTTTACTTGCCTAGTGGCAACACTATTCTCCGGGGTCAGTGACCTGCCATCAGGGGATGTTATTGCCCACACCCCCGAACTGGTGCCCACCAGTAGGGACAAATGTGAAAGTGTCCAATACACTTCCTCATAATCAAAAGCTTCTGTCTCAAAAACCATCCCGGAATCTGCCTCTGTGCCTTTTGTAAAGTTGTATGGTTGTTCAGTTACCGATGTCCAAATAGTCTGTGGGCGCGTTTTTGACCCCCCAAACACAAGACGCTTTTGGTGAAATGTAGAGGAAAAAGGGTAGCCATTTTTGGGTGAGAATGCCTCTTCATACCACTCGCTGGTTGTGTTTGTTGAACCCAATAAAGCTTCAACAGTAGCATCTACAGAGGCGGCATGGTTTATACTAGTAATTTTTGCTACTCCCTCAACGTCAGTTGATTTAACCGTAAAAATAATTGAGCGGTTATAGCCTGTATATGCCTCCGTAACTAAAACTCTAAAATATGCACCATCGGGGGTATCCTCAGTTTCGGTCAAAATAAAATTCTTGTCTGCTGCGGAGGTCATTGTTTTTATGTTGACCCAATTTGCCCCGTTGTCATAAGACCTTTGTATGACTATCTGCCCTCTCCAGTCCCCTTTAGTTTCAAATTCCCAGTCCCCTTTTACAAATGTCGAGGGTATTATCACTATGCCAGGAGCGAAAAATGAAGGGTAGTCAGATGGATGATCTTTACCACTTATATAATCTGTGCTTTTGTCGTAGTCAGCTATACACCTCCAATGTGTTCTCCTGTATTGCTCTGTTTCATTAACGTAGGCACGGGTGTCATCACCACCCGATGTGTTTACGGCAGTAGAGTATGATTTCCCAGACGCATTGAATGTGTGTGGTCTATCAGATGAATCGTAGTTATCGGGGTCAGCAAGGTCAGGATTCCAGACAGCATACATGCTACTTACTTTTGCATCCTCTGGTTGTGGGTGAACAATTTTTAACCTTGTGCCCACCCATGAACTATCAAACATGTGTGCTGACGATGTTATAGATATGTTACCAGTGGTGGCAGAAGGTATTAGAGATATACCATCTAGGAAAGGGTCAACCCAAACGCGCTTCTGCCATGGGAAGATTTCTATAGACCAATCCCACTGTCCCTGCGACCCACGGGTTATTGTATGAACTTCTACATCGGGGTGTGTTACAATAATACGGTCAGTTCTTTGGGAAAACTGTAAAGCAAACACTTGGTCTTCAGACCAAGGGGTGGTAAATTCAGCGGGGCTACCGCCATTTGTTATTAGCTCCCCATTACGGATTACCCGCATCTTGTAATCAGAAAATTCAAGGCAGTATCCTTGGTCATCACCTGATATAGAGCCAAAATGGAACCCTTGCAAACGTGATTTTTTACTCTGGTCATAGGGTGCATTAACATATTCAAACCCAGCACGCCTTTGTTGACCCCCCACACGCAAAATACGGACGTTCTCAGCCACTTCGCAGCCCATTTCGAACTTGGACAAGTCTGGGCGACCTGCCATCTCGTCGGACAACTCCCCAGCGTTAAGTGATACTTTAGTAACTTCAGGCATGTTAAGTCTGGAATATGTCGTTTGTTAAATCTTCTTTGTGAGCAGCAAGTAAAGGGGAACCTGCTTTACGTGTTGTTAAATCTGAGTTCTCATTAGAGTTATCTTGGACAGCATCATAGAACTGCGCATTGGGTAAATCTATGCGTTCATATATGTTTTTCTGTCTTTGTATCTCATTCGGGTCATCAGCAATAGAACCAGCTAAGTAGCTTGCCAACAGGCGGCTAACGCACGTTCTGAAATGTGGTGTCCATTCGTCGGGGTCGTTGACATTAGCAACATAAATCAGACCCAATTCTTTTTGGTCAGACCATACTTTGTCGCCAACAATTTTAAATTTGTCTACTTTGTAGTTGAATGCAGTAGGTTCCGAGTCTCCACTAGCTACTTCCCCTTGAACAAGAGTCATAAACCTTACCATGTCTACTGGTAAAACGTGGGAGTATGAAAAACCAAAAACAACTGGGCTACCTTCGCGGGTTAGCACAGAAGCTCTTTTGGCAAAAGTCCATCGGTGTGCGGCTAAAACCTCTTGCTTTGCTTGCTCATAAAACTCAGAACAAAACCGAACAAGGGCATCTGTGACTTGGGCATCTTCATCAAGTCGAGTAATTCGCCTATCACCGATGTGTGCTAAAGCCTGGTTACAAATGTCAATTGGGCTGGGCATATTATTTTTATATATTAAAAAGGCAGAGAAGGCAACCCCTCTCTGCCTTTAATGAGACACAACCAAGTGTCAATTACTCAGCAAAAGCGTAAGCGATGTTGAAGTAAAGCTTGCGACCAGCTGTTAAGGAACCACCGAGCTTTGCAATTAAAGCTTGGCGACTGGCGTTCTTGTAACTTGAAACAGTAGAGTTCAAAGTTTGAGAACCAGCAGTGTTAACACTGATCCCAGAAGCGATTGCATCGTCATCGTCGGCAAAACCGAGTTTGACAGTGTTTGACCCTGCTGCCACAGGGACAGTAACAGAGCAGTTTCCGGGGATGATAGTGGCACCAGCTGGGATAAAGCCCAGAAGGATGGTGTCGCCGCTAGATGTCCCAGAAGGGACTTCTACTTCACACTGGATATTAAGGCTTTTACCGCTAATTAAAGCAGCATCAGCAATGATTTTACCAGCATTTGACTGCGCGGTTTCTTGCGCGGTATATGTAATGGATTTAGTTTCAGCCATGATATTTAGTTAGTTAAATGTTAATGTGTGGGGTTATGGTAGCCCCGAAGGGCTACCTAAGTTGTTTAGACACTCTCATCGCAGAGGATGTAGGAGACACCTTTTTCTTCTTCACGGGTGGCACCACCTGTGAATTTGAATCGGATACGATCTCCACCAGTGTCATTGTCCTGCCATACGTTGGTGCTGGCACGCTTCCAATCACCGTAAGTAACCTTGGATTTGAGCCAAAGTGGGACGGTTTGGATGTTTCCAGCTTTACGGGCACTGAGAGCGGTAGTGATTAGGATCTTAATACCAAGGAAGTTTTCCAGGATACCAGTATCGTAAGCTTTACCACCTGCAAACTGACGGAAATCAGAGCTAGTCACAACAGTCTCTTTCCAGAGGTTGAGAAGGGACTTAGGTGAAGCAGCCATGCAAAGTGTATCAGGCTCATCTGATTCTGTGCCTTGACCATATGCGTCATTGTCCATGAAGATGCGTAGAGCTTCAAGAACCTTAGCAGAGGTAAGACCAGAATTGCTACCACCGAAGTTGGCTGCAACGAACTGGGTAAGATCAGCAGTTGTCATGGCTTCTTCAGCACCAGCACCGATAGTGGCAGTGTCGAGCATTCCAGCAAACATAATCTCTTCCATCTTGCGCATACCAGCTTCCATCAGGCGTTTAGCAGACTGAGGCATTGGGACACCTACACGATTAAGCTTCCACTCATCGTCTTCATCAAACTTAACCTTCTGGTTGAAGGAACGTGGAAAGATGAAACGGCGATAAGTAGGTAGTTCAACACCTGGCTTATTTTCGTGGCGAGCGGTTTTCTCTTCAAGTTCGAGATCACCGAATTGTTCAATGGTAGCATAGCGACCAGAGCAATCACCTTTGTAGGTGACATAATCTTTTAGCACATTGTGCTTTTTTGGAAATACGAGCTTTCCATTGTTGCCCGTATGAAATTTGGGCGTGTTCATGTGGAGTCATTTTATATAGATAGTTAGGGTTAAAAAGAAGGTAGTCTTTTTTCCTCGCTTATCCTTTTTGCTGGCTGGGTCTTAGAAGATTTATCCAACTCGCTTCAAGGGTCGATTCAAGAAACTGAATTGTCTCTGATTGAAGATCCAGCAATGGTTTGCCTCCGCATCTTTGACGTGGGGGCATAATTCCACACAATGCAAAACAAGTCAACATAAAAAAACCACTTTCACCAGAAAAACTGGTGAAAGTGGATAAACAATGAAACAATAAACCCTTTCGGGAGATCACATTATACACTACTAGATTCAGAAATCAAGCGCGAATGTGTGTCATGTGCAATTTGATGTTTCGGGTGTGAGGAATCCATGAAGGGGTCATGCAATGGGTTGCTTGGGTTGGATACAATATCCTCTGCTTGTTGTAGCTTACTACCAGCTAGTATGTTGGCACCTGGGTCACTTAATGAAGCACCTTTCAAAGCACCTTCACTAATTTGGTTTTTGATATTAGCAAGAGCTAAAACCATGTTGGGGCTAGATGCAAGGTCATCTGCTGACAAGTTAAGACCTAAAACCTCACTAGCTGCTTTTGCATTGGCAACTGTGGTATCATAGTTTTGCTCACCAACTGCTTCTTTGATAGCAACAGTAGATTGTTGCACCCGGTTTTGGAATGCTGCGGCTTCAGTCTGAAACTCTTCCCCAGCTTGGGAAACCTGGAAAGCAATAAACTTATTTACTACTTCGGGAGCAATACCTTCATCAAGCCCATATTGAGCGGCTTTATCAAGTAGATCCTGTGGCACTTGCACACCTTCAGGAAGGTCTTCCCCGGATGGGGCTGATAAAGCAGAAGAATATTCTTCAATTGATTTGGGGATGTCTACACTTTGTGTGCCTTGTTGTGCTTCTTTTAGCTGTGTGGCAAGAGTTGCCTTCTCTTCATTGAGTGCCCGTATTGTTGCTGTGCCCTCTTGCTGTGATTTGAATACGCTAGGAAGATCCTTAAATGTAGCATCTTTTGCATATTCGCCTATACGTTCTTGGTAGCCTTCAGAAAAGTTCATGTTTTCGTCAAGTAAAGGTATTGAGCTTTGCCCTTCACCACCTCCACCACCTCCACCGTCTCCACCGTCTCCAGCTTCGTTTCGTATTACGCCTTGTTGTATGTATTTCCAGTTCATGGTATTTTTTATTCTTGGTTGTGTCTCACGTTAGTTATTAGGTTTCTACAAACGCCCGTGGTAGCGTTTATCGAAAATTTCTTTTGGCATGTTTTTACGTGCCCATTCAACATATTCAGGTGTCATATCACCGTAAGCACCCATAAGATGCTTGCCTTTTGAGTCATCAAAAACATCAGAAAATCTTTCTGCAACTCTGCTGGGGGCACCGAGTGCCACTGAACTGCTTTTTAATTTGCTTATTTCATCTTTAAGGCTGACATTTTCTATCTTTAAAGCATCATTTTCAGACTTTAGCAATTTAATTTTTTCTTTGTCAGTAGCTTTAGTCGGTGCAGGTTCAGCAACTGCCACAGGTTTTTTTTGGTGGTGGTGATGCTTTATCAAGGTTATTTATGAGCCGTGCGACGTGTTTGCTATACCGTTTATGCTCAGGCTTAGTATATTTGACTTCTTCTTCAACTGGGTCAAAAGTAGCTACATGCGTATCATCACGGTAGATTTCGGTAACTGAGCCATTTTGTTTATGGGAATACATGGTTGTGCGGGTTATAGTTTGGTTAGCCAGCTTAGTATTTCTTTGTGCCCATCACGTCTGGCAGCCATGATTGCACAGTTTTGAGAAGGGTGTGCAGCAAGTTCTTCAACACGAAATGAAGGCTCATCAAACCCCCACGATTCTTTTAAAGCATCAACAGCATCAGCTTTGACTTCTGGAATGTCTGAGAAAAGCCCTTTGGCTTTTGTTCGTAGTGCGCGGTCGTGCGCTTTTGCTTGCTCTTCGGGAGTCATTATTGTGCCATTTGTTCAGATACCTGCTGTTGCATAGCTGGGGGTGCTTTTGTAGCTAGTTCGGCAGCTTGCATAACTTGTGCCTGTTGCTCTTGCTGCTGTTGAGCGGCAACTTTCTGGGCTAAAATTTCTGCTACATCTTCGGCGGGTCGTATGAATGGCTGAGACATACCAAAGGAGCGTGCCATTTCCCGCGCATGGATAGCTAAATCAAACTCATCTAAAAGGTCTGGGTTATACTGAGCCATTTGCTCAAGTCGAATCATAAACTGGTCATGCCCCTCTACTTGCTTCCGCTTGAGAACACGGGAAAGGTTTGTTTGATAGCTGGTTTGTGGGTCTGGGATTTCAAGCCCACCATTAGTTTCATGCAACAGTTGCCGTGGTGGTTCAGAGAATACACCTGCCCGGAGGCAAATACCAAACACGCGCTTGGATATAAGTGGACTCATATCAGACTCAAACCGTGCATTTACACCTACAAACAGCATTTCAGATTGATCACGGATTGCCCGGACTTCTTCAGCTGTCATTTCTTTTTCAACACGGGCAAGGTCTGCCCATAAACCGTGGTAGAAGAGTTTTCTGATTTGGTTTTGCTTGTCAGCAATTCTGTCTTTGCCAAGAGGGTAATCACCAGCAGACATCCACTCCCGGACACCGCCACCTGGTGTAGCAAGTGCCCCTGCACGGGTTAAAGTCTTCTGCCCTGGACGCATATCAATTTCCCCAACCATACCAGCTTCGGCTAATACCCGTGGGTTAATCTTAATGTCTAAGAGAATGTCTAGCTGTTCTTGCAGGTAGTTAGCCTGTGCCACAGCTGGCATAGCTTTACGAGCAGGGGAAACACCCCACTTAGACCCATCGGCACCAGATTGGAAACGGGAAACCATGCCATTGTATTCATGCTGCCCCGTTTCTTCGATTAAATTTTCGTCTTGTTCGCAGATGTAACACTCTGCAAAAGGCATATTTTTGTTGTCAACCTTAGTGGGGTCATACTCTTCACGGGGTTTTACAATGTGCCAAACTTTAAACTTTTCAGTGTATCGTTTCTGTGGGTCGCTGAGAGCATTATTTACTTTGTTGCCAAAAGTGCCTTGTGGAAACTCTTTCTTCAGCTGGTCTGCTGTGCCTTCAAACCAACGCCTGTGTGACCCTGCATGACCATCAAGGTCTTCATCAAATGTATATGTGCCAACGTGGGAGTGCTTAAAACGGAAAGGGGCATACTTGTTGCCTGTCTCATAGCACATCAGAAACCCTGTGCCTACTGTAGCTCGCTCTATGTTTACATCGTTGTTGGCAATCTGAAAATTAGACTGATTAAGCAGTTTCATTGCCCGAATAGAACAATCTGCATACCATTCAAGGACTTCTTCATCATCCTCAAACTCAAATGGTGGTGCCCATACTGCCCAATACTCCCCAGCAGGGGTAAGCTGTGCAGTCATCATGTTGGCAAGCCCTTCTGCACTCTCAATCACCGTGGTGTCATAGATCCTATCGTAGTGCTGAATAGGTGTAGGAGATGATTGCCGAGTGATATATGCATCACGTGGAACAGTCATTTCCTTGATTGTCTGCCACCATGAATCCATGGGGAGACGGTCTGACTCCTGTTGCTTACAAATCTGCAACTCTGTTTTTACATCAACTGGCACTAGCTTAATTTTTGATAATCACCTCCGGGAAGACTTTCTCCACTCATTGCAGAAGACTCATTGCGTTTAAATCTTTTGTAGAAACCACCACGTTTGCGCTTTTCAAGCTCTGCCTCGCGCTTGGCTTTATCATCAATAGACGTTGCCGTTGTAATTGGGTCGGGCTTAGGTGCCTCTTTTGGTTTACTCGCCATGGATTCGTTTTTTTTACTTTGTTATATGAGTGAATTTTACTAGCTCCTTTACCATTTCTTTGCCACATTACGTTTGGTAAAACGTATGGTGCTTTATCAAAAAAATGATTTATTCTCCCTGAAGCATACATAATATGCCATGTATCGTGGTCATATGTCAACTCTGATTTTTCATAATCTGAAGATAAGTCAAGTAAAGCATTCAAATCATCAACAGGAATCTTTGAATTTACAGGGCGAGCCATCAGGAATGTGTCCTTGTCAGAATACAAAAGACCATGCCTCGCGGCTGCATCCATATGGTGCCAAATCCAATCTGTTATGTTATTGTTGGCATAAAATTCAAGCATGTCTCCAAATGCGCTTACCATCGTCGCCATCTCCCTCCCCCAGCTAAATTACTGCTCTGCCCTTTCTTCCCTTCACGGAAATTGTCATCAAACCCTTCTGACGCACGTGAAGCAACTCTGGAAATCATCCCCCTTTGCCATGCTTCGCAGAATGTCCTTATGGAATCACACCCGTGAGAATAGTCATCGTGAACAGGTTCCATGCTGACCATTACGCCATTTGCGTTCTGTGCCTGGTGGTAGTTGTCAAAGCACTCGCCCAATGTGGGAAACTTTTTGTCACCACGCTGGCATCGCTTCTTCATGGCATTTGTATCAAAATACAGATACGGGAAAGTGTCTTTCACATAGTTAATGCCTGTCCAAATGCTGGTTATCCGGGGGACAGTCTGCACTGAGTGGAATCCCATCTCATGGAACTTCTCCGCAAGTGTCTTTCCTGTCTCAAGGGACTTCCTGCCTCCATCATGCGGCAGCAATATGCGAATGTCTTGCACATTGTTGTCTGCCATCCATGCTTTAATCACTTCGCCATAGTGGGCGACACTCTCACGGTGGGAAACATAGTAGCCCACAACACGGATTTCTTTACCTACAACCTGAATAAATGAAAGCGGCATGGCATCATTACGCCCCAAATCGAAGCTTACAAACACTGGTAAACCTTTCTCAATCGGTATATTTGTTATGCGTCTCTCAGCCAAAGCGCGTGCCATCTCGACATCATAGATTACCCCCTCCATCGGGGACTTAAAGCACTCTTCAAGGGTAGATGGATACTCACCAAACCTGTTGTTCCGCAGTGCCCACGCTTCATCTTGATACCACCTTTTCTGCCCATCGGTGAATGTTTTGCCCAGCTTATCCTCAAGCTCTTCAAAATACTTGTGAACCTCGTTTGTTATGGTGAGCGTTGAATCTAATGAATAAACAGGGTCTGTGTGCCATGGGAAAAACATGTGTCTCCATGATCGCGGGTGCTTTTCCTCTTCTGGTGTGGTAAGTGATTGATCCATGTAGTCCCACAAATGTCCATTCTTCCCTCCTTTCCAGGTTGTCTCAACAATAATCTGCCCCTTACGCGCTGCCTGAATAGCACCAGTCTGGATTTCCTCAGATCGTTTGGGGTCTTCACATTGTATCCAACCCCACTCAGACACATGCAAAAAGTTGCAGTTACCACCACGATAGCCAGTAGCCGCATACAGGTGGCTGGCGGTGTCGAACTTACCATTCGCGCCTTTGACTTGGAAAGATAGCCGATCATCATTATTTTTAAGTGTTTTTATGTCTGAGGCAAGGAAATCTGGCAGGTGGTCGAGTGAAGTTTTTACTATGTTCTCAAGCTTTTTTGACGCATCTGCTTGGTTTCTGTCTACAATACCACCCTCAAATCCAGCATTCTGCATTGCCTGATCAAACATTAGCACGTCAATACCCGTAGACATCCCCCGTCTCCGCGCTTTCGGTATAATTATCTTTTTGTGCCCCTGGTTCAGCACAGCATCAAAAACTTCTTGCTGCTCTGGGTATGGTTTAAAATGGATCACTGCACCAGTGTCCTCTGACTTTATGTGATACAGGTTGTTCAACCTCCACATCGGGTCAGCTAAAAGTTTAGCCACTTGGTCTGCCTCTTTACGGGCACGCTTTTTTGTTGTGTTTGCCATGCTTGATTCTTTGTAAATGATTAAAAACAGTCTTCTTCACCGTCATCATCTACCGTTTCTACATCAATAACTGGTTGTGAACTGACATTTGCCCCTATCTGACGTAGCTGTGCAAGCGGGGAAACTGTGACAGTCCCACCGTGATCGACCTCTACCCGGTCTCCCCAGCTTTTGGGCTTCAATTT
>Ga0115103_1832675_pt1 | contig 19648 bp, 10 predicted proteins | sample MBTome_2_FD_89643 | JGI IMG/M metagenome (GOLD analysis project Ga0115103, IMG submission 89643) | Marine eukaryotic communities from Pacific Ocean to study complex ecological interactions - MBTS_5May14_M1_3um Metatranscriptome... | ecosystem: Environmental > Aquatic > Marine > Oceanic | place... | reverse complement strand
TTTACTAAAGAAAAGATTAGAGATGATAAATAAGAATATAAATAAGTTAATGGAGCGAGACCCTTTCTTGGGACTTACTTTTGATGATGTTAGTTTGGTAACTCAATACGCAGATTTCCTTCCGGAAGAGGCTAGCGTTCAGTCGCGCTTCAGCCGTAATATTGCTTTGAAAATACCTTTTGTTAGTGCTGCAATGGATACAGTAACTGAAGCTCCGATGGCCATTGCTATTGCACAGCTCGGTGGTATCGGTGTAATTCACAAAAACCTTGATGCCGAGAGACAGGCAGAAGAAGTTCGTAAAGTGAAGCACCACGCCAATGGTTTAATACAGAATCCAGTTATTTTTAGAAATACAGACACTGTAGGTTTTGTATTTCAGCAGAAAAGAGAGAAATCGTATCCTTTTTCTGGATTTCCTGTTGTAGATGCTACTGGGGCTCTTGTTGGGATCTTGACGGCTAAGGACTTGAAGTTTGCCTCTCCAGATATGCTCGTTTCAGATGCTATGACTGCAGAGTTAGTAACAGCTCCAGCAGGCACTACACTTGAAGGCGCTCACAAGCTTATGGTTGAGCACAAGATTGGTAAACTACCTTTATTAGATAATGATGGTGCTTTGGCAGGTTTGTATAGCTATCACGATATCAGTATACTTCAGTCAGGGATATCCAGTGAGCAAAACATAGACTCAAAATATCAGCTTCGTGTAGCTGCAGCAATGAGCCCATATGATTATGATAGAGCTGAAGCTTTAGTTAATGCAGGGGTTGATGCTCTGGTAATTGATACGGCTCACGGTCACTCCAAAGGTGTTATAGAGACTGTAAAAGAATTAAAGAAAAGATATTCTTCTGTTGATGTTGTCGCAGGTAATATCGGTACTGGTGAAGCGGCAAAAGCCTTACTAGAAGCGGGCGCGGATGGCGTAAAAGTCGGAATTGGACCTGGTTCTATTTGCACGACTCGTGTAGTGGCTGGCGTTGGAGTTCCTCAGATTACGGCTATATACGAAGCGTTTAGAGAAATTGGGACAGAAATTCCAATTATCGCAGATGGTGGAATTAAGCAAAGTGGTGATGTAGCAAAAGCAATTTCTGTTGGTGCTAGTTGCGTGATGATGGGTAGCCTCTTGGCTGCTACGGCGGAAAGTCCTGGTGAAAAAATTCTTCATCAGGGACGTCGTTATGTCGTTTATCGTGGAATGGGCAGCTTGGAAGCTATGAAGAGCGGTAAAGGCAGTCGTGAGAGATATTCACAAGGTGATATCGAGGACAACTCTAAGCTTATCCCTCAAGGAATTGAAGGACGCGTACCATATAGAGGCGAGACAGGAGCGGTTCTGCACCAATATGCAGGCGGCTTGAAGTTCTCACTTGGATATTGTGGTGCACGAACAATCCCGGAATTGCAGAAAAAAGCAATATTGTACCGCGTTACAACAAGTGGCTTGCGTGAAGCTCACCCACATGATATTCAAGTTGTCAAAGACGCTCCGAACTATAGGCCAATTTAGGATAAGATTATGGGGCTAATAATATGGGTAATAGCGGTGTTTATGGCACCGCTAAATTTTAAACTTTTCATTCTTGCACGTACTAATACAGTGCCGATCAGTTTGTATGATCTGGCATTGTTTCGTTTGCGTCGTATTCCCCCTGAAGAAATGGTTGATGCTGCTATTCGGTTGCATCATGTCGGAGTTATCATAGACATAGATGCTATGCAGGCCCACATTTTAGCAGGAGGAAAGTTATCCGCAGTTACCGAAGCTCTTATTTCTGCACACAAAGCTAATATGAAATTTTCATTTGAAGATTTAGCTTGTATAGATCTTGCGGGTAGAGATGTATATACAGCTGTAGATTCATATGTAAACCCTCAAGTTATAAAGTGTCCAGCATCAGGCTACGTAATTGGCGTGGCTAAAGATGGAATACGTTTATCACTACAAGTGAGGATTACTGTACGTGTCGATATAAAGAGTATTGTTGGGGGAGCAGGAGAGAGAACTGTACAGGCAAGAGTTTCAGAAGCTAGTATTCGTGCTATTGGCGGTTGTGAAAGTCATAAAACAATATTAGAAAACCCTCAATATATTTCAAAAGCGATTCAGGAAGCCAGTATAGCAGAGAATACAATATATGAATTAGACTCTGTTGATGTTCTTGAAGTAGAGATTGTTGATAACATTGGTGCAAAGCTAGCGACAGATCAATCAATGGCTGATAAAAAAGCAGCGGAAGCTTTGGCTGAGGCCAAAAAAGCGGAAGCCTTGGCGACTCGCCAGGAAATGCGAGCCAAAAAGACAGACATGAAAGCTCAGGTTGTTTTGTCAAAATCCGGTTTGCCAAATGCAATGGCAGCGGCCTTAAGGGAAGGTAACGTGGGCAATAAAGCACACCCAGTACCCGAAATAGAGCAATAATTCCACTTTTTCACACTACTTTTGTTAATATATTGCAAAAAAGCTTTTGAAGGGCTCAAGAAGTAATAGTATCTTTTTAAGCTAGAGAGTAGCAATATCAATATGGAGTACGACCGTGAAAACAATACAGAAATTCCTCGTCGCAGTGTTTATGCTAGGTTTAGTGAATGTTGCCAGTGCGCAGGCAAAAGCCTCAATTACAGTAGATGATGTCAAAGTTGAAGCAGTAAAAACCCCCGATATCGAAGGCCAAATAGATAAGAAAATAAACAATAGCGCCAAAAAATGGGCCGCTGTTTTAGTTTATTATACTATCAAGTTTCAAGATAAAAAGGTCTCCAAGTATGCAATCGATAATGGCAAATGGGCTAATCTAGAACTCAATTGGCAGTTCATGTATAAGCGTAAAGGCGCTCCTGAAAACGTGCAGTATTATAGTAGGTTTTCGCGCTCTGTAAAATATAAAGATATTGGTGTCGGCCACACAGAAAACGGTAAGCATGTCGCTGTACTTTTGGTTGACCCAATGACGCTAAAAAGATATTTTGATGAAGGTAAAGACCTCAAGCGTTTGCTGAAGATGAAGTTATCTTTCAAGGTTAATGGCCTCACAGATAAAAAGGCTACGACCTATATCACTGATGGCAAAAAAGACAAAACTGGCAAGTACAATAGCTTTTTTGAAAAAGAAACTATTAAAGCTCTTCAGGGTGTTTTGAAAGTTAGGAAGGAAACGCCCTTCGGTGACGCGCAATCAGATACATTCAATACGATTGTAGAAGAAAAATAAGATTATCCTTAGAGATATAATGACGAGGTAAGTGATGGCCAGCAATGACCTAATTTTAGCAGTAGATATTGGTGCCTGGAGTATAAAAGTCGGGGAGTTTGAGAGCGCGCCGGACGGATTGCTGATGAAGCAATTCGGATACAGCGAATACAGCGGTAATATGAATGATGAAAACCGCGGTGATCTTATAAAAGAATCCCTTCAAAAAATACTGGGACAAAATAGCTATGGTGCTAAAAAGGTACACTTATCCTTGTCATCACAGTTGGCTTTTACCCGTTTCGTTAAATTACCACCGATTGACGAAAATGAAGAGCGCGTTAGACAGATAGTCGAATTTGAAGCCAAGCAGCATGTTCCTTTTGAGATGAATGAAGTCATCTGGGATTATCAGCTGATTGGTAGTGGTGAAGAACTAGACGTGATGTTTGTCGTTATAAAGAATGAAATTGTGGAGCAAATTACTTCTGCAGTTGAAAGTCTTGGACTGAAGGTTGTTTTGGTCGATGTAGCTTCGTCTTCTTGTTATAATGCTTCACGTGCAAACAGAATCGGTGATGATACTTGTTCGATGGTGTTGTCAATTGGATCACGCTGTTCAAACCTTATTTTTGTTGAAGGAAATCATTTCTTCTCAAGAAATATTCCAATTGCGGGTTATGCAATTTCCCAGCAAATTGGTAAAGAATTTGGAATTGGTGTTGATGAAGCAGAAGAGCTCAAGCAGCGTCATGGCTTTGTCGCCTTAGGCGGTGCTTATGAAGAACCTGAGTCTGAAGTAGCTGCAACAATTTCAAAAATCGTGCGAAATGTCATGACTCGTCTACACGGCGAAGTAAATCGCTCGATAAATATTTATCGCTCTCAGCAAAAAGGCAATAAACCAGTTAAGCTCTTTCTTGCTGGAGGGTCTTCAACGATGGCCTTTACAGAAACTTTCTTTCAAGAGAAGTTGCGCATAGATTGCGAGTATTTAAATCCTTTCCAAGGCATACGTCTTGGAGAACAGGTCGATCGTCAAGCTCTTGCTGAAAAGGCCCACCAGTTTAGTGAAGTTATTGGAATTGCCTTGCGCATGAGTGTCTGCCCAGTAGAGATATCACTGATTCCAGAGAAGCAAAAAGAAGACCTCGCCTTTAGTGGCAAAAAGCCTTTTTATTATTTTTCTGCTGTTGTTGCTGTTCTTATACCGCTTGTTTTTCTTGCGGCATCAAGAAGTCAGCGTGGCGAGTATGAAGTTCAGATAGCAAAGAATCAGAAAACTATCATCTCTATGAAGAGAGATTTAACGACTATTAAAGATGCTAAAAAAGCTAAAGTTAAGTTGAAGATACAGTTAGAGGATTTGCAGAAGCTAGAGGATGAGAGAGTACGATGTGCTGAGGTTCTTGCTGCAGTTGAAATTAATGCACCTGTAGGCCTTTGGATTACAGATATAGTTCCCATAAGAGGTGATTTGAGTAAGCAAGGAACGGCAAAAGCCGCTGTTCCTAAGGGAGAAGCACCGCCAAGGCGAGGTGGCCGACGAGGAAGTAGTAGTCGCCGGGTTAGCGATGCGGTAGAGAGAATTGGCGCAGGTCAGGCGAATTTACTTGTAAAAGGAAGCGATTTGCAGATAAGTGGTTTTGAGGTAAATGGCTTCTACTTAAGTAAGAAAAGCAGTGACGATGTCGATGATGTGATGGATGAGTATGTAAAGAAGATAGTAATTACTGGTTCCACTGATCTGAAAAATCAGGTATTTCATGCTGAGATGACTCAAAATGTTGAAAACCGACCAAGTAAGTCATTTTCTAATTTATCAAGCATAGAAATTCGCCTTGCATTGATTAAGCCAATTGGGAAGAAATAAGATGAAAGATTTTTTTAAAAAGCACCCTGAGTTGCTGTACACTTTGGTAGCAGTCATAATAATTGATGTGGTAATCGTCTACCTATTTATGGGAGACTTGAGCGAAACAGCCAAGGCTGAAGCGAAAGTTGAGCAAATGAAGGTAGACTCCAATCAAATTACAGCAAGTCATTATGCAATCACTCCTGAAAACGCCAAGAGGTTCAAAGATGAGACCGCTAAGTGGAAAAAGGAATATGATGCAAGGTATAAGGAAAGATCAGCAAAGTATTTAATTAAGAATACGTATGATAGTACATTAACTGCTACTCGGCATAAGACTAAGTTCAGAAACCGTGTTAATGGAATGCTTACAGACTTGAAAGGTAGAGATGCAACAGGTGATAAGCTCTCATTTGGAGGATATCTCACACAGGATAAAGATTGGACTGTATTGCCAGAAGCGGAAAAAATCAGTTTATTCGAAGTCTTAGGAGGAGTAGAGCGACTTATTAGCTTGTGTCAGGATGCTGATCTTATAGAAATGGTAAAGATAGAGCGTAATGGTTTAGTGTTTGTTCCGGATGCAGTTAATAGAGTTAAGCGCTATAAATACGATATTACTATGAAGGTAGCTGGTTCAGGTGTAAAAAAGATCATGAATAGTATTACCTCAGATCAAAAATATTTTTTCTCACTAGTTGGCTTTGAAATGCATGCTGAAAAGCAGCTGGAGATAACAGACGAAGATGTTGTTCCTCTTACCAGTAGAGTAGCGGAAAAAGCTGAGGGTGTTAATAGAGGTGGTACAATAGATGACATTGAAAGATTGGCGAAAAATTTGGGTGACGGAGAAGAAAAGGAAGATTTAACTGTCTCTATTGCGAAAAAAAATATAGCGCCATTTGAAGATGCAGTGATAACTTTGAAGTTAAGTGTCGATTGGATTCAGTTTACAGGAGGTAAATGATGAAAGATTTTCTGGCAAAGAATATTGAAAAGGTACTGCTCACAGTGCTTTTGGCGATTTTGGCAATTTGTGCTGTTTATAAAATATCGACTATAGAGCGTGTTGTTGTTAAAACACCTACCTCAGCTGGCGATGATAGTGCAGATATCAATGAAGTTGCAGAAATGTCTATGAAGGTTGTTGACCTAAAAGATGAAGATAAGCCCTATAATGGTTCGGCTTACATTTTTTGTAGAAAAATGGCCTGTAGACATATAATTAAAAAAGGAAGTGCGAAGTGCCCGGTCTGCCTAACGCCAACAAAAGTAGTAATTGTTTCCAAAGAGGAAAAGGATAGGGATGAAGATGGAATTCCAAATGATGTTGAGATAAAAGTTGGCTTGAACCCAGATGATCCGAATGATGCACTTTGGGATAAAGATAAGGATGGATTTAGTAACCTAGATGAATATAAATTTGGTACGTCAATTGATGATAAGGCCGTGCATCCACCTGTTATTAATAGAGCCTATCTGAAGTCTGCTGTCTATGAGTATTATCCCGTAGCTTTCACTGAAATTGTCGTGAATAAGGAAGATGATCCAAAAAGTAAATGGGATATCTACCTTACAGAATATGTCGGTAGGAAGAAAAGTCAGCGTATCAAGCGTATTAACGAATCGCTTGATAAGATTCAGTATAAGATCATCGACGTAGATAAAGATGAGAACGGTGAATACTTTGTTGTTTTGAAAAAAGGCGAAGAGCCATCAGTTACTTTGACAGTTTCGACAAAAAGAAAAGTTAAAAATGTTAAATACCCTGTAGTTAACAAACTCAATAAAAATGTTTATGTGTATTTAGGTGAATCTTTTACTTTAAAAGATAAAGATGGCACTGGAGAAACTTATAAAGCAGTTAGTTACGATAAGAAGAAAAAACTTCTGAAAGTCATTGATGAGAAGCAAAAAGAAGAAGTCCTCCTTGGCTTTAAAGTAATTATTGAGGATCCAGAAGAGGATGGAGCAACAAAAGAGGACCCCAAAGATAGAGAACTAGGACCTGAATTGGACATAGAGCGAGAGCTGAGAAGAGGTCCAGGCAAGCGTAGATAGTTAAACTTGTAGTATTACCAAATTATCCAAAATTAGATTAAAACGATAAAAATGCTTTTTATTGCATAAAGGTCGTGTATAGTGTTTTTCGAAATAACGTCAATAAGTGAATCAGGGATCTAGCATGAACAACTTGAGCCTGTGTGCCAGCATTACCAAAAAGTTAGTAGCCTGCGCCCTTTTAGCAAGCCCACTGATGAGTACTGTTGCAGCACAAGAAGCAGCAGAAGCCGTTGCTAATGAAGCTATTAATAATAAAGAAGATGCAGCGAGTCTCGCCAAAGCGAACCGTATAACCAAGCAGCAAAAAGAGCTGGAAGCAGATAGCGTAATTGCTAGTGCTGCCAAGCATTTTAGTGCCGGTGACTACGCAAACTCCATTGAAGCGTATAACACAGCTATAGACTCTTATAGAAAAGTTTCTATGACAAATGGTCGTGTCGTACTAAAAACAAGAGCCGCAGAAAAGAAATTAGCAACTGTATATAAAGCTTATGCAGAATCATTGATCGCTGATGCAAATAAGTCATTTGAACTCAATCTCTATCAAGATGCTGAGAAAATGCTTGATAAAGCATTGTTGTATGACAAGTCTTTTGATATGTACGTTAGCAATAGAAAAAAGAGCTTAATTGCAAAAAAGAAAATTGCTTTTAGAAAAAAGAGTATTGGCGCTGAAGAGATGGATGCCAATTATGCCGCTCTTAAAGAAGAGAAAAGCTGGAGACTTGAACAAGCTCAGGTACTCATAGCCAATAAACGCTTCAGTGATGCCCGCGAAATTCTTGGAGAAGTTCTAGTATTAGATCCTTATGATAATAATGCCGCAAATCTCTTAACTAGAGTTAATGAAAGCCTATTCCTTTCTGGAAGAAGCCGCCGCATTGCTACAATTCAAGAAAGACTTGACGAAGTAGAGTGGAAGTGGAACTTACCTATACATGCCCCACAGGTTTTGGAATCTAATAATCAGTTGAGTGATTTAGGAAGAATTCCAATTGCAGCTGAAGGCAAAGGCCTATCTGAGAAAATGTTGATTCTCATTCCTAGCTTTAAAATGGAAGGCAGCACAATTGAAGAAGTGCTTGAAAAGCTTAAGGGCATGAGCCGTGACCTTGATCCACTAGGTGATGGAATAAATATTATCTACAGGCCAGCTACTCAAAATAATGGGGCTGTTGCAGATCTAGAAGAACCTGAAGAGGTTGATGAATTTGCAGATGAACCAGAAGAAGGTGCCGATGACTTTGGTGATGAAGTAATCGCTGATGATAATGGAGTTGGCGGTGGTGGAAAGACCTATGACTTCGACTTTGAAAATATGCCCCTTGGTACAATCATTCGTTATATTTGCAAAGGTGCTGGTCTAAAATACAAAATTGACACAAGTGCTGTAATTGTTGCTGATCCAAGCGTAATTATTGATGAGATGGTAACGCGTTTCTACCCTGTTAGCTCAGCTGTTTTCGCTCAGATACAGGAAAGTGGTTCTAGCGATGAACATGCTATTATTGATGATGGTATTGAAGATGTTGGTGAAAAAGAAAGCGTTCAGCAGTATCTCACAGCAATGGGAATGAAATTCGCCGCTGGTGCAAAAGTCAACTACATAGAAGGTGTTTCTAGACTAGTTGTTACAAATACAGTTACAGAGCAATTGCGAGTACAGAAGATAATTCGAGAATTATCTACTGAAGCATCACAAGTAGTTGTAGAGTCGAAGTTTGTTGAGATAAACCAAACTAACATTGAAGAGTTCGGCTTTCAGTGGAGACTACTACACACTGGGACGATGAACGAGAGAATAAATGTCAACCCCAATCTGTCTGGACAAAGGGTTGCTGATGACGGCCGTACTGGTGAGTTTACAACTGATAGGATGAATAATGGTCTTCCGATCAATTCAACCGGATCAATTTCCTCGGCAAGTAATCAGGATGGACTTTCAACAGGAATTCGCTCCATTACTAACCTTATACCGGGTGGTTCACAACTGGAGTCAGCTCTAGGAGCATTGTCATTTACCAGTATTATTGGTAATAATCAGTTCAATACGATTGTCCGAGCACTATCGCAGCAGGAAAATGCTGATGTAATGTCTGCGCCAAAAGTAATCACTCAAAATGGTGCAACAGCAGTGATAAGAGTTGTTGAGCAGCGCTACTTTCCAGAAAGCTGGGATCCACCGGCAGTAGAAAATATCGGTGGTGGCGGTGGTACTGGTGCCGTGGCCACAATTCAACCTTCTCTGCCTCAGTTTGGCGATCCAAGAGACTTAGGTATTGTCTTGGAGGTTACACCTCAAATCGATGCGGATGGAATGACTATTGAGCTAGAAATGAAACCTTCAGTTTCAGAGTTTCTTGGTCTGGAAGATCGTTTTAACTCTCCAATGATTATTCCTGGAGCAGGTGAGACACAAAATACCATTAATACAGGTACTACGACTCACGTTACAGCTCGTTATGATATGCCAATAATCTCAACACGTTCAATTGACAGTCGTGTTAAGTTATGGGACGGTGAAACTGTTCTGTTAGGTGGCCTTATTAAAGAGAGAGTAATTGCAGTGAATGACAGAATTCCATTTCTTTCTGATATACCTCTAGTTGGTCGTTTATTCCAAAACAAAGGTGAAATGCACGAGAAAACAAATCTGTTGATATTTATCTCGGCAAGACTGGTGAACACAGCCGGTATGCCTTTAAGAGAAAGTGAAGTTCGCGGCTTGCCGGACTTTAAACGTCTATAAGGTTGAGTAAAAAATGAAAGAAAGTATCAGGAAAAAAACTGCAATGAAAAATTCTTCACTGAAATTTTTAGATAAGCGACTAATGGCAGTAATTGCTGTAATCGGCTTATCTCTGCCTTCGTTTGCTCAAGATGCCGCAGAAAATGAAATTGCTAACAAGCTCATAAAAGAAAGTAATGAAGATGTTACTCTCAAAAAAAGAGAAGCAATAAGTAAGCAGCAAAAAGAACTGCAAGCAGATGAAGCTCAAATTAGAGCTGAAAATGCCTACAAAGCTGCAGACTATGAGCTTGCTATAAAAGAGTATGAAAGTGCTATAAGTGACTTCGTAAAAGTTTCGCAAACTCATCCACGCTTAGTAGAAAAAGTTGCTTTTGCTAAACTTGCTACAGCCAAGGTCCATACTGAATATGCAAATATTTTGACAAAAGAAGCCAAATTGTCTATGAAACTGAACCTTTTCGAAAAAGCAGTGGCGCTTCTCGAGAAATCAGTTCAATATGACGCTCGTTTGGATGCTTTTGTTGCAAGTAAAATAGCCTCTATGCGTGCAGATATGAAGAGAGCTGAGTTTCTTGCACAAGTTAATCCAGAAGAAGCAGATCAAGCCGAAATCGAACTTGAGAAAGAAAAGAAATGGCGCCTGGAACAAGCCCAATTACTCATTTCTAATCGCCGCTTCTCAGATGCCAAAGAAGTGCTTAATGAAATATTTGTACTAGATCCGTTTGATCAAAAAGCTGCTATAACCATGCAGCGTGTCAATAAGCTCATGTTTAGAGCAGGTAAAAGCCGTAGAATTGCTACTGTAATTGAGCGTATTGATGAAGTTGAATGGAAATGGAGCATGCCCATTCACAGCACAATTGATAGTGGTTCAAGTAGAGATACTGATCTTGGTAAAGTGCCGATTACTTCTGAAAAAGATATCATCATGGACAAGATGAAGTTAATTATACCGCGCTTTAAGATGGAAAAAGAAACCATTAAAGAAGTGATTGGTAGATTAAGAGATTTGGCCAGAGATGTTGATCCCGCTCAAATTGGTATCAATATAATATTTAGAGAACTTGAAGCAAGTGCCAAAGTTGAATCTGTTTTAGAAGAAGCTGGTGATGATGAATTTGATGCAGAAGTTGATGACTTCGGCGAAGAAGAGGACACAGCAGTAGCTGACGTAGAAGAGTCCGCTGGCGGAAAGACATATGATTTCGACTTTGAGAATATGCCGCTTGGTGAGATAATTCGTTATATTTGTGTCGGTTCAGGCCTGAAATATAAAGTAGAAAGCAATGCAGTAGTAATTGCCGACGCACAGGTTGTTATCGATGAAATGGTGACCCGCTTTTATCCAGTTAGTTCATCAGTCTTTAATGTACTCAAAGAGACGGGTGAAAGAGCAGGTGGCTTGATAGATGATGATTCAGTTGATGTAGGCGGTGAAACTAGCGTTGAAGAATACTTGAAAGCAATGGGCGTTAAGTTTAATGCTGGCGCAAAAGTTAACTATATTGAAGGTGTTTCACGTTTGGTTCTGACAAATACAGTAACTGAACAACGACGTGTACAAAAAATTCTTAATGAATTACAGGTTGAAGCAGCACAGGTTATCGTAGAATCGAAGTTCGTAGAAATAAACCAGAGTAACATTGAAGAGTTTGGATTCCAGTGGCTTTTGTTGCACACCGGAAGTATGAATGAACGAGTGAACCTGAACCCTAACCTTAGTAGTCAGAGGGTTAGTGATGATGGACGTACAGGTGAGTTCACGTTTGACAGAATGAATAGTGGATTGCCAATCAACTCTATTGGCCCACTCTCTGCAGTTGGTAATACAGATGGTTTGAGTTCTGGTATTCGCTCTATTGTAAATGCAATACCAGGTGGTGCGAACTTAGAAGCTGCTGCGGGTGCTTTATCTTTTACAACAATTCTTGGAGCTAATCAGTTCAACACAATTGTACGTGCCCTCTCACAGCAGAATAACTCAGATGTTCTATCTGCTCCTAAAGTTATTACCCAAAATGGTAGTACAGCAATAATTAGGGTTGTTGAAGAGCGGTATTTCCCTGAGAACTGGGATCCACCAACAGTTAATACCATTGGTTCAGCTAATGGCGGTGGCGCAACAATCGTTATTCAACCGTCAATTCCTACATTTGGCGACCCAACAGATATTGGTATCGTTTTGGAAGTTACTCCTCAGGTTGACCCTGATGGAATGTCAATTGATTTGGAAATGAAGCCTCAAGTTGTAGAATTTGTTGGTCTTGAATCACGATTCAATACACCAATCGTTTTATTGGGAATTGCCGCTGAAGGTACTGGTACAACTCATATTGAAGCACGTTATGATATGCCAATCCTATCCCGTAGATCTGTAGATACTAGAGTAAAAATATGGGATGGTGAAACAATTGTACTTGGTGGACTTATCAGAGAAAGTGTCGTAGCCATTGATGACCGGATACCATTTCTCTCGGATATTCCTCTTTTGGGACGCTTATTTAGAAATGAAGGTGAGCATCGTCAAAAAACAAATCTATTGATTTTTGTATCTGCTAGACTTGTTGATAATGCTGGATTGCCGCTGAGACAGAGTGAAGTTCGCGGCCTCCCAGACTTTAAGCGACTTTAAGGATAGGAACGAGAAAATGAATTACAAATTATTCAGGAAAGACTTGATGGATAAAAAGAAAATGAAATTCTTGGACAAAAGACTTTTAAGTCTGGTTGCCGCTCTTGGCTTGTCTTTACCCACATTTGCACAAGATGAAATTAATGTTGCCGATGAGGCAATTAAGGGTCAAGTTTCAGTAGAAGAGTCAGAAAAAATTCGCAAGATACAGGCTATCCTAAAACAGCAGATTGAGCTTGAAGCTGATGGTTTAGTTGAGCAAGCAGGTGAAGATTTTAGATTGACTAAGTACTCTAAAGCTGCTGCATCATATAAAAATGCAAACGTGATGTATAACAAGGTATCAAAATCTGAACCAAGAATTTTAAAGAAGATCACTGAAGTTCAAGTTCAGCATGCAAGAGCTCTTAGATTTGAAGCCGATAAACTTGTAGAAGAAGCCATTATTAGTAAAGATGGTGAAAGCAAAGATGCTTTTGTCAAAGCCTTGGCCAATTTAGACCAAGCCAAAAGACTAGATGATCGCAGAAGACTAGAAATCGACGCTCAGATTAAAATCATTAAAGAAAAGATGGATCGCTTTTTGCATGTCAGTAAAGTTGATGCTAAAGGCCTTCGTGAAAAATTCGAGAACGATGCCAAGAGTGGCCGTATAATTACAGATATATTCATGGCGAAAGCCAAGAAGTTATATGCTGATGGTCGCTATATGGAAGCCAAGGACCAAGTAGAAGAAGTTCTCATTAACAATCCTTACAATCAACCTGCAGTTAATCTACTACAAGCTGTAAATAGAAAACTTGGCACCGCCGCAAGACAACGATTTGAGACGAGCTATCAAGAATACCTCGCTCAAGTTGAATGGAAGTGGAGCGAGCCTATTAATCGTTACCGTGCACTTGATGAGATTACATCTGACGTTAAAATCGCCAAGAACGAAAAAACCCTCAGTGGGATTTATAAGAAGTTACAAATCGTCATTCCTAAAGTAAGGTTTGTTGATAAGGATTTAGCTTTTGTTGTTGATTTTATCAAACGTAACACTCGTGAAATGTCAGTTGATGGCGAAGGCCTCAATATTTTCGTTGCTGTAAAACCAGAAGAAATTGAAAGTGCTGAAGTGGATCCCGAAAATGAGGATGCAGAAGAAGCTTTTGATGATGAAGAAGGGTTCGGAGACGAAGATGAAGACGTAGAGGGTGAAGAGGACGTAGCTAGCGCTGGCCGCTTAATAAACCTCGATGCAGATAACATGCCAGTAGGTGAATTGATAAAGTATATTTGTCAGCAGCTTAGTTTACGTTATAAAGTTGAAGAGCATGCGATTATCATTGGTGACTCTGCCGACTTCCAAACACTTGAAACAAATTTTTACACGATCTCTGCAGGTCTTCTTGAAATCATCGAAACCAAATCAACTGATGGCGGTCTAGATGGTCTTGATGCTGGAGAAGAAGCAAGTGAAGGCTCAAAATTTCAAAGCTACTTCAGTGACATGGGAATTAGTTTTCCTCCAGGAGCAAAAATTAAGTTTGTAGCTGGAGCGATGCGTCTTGTTGTAACAAACACTCCAGACAATCATGAGCGTCTTAAAGAAGTTTTACGTCAAATTGGTATCGAAACCCCTCAGGTTTCTATTGAAGCAAAATTTATTGAAGTCAACCATGTTGGTGTAGATGAGTTTGGCTTTGAGTGGCGTGTTGGACGACCAAACCATATGTATGATACACGTGGTTTTGTACCGGGAAGTAACGGAACTGAGCCCACATTTGTTTTGCAAAATGCACCTTTTGCTGGACAGACAACGGATCAATTCTTTCAGGCATTCTTTAACCAGCAGGCCGTTGATAATGGTGATGTCTTCCCTCCTTTAGTAGAAAACCCTCCATTTGTTGTTCCTTTTCCAAATGCAACCCCTCCATTACCTGAGCAAATACAGTTAACAGAAGGTACGCCTTCAGTTCAAGCTATTAACCCTACTGATTTTACTGCTGTAGTTCAGTCTGGATTTAACTTTGTTCCTGGTCGTGACCCGAGAAATGGCATAAATCATCAGCCTCTATTACCAGGTGATGCTGGATTTGGTCAAGTTCCTACACTCGATAGCGGTATTCGTGGTATTAACGATCTAGTTGTTGGCGGTGCAGGAGTAAGTCCAGTACAGGCTGGTGTGCGTATGATCCTAGGTGACTTTGCCTTACAGGGAATGATTCGTGCATTAGAGCAAGAGAGTACAAATGATATTCTTTCTGCTCCTCAGGTTACAGCAGTTAGTGGCCAGTCTGCAGTAATTAAGATTATTGAAGAAAGAACCTTTCCAGAAAGTTGGGATGCTGCTGACATTAGTGCTTCATTTATTTTCGGTACGTCGCCTCAATTTGGAGACCCTCAGGATGTTGGTATTGTCTTTGAAGTAACTCCTACTGTAGAGCCTGATGGATATACAATATCACTTGAGTTGAAGCCACAAATACTAGAGTTAAAAGCTTTTGATCAATCTTTCAATACAGTTTTAACAAATGCTTTAACTGATCCAGAAACAGGAGCTCCTCAAACATTCCCTGGACGTCCTGATCTTCGCCCTGGAGACTTCCCAATTATTTACGAAATGCCTATTCTAACAGCACGTACTATTGAAACACGTGTCACTGTATGGGATGGTGAATCGATAATGCTAGGTGGACTAATTCAGGAAAGGGTTACTGCAGTGGATGATAAAGTTCCTTATGTTAGTGATCTGCCATTAATTGGTCGCTTATTTAGAAACAAAGGTCAGCAGAATATTAAGCGTAACTTACTTATTTTTGTTACAGCTAGATTAATCGATAAAGCCGGGCTGCCAAAGAAAGCTGGTAATACCCGCGGTTTACCTGACTTTAAGCGCATTTAATTATGAGGATAGAATCGATGGATAAAAAGACAATGAAATTTTTAGATAAAAGACTACTCTCCTTCGTAGCTGCGCTCGGTTTGTCATTTCCACTAATGGGACAGGATAAACCAGCTGAAACTAAGCCAGAGACTGTTGTTGAATCGGAAAAAACAAGAAAAATTCAAGCTATTCTGAAACAACAGTTTGAACTTGAAGCTGATGGCTTAGTTGCACAAGCTGGTAAAAACCTTAAGGTTGGCAACTTCGTTAAAGCAGAAGAGCTTTATAAAAAAGCTGACCTGATGTACAAGAAGGCATCTAAATCAGAACCTAGAGTAATGACGAAGATCGCTCAAGTCAAAATTCAGCGTGCCAGAGCATTGCGCTTTGAAGCGGATAGACTTATTAAACAAGCGATGAGTGATAAAGGCGGAAATAGTAAAGAAGCCTTTGACAACGCCATATCTAACTTAAAGTCGGCACTTACACTTGATGATACGCGCCGCGCTGAAATAACTGCTGAAATAGTGAAGATCAAAAAACAAAAAGATCGATATATTCACTTTAGTAATGTTGATGCTAAAAACCTACGCGAAAAGTTTGACAACGATCAAAGTAGTGGCGATGTTATAAATGAAATATATATGGCTAAAGCACAAAAGCTTTATGGTGCTAAGCAATATGGCGAAGCTAGAAGTCAAGTTGAGCAAATCTTACTTAATCAGCCTTATAACCCACAAGCCGTTAATTTCCTTGCACAAATAAATCGCAAGATGGGAGAAACGGCACGAACTCGTCGCAATCAAAGCTATCAAGAATACCTCGCACAGGTAGAGTGGAAGTGGAGCGAGCCAATTAGCCGTTACAGTAGTCGTCAAGACGCAGTTGATGATGTTCGGCCAGTAGACACAGATAAAACTTTAGGCAGCATTTACAAAAAATTACAGATTGTAATTCCTAAGGTCAGATTTGTTGATAAAGACTTGGCCTTTGTTGTAGATTTCATCAAGCGCAGTACTCGTGAACTATCTTCGGATTGTGAAGGATTAAATGTGTTTGTCGCTGTTGATGAAGCCCGTCCTAATGATGTTGATGCAGGTGCTGATGCAGAAGAGGATGTTGATGATTTTGGTGACGAAGAAGAGTTTGAAGACGGCGATGAAGATGCGCTTGATGGTGAAGAAGCTACTGCTGAAGCAGCTGGTAAAATAACTATTGATGCAGACAAAATGCCAGTAGGTGAATTGATTAAATACATCTGTCAGCAATTAAACTTACGTTACAAAGTCGAAGAGCATGCAGTAATTATTGGCGACTCTGGACAGTTTCAGACTTTAGAGACTGAGTTTTATCCAATTTCTGCCGGTTTTCTTGAGATAGTTGAGACTAAGTCCACTGGTGGTGGCGGTCTCGACGGTATTGATGGCGAAGAAGCTGATGGGCCAAATTTTCAAACATATTTTAGTGATATGGGAATAACTGTTCCACCAGGAGCAAAAATAAAATTTGTACAAAGCGCAATGCGACTGGTAGTAACCAATACTCCTGCAAACCATGACCGTTTAAAAGAAATTTTACGTCAGATTGGTATTGAAACACCGCAGGTATCTATCGAGTCAAAATTCATCGAAATTAATCATACAGGTGTTGAAGAATTTGGCTTTGAATGGCGTGTTGGAAGACCAGGACATATATTTAACGATGCCCCTTTCATTCCAGGTAGTCTCGGAGCTGCTCCAACATTTATTACACAATCATCTCCATTTGATGGTCAGTCACAGCAAGAGTTTAACCAGATTCTTGAAAACCAGGCCGCTGTAGCTGTTGGTGCACCACCGCCAAACCCACTCGTGCCAAATGCTCCAGCACAAATTCAAGTGACCGATGTAATCCCTGCGGTTGACTCTCAAAATGATGATCTAGCCAGTGCAGTAGATCCACGTAATGGAATTGATCACCAGCCTGGTCTACCAGGTGATAGACAGTATGGCCAAGTCCCATCACTCGACAGTGGTATACGTGGTATCAATGATATACTGCTTGGTCAGGGAGTGAGCCCGATTCAAGCGGGTGTAAGAATGATATTAGGCGATTTCGCTCTTCAGGGAATGATTCGTGCCCTTGAGCAGCAAAGTACAAGTGATGTCCTCTCTGCACCGCAGGTAACTGCTGTGAGTGGTCAATCTGCTGTAATCAAAATCGTTGAAGAAAGAGTTTTCCCAGAGTCCTTCGATGCAGCTGACATCAGTGCAAGCTTCATTATTGGTACATCACCTCAGTTTGGTGATCCTATGGACATTGGTATTGTTCTTGAAGTAACTCCAACTGTAGAGCCTGATGGTTATACAATAAGTATGGAACTTAAGCCACAGATTTTAGAGCTCGTTGGTTTTGATCAAGCTTTTAATACAGTTTTGACCAATGCAATTATTGACCCAGTTACTGGTAATCCACAGCAAATAGCTGGTCGCCCTGATATTGCACCAGGTGACTTTCCAATTATTTATGAAATGCCAATACTCACAGCGAGAACAATTGAAACTCGTGTGACGGTTTGGGATGGTGAAAGTATTATGCTTGGTGGTTTGGTTCGTGAAAGAGTCACAGCTGTTGACGATAAGGTACCGTATGTGGCTGATTTACCACTGATTGGACGTCTGTTTAGAAGTAAAGGCGCCCAAAATGTTAAACAGAACTTGTTGGTATTTGTTACTGCAAGGCTTGTTGATAAGGCCGGTTTACCTAAAAAAGAAAGAAATACCAACGGTTTACCCGACTTTAAACGTCTTTAAAATTTGAAATATCCCACTTGAAGTGGGATATTTCTAAAGATAATTTATAATTTTCAGTAGGAGCATGTGATGAGCAACGGTGATAATTCAGATATTAAGCTAAATCAAGGTGGAGGCAATACTGCCGACGCTGATAAAAAGATTTTGAACAGTACAGATAGATTCAGTAAAACTGACTCGTCTCGTATCCAAAAATCAGACCTCGATGATGTTAACACAAAAGCAGTGGTTAAACCCTCTGAAACAGTTGACCCGTTGACTTTAAGAGATTCGGATACAAGTAAGCTTAAAAGAATTAAGCCTAAGTCTGCAACACAAACTATTAGTCTCGACTCTGAAAATATTTCAGACACGGTACACCTTAAGATTATCAAAGAGAAGAAAAAGCAACTTGCCGGTATTCTAACAGCAAGTCAAACTATTCGTCTCAGACCACCATCAACTCCTTCTGCACCTGCTGCTCCTCAGTCGTCACAGACTTTGAAGATTGGTGGTAGTGCAGCTGGCCCAGGTGGAACTGTTAATCTCCCTCCTGGACAAGCAGGTGCTGCTGGTACTTTGAAAATTAATATGCCAGCTAGCTCTTCTGAGTCAGGAACAATAAAAGTTTCAAGACCAAACTTTGGTGGAGCTCCAGCAAGCTCAGCCGGTACTTTGAGAATTAAAAGCCCTGTGTCAGTCGATAGTGGCAGCTCAGCAGGCGGAACATTGAAAATCAAAGGTACCGCTACAGCTGGTGCCTCAGGAACTCTGAAGATCAAAGCAGCAGCCGGTGCTTCTCAAACTGTTAAGATGGGTGAGGGAACTTACCAGAAAGGTGGAACTCTTAAGCTTAAAGCAAAGTCTACAGTAAGTTCACCAGCACCAACTCAAAGAAGACAGGCTACAGCAGCAGCTGAAGAAGTTCAGCAGTTAGTTGAAGAAGATCCAAAAGCAAAACCAGGCATTTTTATAACTCTAAGTAGCTTGGTTGCCCTAAGTGCAATTGCAGTGATTGTTTTCAAAGCTGTAGATAGCTACATGAAGATATTTACTATACACTCTTAATAAGAGTATAGTTTTCAGGCCAGCGCAAGCTGGCCTTTTTTTTGCCCAAATTCTATCTATTTATTTAGCAATTTACTTAATGCATTTTGAATTTGCGCAAGAGAACTAAACTTTAGTTCATCGCTATTTAAAAGAGACTTTAGTTCTTCCCACGGATAAGAGTGCCATAGTCGTACAGTACGGTCACTCGATGCACTTATTATTAAACTATTATTGATGAAGCTTACTTGCGTTAGCGGCTCTTCATGGCCTGAGAGGGACAGTAATTCAATATTGTTGTGCAAGTCCCAAATAAAGATACTGTTATCACGGCTTGAGGATGTTATTAAAAAGCGTCCCTCAGGCCCAAGTGATGCGAAATTAGCATCACCACGAATACCGTGCGACACACTTTGTTCTTGGCGAGAAATAATGTTCTTAAGGCTTGTAACCCC
>Ga0115103_1299389_pt1 | contig 20135 bp, 12 predicted proteins | sample MBTome_2_FD_89643 | JGI IMG/M metagenome (GOLD analysis project Ga0115103, IMG submission 89643) | Marine eukaryotic communities from Pacific Ocean to study complex ecological interactions - MBTS_5May14_M1_3um Metatranscriptome... | ecosystem: Environmental > Aquatic > Marine > Oceanic | place... | reverse complement strand
GAGTGGTTATGATAATTGTATCAGTACGTGCCATATACAGCCAAAAGGAATTGAACCCTTCAGTCCGGGGAATGAGCCCGTATGTCCGCCAGGATAGTACTGTTTAGTAAAAGGTTAATTAGGGGCATTCAATTAAGTAACCACATCTCTTTAAAACCTCGTATTTGTAGCATATATTTCAAAAAATACTATAAACTGTTATAAGATAGTTATTATTGGGCGAGCCCCCTCAACAAAGTTATAAAAGTAGGTAAATTGACCTTATATATAAAGGGGTATAACTTAGAAATACCGAACCGTAGACTGAGTTTTGTATCTTCTAAATTACAATACCACCTCTAACTAAACTGAACCCGCCTATTAACATAGTCGGTACTAAAGTACCTTCGAGTAAGTCTCCTCCAACAAGTCATGCATATTTAAACGAAACGGTAAAACATAGAAACATAGTAAGGGGGGCACTAAACTAAGTGTGTTGTTTAAGAACTAACATGTTATTAAAACAGTTAAGTACTTGGGGTATAAAGTTGTTATGTAGGTACCATATAAACTGCAGTAGAAGTAAACACTAACGTGAGTAAGGTCACGTGGTTAAGTACAAGTAACGTTATAACATACCCTTTACCACAATAGTACAATAAAACTGCTAGTATGTATAACGTTGGCGGTTAGGATGGAAAACATAAACTCGAAATTCTTTTTCATACGTGTTAGCCTATAATAGCTAATATTTGACCCCCGCTTCTCTTACACATCGCGTCGCGATGTGTTAGTAAACCTTTGGGTGATGAGAGAATCATAAGTGAGGCATTTAAGGATAGTGTGATAATTGATAAAGTTTGTAAAGTAACTGTATGCTTTCTGGACGGTGTTGTTACTACCCTAACAGACTTAAAAAAGGGGGTTCCTTTATAATAAGTTACCGAGAATGTAATAAATTTACGTGGGGTTGATTTCACTAATTTTCAATAAATAATATAATTATGTATCATACCCGACCGGTATAAAAGGGTTAGTAGTTGGTGAGCGTGTTTTGAATATCTTACGGTAGTTTGACCGTGTTTCTTTTTAACTGCTAAATTAACGTGAGCTAGGAAGTGGCTGTATGTGTTTGATGCTACCATGTGATAAAAGTTGTAAACAATAATATTACAAATACCCTCCCTTCTAGGTACTAGTACAGGCAGGGTAAACTTTTAGTTGGGAGAATGGGACTCGAACCCACAATCGCAAGGACCAAAAGCTTGTGCTTTACCGATTAAGCTACCCCCCAAAAAAAAAAACTAATTAATCAGTTTACGTGTGTGTAGTAGTCAGTAGTAGTCTGGTAAGTTTACCAACTCCTGTGTTGCATTATGTGGGAATAGTGCACTAGTAAGCTTATTAGATAGCTCCGTATCCAAATCTAGTAAAAAATTTGTATAACTAACAAAGTGTCTAGTAAAAGCCTTCACCAGTAATTTAGTGGTGTTTAGATAATTTTTATAAAACGGGTTGTAATTACCAGTAAAAGCCCACTCAGCAAAGACTCTTATCGACCCATCAACTTTATTAATACCGGAGAGTGTCTTATATTCGCGCGGGATAGTAAGCGCTATATCTAAGTCGCCAAAAAATTGAGGAGCTTTTGGAGGTATAATTAGTTGTATTTCCCAGTTATCACCTATCTTCTCAATAACAATATAATAGCCTTCGTAACCCCGTAGTAGAGAACTAAGCCATGTACGATAGACAGTGGAAATAGTTCAAAATAATCAAGCGATTACAGTACAGTAAACCACTAAATCGAAGAGTGAGAAAAGTAAAAAGGGGCTGGTGGGACTTAGAAGTATAGCTAGTGTTAGGAGTAGTGGTGTAAATAGTGGTACGAATAACGGTAAGTAAGTGATTAATAAGCCATATAAACCTAAAATATCCCAACTACAGTAAAACTAGCTTCAATCAAGAGGCTTAACTAGGGCAGTTGTATGCTTCCAAGTAATGTAGATAGTACGAGTACTGGTTACAAGGTAGGTTAGTTCAGTGCTACGCAAGCCTATTAAACTATAATTTAGTTGCTTGTTTAGTCGAAAGTAGTACTAATAAACTCTTTTTAACAAAACAGTTTAGTAAGGTACTACCGATATGTACTAATTTTACCAGGCTTACGATAAATTGAGTCACGGGCAAATCTTACCCCCCGACCTGTGAATATATTATAGGAACGCATGTTTCGGATAACCTTAGCTGCTAGGTATAAATGATCCTGGAATAAACCTAAAAGTAGAATACTTCGGCGTAAAGCTCCTTTTTTAAAAAACTTCACACTAAGGTATGGAACATATGTTAGTATTTTATGGGCGTGACCTAACTGAGGTGTAATCGTATTACGATGATTTCGGTACATGTAATAACCCTTACCTCTAAACTTTAGTTTGAAGAAGAATGGCCTGTGAAATGAGTTAAAAATCTTAGTAAAACGGGTTCAGTACGTTATGGTGTAGTGCGAGCTTTGACGTGCAATAAAATCGATCATATTATTAAACCGATTTTGATACCAAGTTCGTCAATGTATGGGGGACGGGAACATGAAGTAGTATAGCGGTGAATATAGAAGTAGTAACCTGTAAACCATCTTAGAATAACGGCTTTCTTTACGAAATAATATAAAATCTCATAGTGAGGGGACGTGTAGAGATATATGACGTCTATAAGCTTGGCCGTATGTTCAGTGGTACCAAACACGTTTTTGTGATTTCAGGTTTTGGCGCCTGTATACCTTTCTGAGAAGCTCATTCTTAAATAATAGTTTTTTGGAGGGACCACACCACAACATAGAATACTATTTACTAACTGATCGGTATGTTTCAGCCAAAGTTAATCTACAGTGGCGGTAAGTATAACGCAGTGCAAATTGCCCTACTCGAGCAGCCCATAAAGAGGTTGGGTATAACATAAGGGATGATATTAAATTACGTAAACGGTCTTTTAACCTTCTCTCCGTACGTAAACCTAGCTCACGTAGAAGTCAGTAGTATGTAGCGTAGACACGTTTGTAAGGGGAGACATACTTTCATATAAATGTATAACGGCCCGACTTACCCCTTGTATTTTTATAAATCTTTTTTGCCACCCTGTATACGTAAAAGTTATACATAGGTTCAATAATCTTTATGTTCCTGTAAAAAATACTATATGCTGACTGCGTTGTACTGTAACTACGTAGGTGGGGTGTAAGTATACTCTGGTCACCCAACCTTCAACCATACTCCTTCATACGATCTGAATCCATTATATGGTCCTTAGTTAAATAGGTAGGCTCATTACCTAAACTTAGTTTCGATAATGTGATAAAAACTTGCTGCCATGAACATAAGTTTGGGGTTGTGAGTTTTAGAATACCCGCCATTTTAAAATCTAGTTCATTAAAAATACCGCCGAGTAACTTAGTAGCGGACGATCGTAGGCCGTGGCGCATTAAGAAATTAACTAAGCGTAAGGCTACTAAGCTGTAGTGTGTACGTCGTAAAGAGTGTGATCTTTTAAAACATGCTGGTATATCAATCCCACTTGCCCTGAAAAAAAACTCAACCCGACCAATTTCTAAATGTTTGTAATTAGTTTGTATTTGTTCCGAGGTAAAGTCATTTGAACCATTTTCAAATAAATTCTCAGTACTATATAAACCGGACTTATCATAATTACTTGACAAGCGATCTATTAGGAGGCTGTTAGTGGTGGATTTATACATATCCAAATTTAATTCTTTTTGGGAATAATAAGAGGTCATAAACTCTGGCTGTATAGTTAAAGACGAGTAATCTAAACGTTCTATGAAGATTCGGCGTGAGTTTGTAGAAAACATATATAAATATTTATCACCCAAACTAACCTAAAATATCTATAATTAAAATCCGTAAAGATGTTTGGAGGTTGAGTGTGTGGAAAACCATGACAGTAATAAACGTAAGCGTTTAGCAAAGAAGTAAGATTCAGATGGTTTTGCTAGAACATTCACCCCACTAGCTGACCGTAAAAATCTTCGTTTCTTAGACTTTACTTTCCAAGGCTTATACCAACGAACACAGACTATAACCCAGGATAGATACTTAATAAACCAGGTTCGGGTAGGAAAGTACTCTGGGGTTTTAGCCCTTAAAACATAGGAGTGTGTTACAGACATTTCAACATTCTCGTAATAAAATTTACGATCATACGCACGTTTTTGTCGAATAATAGAGGAAGTTAGCATGGAGTTAATACGACGTGAGCTATTTCGGCTTCGGTATCAATAGTCGTGTATAAAAAGTAGTTTTGTGAAACTAAGACCGTAGTCTAAGTAAACCCTTACTAACTTATGGAACATTTTGTCGTGTTGTAGGTTAGTAGCTAATAAAGAATCTGAATACCAATACTTATATCATAACTGCGTTGATCCTAAACGTGTTATTGTAGGATTGTTCATATTTCCCAAGTATAGCCAGTAGTTTTTATAAAAACCAAAAAAATACCAATAAATGATCACTACTTAGGTAAGTGTGGTTACAACTAAACCAAATAAAATAATCCTCTAAAGGTATCCTGTGGAATAATCAAGTAATAAAAACCATTTATAGTTTATTTACACTAACGATCGACGTCACCAAATACAATATCCTGAGATCCTAAAATTGTTACTAAATCAGCTAAGTAATGCCCTTGTGCCATCCTCGACATAATATGCATATGGTGGAAAGCAGGTGTTCGTATCTTACAACGGTATGGTTTGGATGTACCATCCGATACTAAGGTTACTCCGAACTCACCTTTAGGTGCCTCAACTGCGCTATAAGTAAAACCTTTTGGTACAGCTTGACCCTCACTATACTGCTTAAAATGGTTTATCAACGACTCCATAGAGTTATACTTCGATAACTTACGTAATTTCAGTTGTTGGACTTGGTTAAGAAAGCCAAAAAATGAAAATGAATCCACTTTTTCAGCAGCAGAAGCTTCAACGCTACTAACTGTGCTTAGATTAGGGGCAGAGGCAAGGTTACTAAGTAACTGGAAGACTATGTTAACACTCTCGTACATTTCACGTACTCGTATTAAAAATCTATCATAACTATCCCCCCGCTTACCTAAAAAACTGGTTAAAGATAGGAACCAGTATGACGCATAGGTCTCTGCTCGAAAAAAACGTAAATCCTTACGTATACCAACACTCCTTACCATTGGTCCAGAGGTAGCGTATGTTACAGCATCCTTGTTATTTAAACCGCCTACAGATACTAAACGAGTTTTTCAGATACTATTAGTGGTCAGTATTGCGAAAATCTCTGTTAAAGACTTAAAACAGTTGCGTGTAAATAAAATCACATCTGTGAAAAACTTATGATTTAACCCAGATCAATCCAAGTCATTGGGCCTATAAAACGCTGCGTGCATTCGTGCTCCTGAAACACGCTCATAAAATTCCATTAACCTCTCACGCTCCTCAAAAGCTCAGAATAAAGGTGACATATTACCAACGTCTAGTGAGTGGCATGATATAGCTAGTAGGTGATTCATAATACGGGTTAGTTCATCAAACATCACTCTTATATGAACATATAGTGCTGTTTGGGATGTTGTTTCAAGTAAAGATTCGACACTTAAACAGAATGCATGCTCCTGAGTCATCATTGAAACATAGTCTAATCTATCGAAGTAAGGGAGGGCTTGCAGGTAGGTTCGTTGCTCAATTAACTTCTCCGTACCTCTATGCAAAAACCCGACATGGGGATCAGCTCGCTCAACTAACTCCCCACTTAATTGTAAAACTAGTCGAAGCACTCCGTGCGCAGCAGGGTGTTGTGGACCAAAGTTTAAAATAAAACTTTTTAGCCTACGTATAGTATAGCTGTTTTTTAAAAACTTAGGTTGTCAAAAATTAAAAATTGATGATCGCATAAACCCAATACTGACTAACGGAGTAATTTTTAGTGGTTTTATGAGCAGTAAACTACGTAATATACTTCCAGTTATACATTCGATACACCGAAGGGTGTGTAGGAACGTCCAGTAGGTCGTCCGACCTATAATAAGTAATTCAAGATGGTTCAGTTAGTACAAACGCCGATAACGTTAAATAGTCTACCTCCAAATAAGGCTTCGTGTCGAAATCATCATAACGCGTGTAGTAAACTCAATCAGGAACATAGTGACTGATCTGCTTACGTAAATTAGAGGCTTGGTATTTTTTAGGCTTATTCTTACGAAATATTAAACGGCGTATACGGCGTAGGCGTAGTATTACTAAATTTGTAAACCACCTAAATGTTAAGTAGTAGCGTAGTGATATAACAACTTGGATAAAATCATTAGGTGCGACTAGCAAACCCCCATCACAAGCAGGTTTACCGTTACGGAAAATAAAACTACTACTTATAAGATCTTGGGACATAAGCATATTATGTGCTAGTCGGGCGAAAATAAGTGTACGCTCGAGAGTCGCCTCGGCCATATTTACCCCACCAACCTGACTATAATGGTTGCTAGTAGCCTTTATTAAGTGTCTTGTTAAACGTTGTTGATACTGAAATCGAAGACAGTACATTTCTTGAAATGCTGTACGGACCTGACGCCATATACGCTGGTAACCAGGCTTGAAGCGTATACGTTTAATTCTTGGGTCGTGGTTAATAAACTCGTATGAGCTTCCAAAACCCCCTGAGCGGGATATATCCTCATGTATTACCATCGGAAATGATACCGATCCATTTATTAAAGATCATACACTGTTGTTATTCCTTACGTTGCGGTTAGTAAGATTAGTGAATAGGGAGTTGATAGACATCTTTGATGACGTATTTAACATCGACCTTCTTATAAGATTATGTCCGGCAGATGTGTATGAATGTCGCGTACCACTAGGTTCGGTTTTAAACGACCTTGTAATAATACGGGCTAAAACACTCCGACGCTGCTGTGCCCATACCCTACGCTTTTCATCCAACTTACTAACAAACGAGTATTGGCGTACAATTAAGCGTACTTGTATGGACTCAAAGGTGTATGTTAACTTTCTTACTATCGCCGAGTGGTGAACTAAGAACATACCAATATTTTTTACAACGAATGCGCGGTACTTCTTTGTTAGTTGGTGTAGTTCGGGTATGACTAAAGCACTGCTTATAAGTAGTTTAGAACTTACTTCTGAGGATTTACGGACTAACTTACCTAAAAAACTTGGCACCCCAGGGTTTAAAGAAGGTTTGGGGTACTTACCTACACTAAAGGGTAGTGGTAAACTAACTCCAAAATTTATAGAGCTATTTGTAAGCTTTTGTGTGTAAGACCCATACTGTACGGACGAGGAGTTTTTTAAATAACCCTTCGATGCTACTAAACTTACCGTACTGTTACTAAACTGGAAACTTCCCGTATTAGACTTTAGTATACAGAGCTCTTTTGAGTAGAAAAGCTGTCATCTTGAAAGTAGTCTTAAGTTTATGGGTGTTTTATGTACCAAACGTACATTTGTAGAGGCAACGAGTAAGCGTTTACTTCGGGTGTAGCGTAATCTATTAGGACGTTGTTTAAAAGGAAAGAATCGAGGTCTTAGTTTACGATGTATAGGGTAATCTCTTGCTGCTATAGGAGCTCCTAAAGCACGTATACGTAGTCGGATTGATTTAACTGATCGATAAGGAACCTCACGTGAGTTAATGAAGAGGTAGGGTTTAATACGTGTATCTAAGGTACGGGGTAGAAAACGTCTTCGTAGGTATACAAACTTTGGTCGAGCTAAGCGACGAGTTAAATTACGGAATTGTTTATATAACGTAGCTATAGAAAACATACTTCGGCGTAAACTACCTTGTAGGTAATAAGACTCAGTTGAGCTAAAACTCTTATATCGTGCAGTTCTAGCAACACTTGTTAAAGGCCTAGCCTGCCTACCTGTCTTACTTAAATACCCACGGTATCGCATAAAAGTACGAGCTTTAGTAATACCCCACCTCTTAAATTTACAGAAACTGATACCTAAGTAGAGAGGTTTTCGATACCCCTGTCAGCGTGACCAACGCCTCTTCTTAAATAGAGGGCGTCTTATTCGGCGGCGATATCGGCGTAACTTTCGGTAAGCTAAAATCTTGTAACCACGCCTACCCCACCGAGTAGTAACCCGTTTAGTGGATTTAACCTTAGTAGTATATCCCCATTTACGGCGTAATTTACGTACCCTAAACCTATCGGAGTTTATAGTTAGGGCGTGTGATTTGTGTAAACGACGCTTACGTTGCATATTGGTGGGTCAGCGTTTGACTGCGAAGCGGCGTCTCCTACGTCAGCGGACTTTATTACTCTTAATTTTTATGCCAGTACTTGGATCTGCGAATCGTAATTCTCTGGACGATTGTACTAAAAACCGTGATATTATACCTAGTATGTGATTTAGTTTTTGTGACGATGTTGTTTTAGTGTATCGACGTTTTGAGCGGTACCGTAACCTTAAAACTTTACCTAAACGTAGTTTCGACTCTGACTGCTCTAGCAATAGTTTATATAAATGTTCGTAATCATCGAATCAGTTTGTATTGAAATTTAACTTTCCTTGTAAAGTTATTGGTGACCCAACTAATTTATAACGACGTGTGGTCTCGAAAGTGAGGGCATAGTTTAGGAATATCGGGTGCTCAACCTCCGTTAATATAGTTGGAGTAAGGCCCCTACTCACTACACCTACTAAAGGTAATCTCCCCCCTACCCGTAAAAATTCTTTGTAATGTGCGAACATATATGAGTTTAATAACCAGCCGTTATTTGCTAAAGTAGTTAACTTTTTTCAATAAGTTAGGGTAGTTGGTAAAAGGTGCTTATTTCGTAAAAACTGTATAAAGATTCGAGAGTGGCTTAGGTGTGATTTTGATGATGGTAAGTCTTTGCTTAAAAACAAAATAAATATTTCGCAATTAAATATTTAGAATCAAGCTTCGAAAAGCTCTGTTACAGTTTTATACTTCTTCCTTTTCGATTTACCTTTTCTAAATTTTTTCTTAGCTAACTTCCAGTTCATTTTAACAGGCTTTTTATCTTTATTAATTTTAGCTACTGTTAACCCAATATACCTACGTATAAAAACATTGTTAAAAAACGATCCCAAGCATTAGATCACGTTCGTTGTCCTCGAACCGGTTTCCCCAACGCTTGACACCTACCCCGATAGGTTTTTGATAAATACTGACGTAGTAGTATTAACCGGTGTAAATCAAATAGGCGATAGTTGACCGGGTATGTGTATGATAGTATAATATTTAGTGGTAGTAAGAGTGGTTTGCTGGACTGACGCTCATACTCTAGTAAACCTATCTTTGAGTAAGCGTACGTGTACCTCAACTCAAATCGTTCAGTTAAGCGTAAAGTTAATTTGGTTGAAAACCCAGGTGTTGTGCTAATTAAATTGGCGGGTGTTCGCGAAAATGGGTATAAACGCCCTCCGATAAAAAAACCTTTTGTTCAATAAGTTTGTAATACGTGCTCAAATTTTATTTTTTCTTCTTCTTCTTCCTCTTCTGCTTAGCTTTATAAATCGCAATCTTCCTATTTCATGTAAATTCACCGAACTTAAAACCAATGATCCATATATTAATCACCCGTTTTGAAAATTTACGACCCGTATAAATTAATGTCTCGAAACCTTTAAAAGTATAAGGTATTGTAGACCCTCGTGAATATATTTTTTTTTTACTTACGTGGTGAATAGAAGCAGAGGTGATTAAATACATTATTCGTCATATCTTGGGGGAGAAATGTCGAATCTTGAATGGGGCATAAAATCACTGTGAATGGAATATATAAGACATAAACTATATAACTACTTATACTTGGCTGTTTGACCTCACGGTGTTCTAGGATACTTAATTGACTTAGTTCGACCACCGTGTGGGTGGTCAACTGGGTTCATTGCCACCCCCCTAACAATAGACTTAAAACCCATATTTACTTTGTAACCTGCTTTTGGATTATGAAACCTGTTTTTTGTCGGTAAAGCCACCTGACCGTTAGAACCTACTGAATAAATTAAGCACGACTTACGAACACCTGAGGGTAGTTTAATGAGACCTCTAAAAGTTTTGAAATCCTTCTTAACCATTATCCCTTTGGAGCCAGCACTACGTATGTACTTAACTCCTAAGCCTGGTATAAGCTCTATTAACGATATTGGTTTATGTCGAGGTAACTGGGATATTAAAAAAAAACCTTGTTTAATAACACCTAAGGCATTCTCAAACCGAATTCGTGAAAAATAGTTTTTCACAAAATCGCGTTTTGTTTTAAAAAGTCTGGAGATGGTAATAAGTTGGTGGGTTGCGGGTGTAGGTACGTAAGTTATTATACCCGCAGATGTATAAAGTAGTGATAAAATTTTACGACGGTGGGGCATATAAAAAAACCCGGCAATTATTGTTAAAAAACGGTGCCTAAAGCCGTAGTTAATACTTACGTAAGACCGTTTTTGGTTCACACGCCCCCGTGTTCTTAAAATACGGTGACCTTGTTTAGACCGGCCAGCTTTCCATAAAAAACGTGATGATAAATGCTTAAATTTTCAGTTTAAAGGTAGGGGGTTATAATGCATAGTTATTATACGTGAACAACCTACTGATGACTTTCGGTACACTAATTGGTGGGGTAGTATATTTATTAATGTTTTCGGTTTTTGTTTTCATAGACGGTATCTTTTTAACTTCATAAGATATTTTTTAACAGTAGTTATGGTTATAGTTAAGGTAAGTTTGGGATAACTAGTAGAAGATCCAAACTTGCAGACCTTGAACACCTGTGAAAGTACCGATTGTCTGTTTGTGGTGAGAAACACGTAAGTTAACTTCCGCAAACGAAGTTTTACCTTGTGTGAAAACAATAGTACGCTTACGTGAATTACCACCAACACTTATCTTACCCTTGAGTTTAAGTTTGATACCTTTAACCCCTAAACTAGGGAAAATGTTACCGAAGAAATTAATAAATAGATAACGTACAAATCTAAATACCAAACGTGTCTTCCAGAAACTGATACGCTTAATTATTGTCTTTAATCAGCTTGAGAATAGAACTGAGTCACGTAGTATAAAACTTAAGTGCATTATATGTAGAGACTCCTCAAAGAAAAATTTATGACCTAAACGACGTTCGTACATCTTCATTTTAGGTATCCACTGTTTATACTTTACAATATAAGTAAGGGTTATATTTTGGTGAAGGAAGGGGTAAAACTGGAATAAACAACGTTTACCAGAAATATTCTCACTGAAACGGATCAGCGTATGGAAATAAATTGGTATAAAATTTTCCCTAAGTTTATTATTTAGGTAGAGGCTTGAAACCCTTTTTGTAATCGTGGAGGCAAAGACCTTGTTTGGGAGTAAGTTTGTATGTGTAAGTAGTAAGTTTAAGTTAAATTTTTGAGCACCTAAACGCCCTGTAAACTTACCTAAAACTAACTTAAATACCGTGAAAGTGTAATCGAGTAACTTATGCGAGTAGTTGGTAAGGCCCGTACCCGACCCTACATTAATGAGGCTTAGGTTATTTGACGTTACCTGAGGATAGAAAATAAACAACTTTAGGAAAAAGGGGTTGTGTAGGATAAGTAGTAGTAGTTGGAACTTAGAGTAGATAAGGGGTGACTTAGTAGTAAATAAGTTAGTTAGTGTTGTAGCACTACTACTTAATCCCGTAGTATAAGTACCTTGGGCCGAACTTAGTGTGCGCTGTAACCCTACCAATTTTGGGGATACCACTAACTCGTCGGGGTTTAAAGATGACTGTTTAAAATCTGAATGATTATAACTTTGTTGATACTTTAGGTATGACCGCCTCTGATATAAGCCAATCTGTCTGGAAATCATCTTAAAAAATTTTCGTGACCTCCTAACTAAATAGGGTTTTCTACGGCGTAGAACACATAGATTACGTCGAAGGGTTTTATTACGATGTAACGGTAGTAACTTACGGTACTTAGATTGTAGGGGTTTTTTACGAACTTTCCCCTTACGTGGTATACGCTTAGAGAGGGTAAGTTTCTTACGCAACTTGTAAGTACCTAACTTGTAATTAATTAACTTGTAATTCCCCCATAAATAGTCAAACTTACTCTCAGGGAATATAAGACCTACTGCTGTAGAACATAAAGCCCACACAGTATTCTTTAGAAGTGTATTATACAAGGTGTTGCGTCGGTGAAGTACCCAGAGGGTACGGACATGGGAGGGTCTAACATATCCTCACGAACGCTTAAGTTTCACTAAACTAAGTTTAGTTAGACGGTTTTCTAGTTGGCGGTGCACTGAGTAACGTTTTTTATATGAAAGGTATAGTTGATTTTTACGGTAGCTCAAACCACTACTAAAAGTAAACTCATCTCGTATCGCTGGTTGTAAACCGCGTAAGGGTCGTACTTTAGGTCCAATTTTTGTTAATCGTAAGCACTTGTCACTCAAAGTCACTGGGCGTAGTTGTTTAGGTGAGTAGAATTTTGGTGTACGGAGACTGTTTGGGGATAATGCTGTTATAGGGTTTCATGAATCGGTGAAATAGTTTCGCGGGTAATTTGATAAGTAACGGTTAACATAGGAGAAAGTTGGGGGGTTAACAAGCCTCCCAAACGAGTGCTTACGTAACTCTAGGAATATTGGTAAAGTGCTTAAGCGGGTTGTCTTTGTTTCAAAACTTAGGATTAAGGACGCGCTTTTAGACATTGCCATCTGCTTTACAAAAACATTTTTGTAAAGTAACAGGGACTGTATTGTATTATAGAGTAGTTGTCGCCCTACTAATGATTTAGGGTTAAGTTTTGTATACACTACGGGGTACTTTTTGTAAAGAGAGAGATGGTGTTTGGGGGACAGTGTAAACTTATTGGTGACGACAGCTGGTAGATTACTCAATGGTGTGAAGGGTAGTGTTCACCCAAGTTTAGGCTTAGGGTTAAGTTTATTTGGGAGTAACGGGTATTTTAGGTTTCTTTGTAAAAAATCTAACTGTACAATAAAACCCTGATGTAAAGCTGGTGTGTATAATAATCTTGTAAACCAACCCCCTTCGAAGGTATGTGGGGTGAAAACTGAGTTAAGAACACCCATAGCCCCCCCTAAAACTGCTAAATTATTGTACTCGTAACCTGTTAGTAGTGTAGCCCCGCGACGTATAAAACGTGTTTGTTGAGAAAAATTAACTGAATTTTTATAAAAAAGGTTCTTTTTTAGTGATTTGTTTACGGAAGAACTGTACTTAAATACCCTTAATGATAAACCCTTAGTGTGATACCTCATAAACCTTTGACGAGACTTAGTATGTAGCCTAAGACCTTTACTAGTAAATAATCTAACTTTAGGGCGAACGTTAGAGGTATAACTGTTACTAGGGTTTCGTCTTTTAAAACGTAACGCATTATTAAAACGATTCTGTAGCTTCGAGTATAACTTATTTGATTTTTTAATTTTTTTAAGTTTTAGAAATTTACGTTTTTTGTATAAGAGTGATCTGAGAGAAAAATTTAACCTTAACTTATCTTGGTAGTACAGTCTATAAACCCCCAAACTACTAGTACTACTGACAACCTTAGATCTACCTTTTGAAAACATTGTTAACTTTGTTTTTTTATTCGCTGCTTGCGACTTGACTAACTGATCTGTTGTAAAATGTGACCGATAATACATACAAGGGTAGCAGGAATCGAACCCACACAGTTGGTTTTGAAGACCAAAGTTCTACCACTAAACTATACCCCTCTTAAAGTAGTCACTGAGAGAGAAATTCCTCGATCAAAGCTGAACTAACCCCTAAATAACTGTCTAGAAAACTTGTAAAAACTGTTGTGTATGGTACTAGCCGGTACACGTAGTTAATAAGATAGAAATAACAGTCGTTGTAAAAAAAAATAACCCCGTCAATACCAACTAAATTGTAGTCCTCAAATGGTAGTCGGAGATACATAACACCGAAACTAAACCCTATAAGTATGTAGAATAGAAAATATAGATAAAAATATTGTTGAATAGCTGATATAGCGTATGTAAAAAAACTAATAGAAACCTCAGAAGTTGCGTATAGTCGCCTAAACAGAACTAGTCAAAATACGTAAATAAAAAATAATGAACCGAACAGGAAAAAGTGTATAAAAATAATCGCTGCTGCATATGGACCATCAGACTTAAACCATAGTGATGTTTTGGTGTTATGGTATGTAAAATGGTCACGTTTAGCTGTTCCCCAACCCCATTTAAAAGGTTCATGACTAAGTTGAATATAATCAACTGTTCGATTTCTGTGAAACCAGACTGGGTCAGTGAAATAACTAAAACAGGTTAGGACGAACTGTGTATACAAGAGGTAGGTAATTAGTATAATTACACAAAGAGTTACAATCAATGCTTTTTTTCAGAATAACCAACGTAAATTAAGTTGTAGTCAGTAGAGTAGTAAGGAGACTAGTGCAAAGGTAAACATTATATAAACAAAAAATACTCTAGAAAATCAATGCCACCATGATATTATATGAGCCACCTCATAATTAACCTCGTAGTAGAAGGGAATTATTACACATATAATAGCAGCTCCTAAGGATATTATATAATAGAAATCTAATAACCAGTAGGTTTTGTATAACGAGTATCAGACACGTTTATCACGCCCTGTGTAACCACCATACCTACTTAATATTAAACCTTCAGCAAATCAAGCAAATATTAGAATAAATAGAACCCAAACCTGGACCATACTTCACTCGATTGGCTCTCATAAAGGCTCCTCATCAGAACCTATAGCATCTAGTATTAAGGTGATGAATATGAAAGATATAAATTGTGGGTACTTTAGTCAAAGTTTTCCAACTAACAGTGAGTATAAGCCTCGGAGATAAGTTATCATGTAAGGGAGGTATATATTATTTCTGAAACTTTGTACAGTACGCCCGGAAACTAAACCTTTTAGTGGGTTAGGTAAGATATTATACTTTAGTATAAACGATAACATGTATAAAGCTAATATCTAGAATATAAATAGTAGTGAGCTTGTGTGAACTCCTGTAACTAGTAAAAAAACCAATAGCGAGTTTAGTATACTACTCAAGGCTAGGAATACTTTTATATAATACGACTCTATTAGAATTAAAAGTAATGTTACTAAGGATATAACTAATAAAAACCAAAATATAAAAACGTAATAGTAGAACACCTCACCTAAGTGTAAAGTTATGAAATGGGTAATAAAAAGGAGAAAGTTGAAATAAACAAATGTTATATAAAAAAATAAAGCTGTTAGAGGTAAACCCCGAAAGAATGTAGGTTTTCAAAAGTAAACAGGAGCAACACCACACTTTAAAAAAAGTGAGATTAGTAAGACCAACCAAACAACCCCAAAAACTAATATATCCTTTAGTGAGCTTACGGAAGTGATATAAAGAAATACGTATTCAACTAACACCCAATCAAAGGTTAAAGTAGTGAAGTAGAAGAATATTAAAAATAAGAAAATACCTAACGACGAAACTAAAGATATCCAAAATAAGTATAGTAACGCTTGTATATACGTGTGAGGTGTATTTAAGGTTAGGTTATGTGAATAGTTTAGGCCCAAGGACTTATAAAAAAAGGTTGATGAGAACGTTGTTGAGGTAATAAGCAGGAAAACTAAGACATTTATAACCTCGATTATAAAAATAACTGTGAAGACCGAGTTAGCTAAAAATAAAAAATAGACTCAGTAAAAAAGATGATATAGTACAATAACATAGTCAAAAACCTCTGTTGAAGTAAAGTAATGTGTTGAGTTAAACACAACGAGGTATATGAAAAAATTAAATAGTAAAAAATATAAAAGCTTTAGTTGGAATGATCCTACTACTAATTGACCGAACCACACTGTGAAAGTAGGTGATACCCACACCCAAGCGAGTAGTAGTATGAGGATAACCGGTGTTATAGAAATTCAAAAAAAATCAAATGTACCAATGAACCTAAAATGAGATCGAACCTGCACATTCGAGAAGAACAGTGTTTTACCTAGTATTGGTAGTAAATAAACAAGTACTGATATTAATAATATGATATAGGATGTTAGAAAAAAGAATGTGAAGCTTCATAAAGATGAAAAGGTTATAAAAATCATAACAAATTAAAACTGATTAGGGCAAAACCCCTTCCCTAAAATTTTTATGAGTAGTGGTTTGTGGGGTAGGGTTGGAGGTAACCTTGTTTAAAAAAATTTAGTAAAATAAAAAGATAGAAACTAGTAGTAAAAATAAGGTTAGCAGGAAGTAAAAAGTTGTTACGAGTAGATCTGAGGTGTTAACAGTTTCGAAATTTAGACGTAATTTTATAGGCCAAAGTAGGTGTGTAAAAAAAAACTTTATAAGTGTTTCAAAAACCAAACGTTCACTGAAAACACACCCTGTCGCTAAAATAAACTGACGTAGTCATAACTCGAGTGACTGCTTCTGTAAAAAATCAATGAGTAGGCCATCCTGCAAAAGTAATTCAGTTTGTTGGAAAAACCCACGTAAATCGATAATCAATCTATTTACAACTGAGTAAGTACTAAAACTTAACAGACTAAATGCTAAGTTTAGTCGGTAGGTATAGTAGAGTAGAAACCCCGAATTTGTAAGATTAAGTACGAGATATAAGAGTAGGTATAAAAAACAACCTAAGATGTAATACGCATAGGCTGTTAGAACGAAAGTTGCATCCCCGTAAAGAGATATTATAAAATAAGGTTGTAGAGTAAACTTTATAATAAGTAATAGTAGTGTTGTTAACAACACAAAACTAACAACTAGTAATCTGAAACCCCCTGTAATAAGTAGTCTTAATTCTTTTCACTCAGCAACTCATGTAGGCCATAACAAGTATAAAAACATTTACATTTTAGTATAAGTAGAGATCGTGTAAAGGAACCCAATAGGTTGGTAAAAAATTTCAGAAAGTAATTACTAACCAACCTCCAAAAAAAAATAGTATACTATGTAGTGCTGAGATAATTAGGTGGGCGTATTCAGCGATGAAAATAACTAATAACATTGGTCCATTAATCTCGGTTGAGTATCCCGCAACTACCTCAGACTCTGTCTCAGCATGGTCGAACGGGGCTCGTTTAGACTCTATAAATAAAACTAGAATAAATGTTGCTATAATTGGGGAGTATATTAAAGCATACCAGTATGTTGTTTGTGTTAGAACAAAGTCATGGAAGTTTGAGGACTGGGATGAGAGTACTAGTATTGAATAAATAAGTGTTATAAAAATATCCAAAGAAATTACGTGAACTAAACCACGGACGGTTCCAATTATCGCATACCTAGACTGACTTAATAAACCGATTGCTGAGAAAAAAATATTTGAAATTAGTATTAAAACTAGGTGATATAAAATCATAGCGTCAACACCGTTAAAGATATATAAATTAGGACCTCAAATAAAATTTAATGAGAATAGTATTTGTATTGAGAAGAGTAATGAGAGTATTACTGGTAGCGAGGTAGTGTTAACCTGCGGTATTAAAAAAAGCTCTTTAGATAACATTTTGAATAAGTCACTAATAATTTGTAAAGAACCGTTACGCCCTAGTAGTGTAGGACCGACACGACGTTGGTATGCGGCTAAAACTTTACGCTCTAGTAAAACGATATACAACGCTAGTAAGATAAATAAGACAGCAAATAGTATAGCAAACTCGTTCATAATTAATTTACTTATTAAGGTCCTATAAGTTTACTGTATAGAAGTAGTTCATATAACTGACACTAACCGTAAACGTAAGGTAAGGTTCTCTTCCCCAGCCTCGAAGGTAATAGTACGTAAACACTCACAGGATTATAAAAATTATAAGCCGTTTATTAGTGGTAGGTCGCGGACAGGTAGATTACAGGTTATGTATATTAAAGTGAGAGTTTTTAACTGAGGTTGTAGTATAAGTAGACAGTAAAAGAGATTACTATTCCCGGTAGTAGACTATGGTAGATTAAAATAAAGTGCCACTCGTATTTAAATCAAAACTTTGTGAGTATAATTAAGAACCTTATTAAGGTTGAGTCGCAGGTTTTGGAGTAGTATAGAATTATCACAACCGGTGCTATGGCTTGAGTGACCGTAAAACTTCTAATTAGTGTGAGTGTTTTTAGAAAAAGGTTTGATAACAGGTGTAGGGTACTTGCGTAACATAACCTATAAAAAATAAATAACATATATAGTAGGAGGGGTACTTTTAAAAAACTCCACTACAAAAAAGGTATAAAGGCCTTATAAAACTAACTTATAATCAAATAAAGAGCTGTTTAGTACAACCCGACTAGCCTCGGAGTAACTCATATTTGATAAATTTGTAAACTCACCTGTATTTTTATCATAATGAATAAAATGAGTAACTCAGATAAAAAAAGCGTCCCGCTTCATAATATACAAAACAATGGGCATTCAGTGGTGGAACCGCCCACAAATCTCCATACACTGCCCTCAATAAATCCCTGAATTTAAGAAAATTGCAATTCTATGTGATGAGTAGCCTGGGACACAGTCAATCTTTATTCCAGCAGAGGGTATAGCCCATGAGTGGATCACATCTTTTGAGGATGCTAATATGTGAATTCTCATCTCACTTGGTAGGGCGACTGCATTCGTAGCGTGTAACCGAACCATACTTGTTATACCTTTCCTCATAGGACGGTACTGATTCTTCTGTATGTTGTCAACGTGTTGTAGAGTATCTACATCTAAAACCCCGAGTACCCGACCGCAAATAACATTTAAGAATGACGGGAGGATTGATGCATTTCTATAAACCTCAAAGGTACGTATACCCTCAGGTGAGAATAGAGATGAGTCCCCAAACTTCGTATTCGACCGTACAGTACTTACAAAAAAGTTAGAAGGTGAGTTAACTATATCGGGTGATAAAAAATAACTATAACCATTAGCTGTTAAATATTGGTGGTAAAACCCCTCTCTCTTAGAAAGTAGGTAGGATGTTTTATTAACAGAGTAGTTATTATAACTGTTACCCACTACCGGTTTAGAAAATGAACGGCCTGGTGTATTTATAGGCGTTGTAGTGGCGGATAAATTCCCTGAAACTTGACCTATAGAATTGAAAGCACTTCAGTAGAAAGTACCACTGTTTAAAACTGATCGGAAAGAAACCCATAAACCACTAGCTAAACTGCTGCTGGTTGACGCATTTGAAAGACCTAGTAGTAATTGATTAGAGTGGTTGGTTAGGTGGGAGGGGTCTGAGTTTAGTAGACGGGTATAGAGGTAGGGTGAGTAGATTCAGTTCAGTGCATAGTTCTTACGTGAGTAAGATAACCTTTTGAAGTAATTTTCGGCCTCAACCATTAACGAACTGTTTAGTAGTTTCGAGGCTTTATTGTCACCCGAGTTATAAAGAAACTGATTACGTGAGTAGGGGACCCCTAACAGAGAATATCTAGCTATTGAGGAGGGTTGGACCTCTAATCACTCTCAGCGGGAACCCCAGTCAAATCAAATATAGCGGGAAGCATCACTTTTAAGTGATTTTAGGAAGGGTAGATCTGTTATGTAAAAGTTTAGTAAAGAGTCTAGGGTAAAAAAGCCCGAAAAGGTATTTTTTAGTTTAGGTACGTATGTAACTTTGGAAAAAAAATCTGAGGAATTTTTTTGAAGTAATACTTCAAAAGGGGTTTGGGGCATATTAATGAGGGGTGCTGTTACAAAAAGATCAACGATGTTAGTAAAATTTAAATTAGCACGGCCTTCGTCAAAACGAGCTTTGAAAACTTTTCGTAAAGCATTGTAAGAAGTTATAGACTCTTTGGCCGAGGATCTCAAACTTATATTATTTGAGTGGCGTGATCGGGATGCAAAAGTATTTAAGTGTGTTGGTACGTACGTAAGTAAATTCTTACTATAATGCCCCCCAAAACTATCCCCAACCGCATAATTATAAACATCAGTTGTGGGGTAGTAACTTAGTAACGTGGTTAAGTTTATAGGAACTAAGCTATTAATTGTTGGTTGTAAATTACGTGTACTTTTTAGTAAGTTTACTGTATCTCAAAATTTGTAAGTCGTATATTCACCGACCCAGCGGGTATTAAACATTTTGAGAAAAAATAAATTATAAGAGTTAGGGTTTAATAATAGTGGGTTTAG
>Ga0115103_1765988_pt1 | contig 20283 bp, 33 predicted proteins | sample MBTome_2_FD_89643 | JGI IMG/M metagenome (GOLD analysis project Ga0115103, IMG submission 89643) | Marine eukaryotic communities from Pacific Ocean to study complex ecological interactions - MBTS_5May14_M1_3um Metatranscriptome... | ecosystem: Environmental > Aquatic > Marine > Oceanic | place... | reverse complement strand
GTTAAGCACAATTAAGTTGATGTATAATGTTCTTTACACTTATTACAATGGTGGTGCTTAACCCATTCGCTAATCATTTCTTTGCCACATTTCGGACAATCACAACTTAACGGTTCACGTTGTTGGCTAACACTAGATAAAGATAAATTTTTAACAAACTCTTTTAATACGTCTGTGATATATTTATCAAAAGCATCAAATTCATCAAACTTTTTACCTATTTTATTGCAATACCAATTTATTTCTTGCATTTTGTCTTGTATGTTCATTGTTTTTGTATTTAATTCTGTTATTATTCACGCAACTAACCTTAACCATATCCGTTGTAAGTCATACTTACACCAAGTCACATTTTCTACAGGTATCGTGTGCCCCTCTAAACTCACATAAAGTAGTGCCACAATTAGGGCAATGATGGGTATAAAAACGCCATATAACATTGTATAATCCACATTTAAGGTTCATCCATTTATGTAACTTTGTTTCTCTAAATTTTGGTATATCTTTAAATGCTTTCATATATTTTAATTTAAACTCAACGTGATGTATATTACAACACCTTCTTCTCTAATGCTTTTATGTGTTTGCAACGTCTATCTGCTGCTCTCCAACTTCCAGGACAAGAGCATCTGAAATTTCCTGATTCTGGGTAGTACATTGTTTTATACGTTTTATTTGCGTTGCTACTACTAGTATGAGTTTCAATTATTGTTTCTTCTTTCTTTGGTTTTTTAGTCTTAGGTTTAACCCATTTTATATCTTCTAATCTGGTTTCAGGTAATACTTCTTGCCATGTAGGTGTAATAAATTTTTTATTTCCTAAACGTACTAAACCTGGGGGTGTTATTGGGTGTCTATACTCATATTTAAATAAATTATAAGATATAGAGGGTCCCAAACCATTAGGGTTAACATTTAAATTAGATTTGTCTTTCCAGAACCTACGGGTCCTAACATTACCATATCTATTTAAATTTGAAAATTCTACTATAGGCATAACCTTTATTGTTTTAATTTATTAATCTCTAATACTAGTTCATTTATTTTCAACATCAATCTATGCATATTTTTTGGTGTTGGTTCAAGCATTGTTACTCTCTTAAAATCAACGTCTTTTTGAGTAGTTTCGCCACTATCCCAAGTTGATATTTCTTTTATATCTGTATCTTTTACTTCTTCAAACATAACCTTTTATTTTTAATTAACAATGAAACTTCGTGCCCCACTTATATGTAAATATACGAACCCTTATCCGGGTAACCACAACTATCGCAATTGTTTTTGTACCTTTACCCAATATTTTATAGTTCTATTATATCTATATCCTTTAGGACCACCATTCCAATTCCTTGCAATAGTTTCAAAACCCCCCTTGGGGTGGTGGTGGTTTTTCCAAACCATAAACATTGCAATTGATTTTTCTCTATTAAATCGATCTTTCAATTTAAACCGTTTTGGTATATGGGATATTTTCAATATGCGATTAACTTCTCGAACCATGATTGGCCTTATCTGCAATACCCCAATTGATGGTTCTCCCAAATGTGTATCACCAATAGCGTTGGGTTTACCGCGTGATTCAACGTATATTAAGGCATTAATTAATTTTTCAATGGGAGGTGGTGGTAATACCCCTACCGGTTGTAGTATAGTGGGGTTTGTAATATTATGTTTTAGATTTTTATCTAAATTAGAAACACTCCCACTACTAAGGACTAGGGGGAAGATTAACATGATAACCTTTTTCATATGTTTTACATTTTATGTTATGTAATATACGAAAGGAGGGTTAGGGAAACAAATAGGGTATTAGAAGAGATCTAAAAAATTAGGATTAATGCTTTTCCCCTTTAACTTTTGGTTTTTTTCCTCATTTTTTAACATTCTAGTAGCTAACTTTTCTAGGTGTTTTTCTTTCTGCACATCATAGTCTTTTACAATACGATCATGTCTACCTCTTTTTATATTTCGAGTTTTCTTAGCCATATTTTATATTCTAGATATTATATCATATTCTTCAGGACTATCATCACCTAGCCCTAGTTCTTTTAGACGTTGTAGGTGATAATCATCAACCTCCCAATCAACCTTACCCTTACTTATAGGACGTTCGACTGATAGATTTTCAATTTGTTTGTCAGAAAAAATATCACCCACAGAGAGAAAATAATGGTTATAACATAACATTTCTATATTTTCTAACTTATAATTTTTTTTATTATTATCCTTAAAATGTAATAGAAGTGGGATTTTATAATCTAATACCCTTCGCTCTTGAAAATCACATTGAGCACATTTTTCCTCTAAATACCCCTCAGTAGTAAGCCTATATTTTATCTTTTCAGGTGAAAATGATGAAGCATTTGCCCTGCCTTCTATTAAATCTAATAGTGCTGGTTCTTTACCACCAACTCTTAAAAATTTAGGTATTCCCTTACCTGATTGGTTTTTATGTTCATCAAATAAGCTGTTATGTGTTTCACTATTATATAACTTTGCCCACTTTTTATAGTGTTGATATGAACAATTCAAATATCGAGCAGCTGCCATATTTGATTTAGTTTTAGCCATTGCGGCTTTTATCAATTCATGACTAAGTGGTTTAGCTTTGGGCATTATTTTTTAGTTTTATTTTCTATTCCGAAACTTATTCGTGGTTGGGGGTTAACTTCATCTTGGTAAAGATCATATTGTTCTTTACTCATAATTTGAATATCATTCCAAGTATGATCACCAGACCCTTGTGTTGTATTAACTGCTTGATAGGCCCCTACAGTAGAACACTCAACACAACTTTGATAGTTATATTCTGTTAATCTAAGTTCGGGCATTGGTCTTTTACAAACCTTACAGGGTATCATTTTTAACTTCATGTGTTGTTTTTTTAAATTACACTCATAGCATAACTATAAACCTTTTCTAGAATATACATAGAAATTAATAAAAACCCACATTATGGTTACTTTGTTTTAAATTTAATATAATCCCATAAATCTTTAGGAGTTAATAATTTAACTAACTTACCATCTTCTTGTTCTAAGTCAATGACTTTTCCATCTGAATCAAATCTACCATGAATGTACCAACTAATAGTTTCTCTAGCTTGATCGCCATATAAATAAGTAAAGTCATTTTCAATAACTTCCCATAAGGGATCTATTATTGCTGCTATAGAGATTCCATAGTCTTCAAATAAACTTTCTTCTAATATATGAGAGTCCTGTAACTTGTTGATAGTGTTGATGAATAGTAGTTCTTCAGTAGTATCTAAATTATCCTTAATTCTAACTTCGGGGCCTAAGATGGATTTAAATAAATCCTTAATCTCATCTTCTCCTTCTATATTAAATTCCATTCTCGAAGGTTGATATTACAAATAATCTTTTAAATTGTTCCAATGCAAGATTTTTCCTCGTACTAGCTATATCATATGCTTGTTCTTCATTTAAGGCATATAATGTTCCTATAGGTTCTTTACTTACACTGCTTGTAGGGTAATACTTCCATTTTATCATATCTTATCTATTAGGGTTTTAATTTTACGACATTCTTCATAATCTTCAATTTTAAGAAAATACTCGGTAATGTTTTGGAGTGCTATGTGAAAATTTTTTCTATCTAATTCTATAATTATAGACATATTAAATATATTAAATAATTCAGCGGTATCCAATTTATCTTCAATTGATTTCTTTATAGTATCATAAGATTTTAATAATACAAAATCACTAAATTCTTCATTGGATTGAAGATCAATTAAATCTTGTGTACTACTCCATACTAACTCTATATATGGTGCCCCTTCTTCACTACCTTTATTATTTTCTTCTTCTTCTTTCATAGTAATAGGGGTTTTATGTTAATTATAAATATTTAAAATCTAATCCCTTTAACCATGTTTCCTTTAGGACGATGTGAATTATTTTCAAATAATCTAGGAGGCATTCCCCACTTATACCTAAACACCTCAGCTGCTGGTCCTTCGGTTGCTTTAAACTTATCCCCTTCCTTACCATTTTTAGTAGCTGTACTCCCAAAGTGGTATAGATGAGCTTTATGAGTTCTAGAAAAACCTAACCCTATCAAGTCCAATTTTAAAAAGAAATCCCAATCACATATAAATGGAGATTGGTACATTGTATCAAACCCACCAACAGCCATATAATATTTTTTATACATGGCAAATGGGAAAATGCCCCCATCTAAAGTTAATGAATCTTGTTTTATAGAATCTTCGTATTTAATAAATTCTCCATATTTAAATGTGTTTGGGTTTCTACCAAAGTCTTTAACTCGGAAGTTAAATATGCCTGGACCTGTTGGTTCTATTTGGTTTAAAGTTAATACTGATCTTTCTTGAAGTGTTTCTGCAATTGTGGTATCCCACTTACTACAAAACACATTATCATCATTTACTATAAAAATTATCTCATTAGTAGCATTCATAACAGCTAAGTTGAGAGCTGTTTGCATTCCTTGGTTTTCTCCTAAGTCTAGTATTTTAATATCTTTTTTATACTTATCTAATACTTCTTGACTTTCTTCAATAAAACCATCTACAGCAACAATAATTTCATTTTTGTAATGTTGTTGGTTAATGCAAGAAAATAAACATATATCTAAATATTTAGGATTTCGGTAAGTGGGTATAATTATACTGATCATATTCTATTCCAGATTAATACTTGTTTCCAATTAGTTAATGGTGATAACATACCCCCTTCTACATGGGTGCAGTATCCTGGGATGCAGGATACTAAATTAGACCCAATATTCCAAAGATGGGTAAACTTATCATGATCCTTAGTCCACTTTTCAACTAAATCACAATACTGAATGTGTATGTCAAAATGTTTTTTTAAGGTTTTAAACCTACAAGCATATGTGTTTGTTGTAGAAGGTGTTGTTCTCCAATGTGTTGAAGGAGTTACTATTATTTTGGATGTTAGTTTACTATACATATTTTCCCAATACTTATCGGGGTGGTCATATAAAGTATAATAATCAGCCCCTATAACATTAAATCCTTCTAACATAACATCAACCCATTGAGGTTTATGAAGATAATCATCTTCAAGAAAATATATAATATCCTCATCATCATAATCTTGATCATTTACGTAGTTAAGTAAGTTAAGAAATGATTGGGCATCGTTTCCACCTTTCATTGATATTTTATTAACATCTTTACCAGATAAGAAATGATCTTCGATTTCACCATTACCAGAATCATGGAAAGCTGTATATTCTACTCTATTGTCTAAAGTTTTGAGTAAAGAATCAAATATCTGTTCCCTATCAAACCATTCAGGTCTAGGTTTATGTTCAGAATTTGTAGAAAAGTTACAATGTCTTTGGAATATTCTAATCATAGGATTTTTATTTTTTATAGTTAAATTTTTCAAAATCTCCCCTAAATATAGTATATATCTTTTCTTTAGTAGATGGATTTAGGGATGCTAGAATTTCTTTTTTATCAAACCCCCGTTTGTCATTGTTAGTGTGGGAGATTTTATAGTGTGTGTTTAGCTTTTGTTGTAAGGTATTAAAATCCTCTTCAAAGTTTTCAAATCTTAAAATCATATCAACATCCTTATCTATAAAAGAATATTGTGGCAATTTATGATCCATATCAAATTTTAATAAACTATTATCAATCCAAAAATTAAATTCATCTTCATCAAACTTTTCAATTTTCTCCCCTTCAAAAATACCATTAATATAAAAATATTCAGACAGGGTTCTTGTATAAGGATTTCTTACAACCGTAAAAGAAAACCAATCCTTTGTAAAGGGACATTCGTGTTCTATAAGATTATGTGTGAGGTGTTGGGGGCAAAATTTAACACCTTCAATAACCTCAGTATGTCGTGGTACAAATAGATTATGTCTGTGGAAAAGGTTAAATGCTTTTTCTATACTGCTACCCCCAGTTTTAGGGATGTGGATAAATTTAAACTCATGTTGGAGGCTTATAGGCATAATTATTTATTTTTTTACACTATATTAATAATATTTTGATTTGGGTGTTGGAAATGGCATATCCCCCCTATCATAATGTTTTTATGGCTGCTGTCGTGAATGTTTTCACTCTTAACTATTTCCAACAATATACGATAATTTACCTCAGAAACCAAATGACATTTAGAAAGATTATTTCTAATTACACACTTCCTTAAAAAATCTTCACAGGTCCACCCCTGAATGTAGTTCCAAATTTTTCCACTATAATTTTCTATACTTTGGATATAGTCATAGGTTTCATTTACATATTCTTTATCATACAGATAATCTACTTTGGTAACATCTATGAAGTAAAAGTTTGTTTGGGGGTAAAAAACTTCTTTGATAATTTTATCAAAATCAAAGTTACATTTTTCCATCTTACCATAACCAATCCCATTCATATAGTAAAAGTCATAATCATCTTCAACTTCCATACCCAAAATACTTTCGTTAAAAACTACATCATGGGAAGATTTACATATCCATTTTATTTTGTGTAGGTGGCAATAATCAATTATGGCATTTTCTGAATCAGCATTTCCAAAGGAATGGCCTCTATTTTGTTCTAAATCTAATATTATACAATTTGGGAAGTATTTTTTCCATAACTCTGTGTTTTGTTTTTGGAGGGGTGATGAATAATTGACAACAATCAAATGTTGTTTATATTCTTTTAGTACTTTTAGATTATATAATATGTACCTCTCATGTAATTCTAAATCACTTTCACTACCCACATGACCTGTAGAACAATAATAACTTTTATTTATTAATTTCTTTAACTTCATTTTTTCCAAAAACTATAAATTCCTTTTTCAATTTCATATTTAGGCCATATAAATCTATCTCTCATAGGTTGTTGTTTAGCCCATTCCCACATTTGTGTTAAACCTTCTTTCATTGGCGTTTTATATTCAAATCCTAACAAATCAATTGATTTCTGAAATGTTGGTATAGAATGTTTAACTTCATGTCTGCCTTCTAAATGAACTATTTCCCCATCACCTATAACTTCTCTTAAAATAGAACAGGCATTATTGATAGATACTTCTTCAATTCCTCCTAAATTAATTATCTGCTTACTAGCTTCTGGTCTTACAGCTGCATTCCATAGAGGTTCAATTGAGTCATCTATAAAACTAAATGCTCTAGTTTGATCGCCATCTCCAAATATGGTCATAGGCTCTCCATTTAGGTGTTGGTACATCCAAATCCCAAGCACATTTCTGTACTTGTCCCATATGTTTTGTTTTACACCATAAACATTATGGGGTCTGATAATTGTGTAATCTAACCCATGCTGCTCATTAGCTATTTGAATATCCATCTCACAAGCATATTTTGCAACTCCATAAGGATCTATAGGTGATTGTTGTTGGTCTTCATCAAATATTCCCCCATCTCCATGACCATATACAGCTAAAGTTGACGTAAATACCAGTCTTTTAACGTTGTTTTTAATGCACTCGTTAACTATACGCGCCGTTGATTTTAAATTATTATCATAATTATAACACCGTATAAATGGAGATAAACCTTCGGCGGCATAAGCAGCAAAGTGAAAAACATAATCAAAGTTGTTCACTTCAAAGCAATTTTCAATTGGGTGTTCTGTTAGGTTCATTTGCCAAAAATCTACTTTTGGGTTAATGTTTTCCTCATAACCACCACTTAAATCGTCAATCCCAACAACTTTATATTCTGGTTTGTTTTCTATAATCCAATCTGCTAGCCTACTTCCAAGTAAACCCGCTACACCTGTAATTAATACTGTTTTTTTCATATTGTATCGTAATAGTTATTTTGTTTTTCTTGTCTTTCTATATCTTTTGGATGGTATAAGGCCCATTCCTCTTCTAAAGGTAACATACCATGCACTTTATATCCCTCTAACACTTCATGCACTTTGTTAACCCATTTAATATCAGGGTGTCTTCGATAGATTCTCATCTGCCAATCACCCCAATTAACCCAACCTTTTTCATTTACATTCCAACCCCATCTTTTAATATGTTCTTCTGTTAATCCCTCAACGGTATTTACTCTAGGGACTCTCAACATATCAACTTCAGGATTAGATTCTAATACTTCTGGTAGGTTATCAATTAAGAATTTATTTGGTATCTCATCGGCATCTATCTGAAATATGTAGTCTCCGGTACAAGAATTAGATAGCATGTTTTTCCAATCAGCAAAATGATTATTGAAAGGTTGCTCGGCTAATGTTATATAATCATTAGAACTTAATTTATGAAGGTATCCTAATAATTCAGACGTAGCACTGTTTTTAGTTAAATCAACTAATACTACAACTTCATCATTAATCCTTTTATTTATCAGTAAAAAAGATAACAATCTTTGAATTTCAACAAATTCATCACATACTGTTACTGCATAACTAATCTGCATTTTCCTCTTGATTAAAAATTCCTATATAATCTAAAGCTTCTAGGTAATCACATTCATCAAATTCTTTCATGGTTTCCATATCCATTCTCCACTCATAAAATTCTCCTTCTTTATTGGGGATTGGGTATTTTTCTTTTTCTCCATCTTTAACAGGTACGGCTAACACTGCAGCCCATTTCCAATTAGCACCACTTTTACCATTAGCAAATATCATCCCTAAAGATGGCATATTTACTGTTGAAGGCATCCAAATTTTGCCATTTTTATCTTCTCCCATTAGTTCTTTATATAAGCTAGGAAGTAATGCCATCTGGTCTTCAAAAAATTGTGATCCTTCAACTAGTAAAGAATTAGTTATAAAACCACACCCATAACATTGGTAGTTTTTTACTTCGTGGTTAACCTCTTGCATGTAACAAGCATCAGATCCACATCTATCGCATTCTATTAAGTTATCCATAATTTTATTTTTGTAGTTTTGGTAAATTTAATTTTGGTAGTGTTAGTTTTACTGCCATAGGCATATCTGATATATTATTATCCAAAATTTCGTATATTTGGGATTTCATACTTTCATAACTAAAGTTCTTCTTTAAAATATTTTTATAGGTTTTACCCTTTTTATACCAATCCTTATAATTTGCTTTAACATCAACTAAAGCATTTCCGAGTTGGCCGTGGTCAACCGAAAACCATTTAGATCCTTCAACTAACATTTCGGGGTGTTGAGCGGATGCATGGATGTCTGTTAAAGTTCCACCTAATAATGTGTGGTATTTGTTATCTAAAAAATCCATTTGTCCTGACCACCCCGATGCTATGACGGGTTTACCTGTTAATGCAAATTCAAGTAGGGGACGACCGAAACCTTCACCTTTTGTAGCAGAAATCATTGATTTTATTTTTGGATGGTTATAAAGTTCATTAATTTCAGTATCTGATAAATCACCATGTATTAAGTAAACATTAGGGATTATTTTAGCATCTACTGTTTTTCTAATAGCATCTATCCTCCTCATTATTTCTCTTCGGTCCATATGTGAACCCTTTCCACAACTTGATTTTAGAATTAGAGCAGGGGCGTTAGATTTATTCTTAAAAACTTCATAAAAAGCCTTTAACATTAACCCTACATTTTTTCTATCTTCACCCATTTCTCCCTGTAACCAATGCCCTACAAACAAATATGCAAAGTTCTCGGGAATTGAGTCTATATGTTTGTATAACTTATCACTAGTCATTGGGTTTTTCAAAGGTTTATATACATCTAAATTAACACCTTCAATTAATACTTCTACGGGGGTTGTTAACTTTAGCTCTGCTGATATTTCGGGGTTGTTTTTATCTACTACTTTATATTTAGTAATTTCTAAAACATTTTTAGAATGTGTTGAAGAAGTAAGTACTAAATTCATTCTATTACATCCTTCTATCCATGAGGCCGCACATTGTGTAGTTTCAATACCAGCAGTTAAGCCTATATTATATCGACCTACAGCTTGAAATTCATTAGGTACTGTAATCTGGCACCAAATGTCAGGTTTATCTCTGTGGAGGTTGACATTGTCCATTAAATAATCATTTAAAAAACCCCATTCTTTAAAATCATTAATAAATCCCTTTCTAGTATCACCCCACCTTTGAGGCACTATCACTACATCATATTTTTCAGATTCAATAATAGCTTTTACGAAATCTCTACTTCTTGCTCCATATCCTGAATAGGTATCTATTGGGCAGCTTATATAAAATGTATTTCTCATTAATAATTTAATTTATGTTTTAAAACTCTTGTTTTGTAATCTGTATCTTTTAAAAATACAAAATTGTCTCGGGGAGTCCAAGTTGAAAATAATTCCTCCATCCCTTCAGTAAATGTTTCTCCCATCTTTATAGATGTAAAACCGGCTTCATCTCCTATAGCCCATTCTCTACCTAAATTTCCTTTTGATTCTCTTTCAGAAGCAGACATATTGTATAATTCAGAAAATCTAACTGATGCTTCCCCAGCATCACATCTACTATCCCAAATATAGGGGGTTGTTGGTGATCCTACTAAAGACAATGCTTTAGGGAATACTGGTAGTACCCACTCTCCATGTTCTTGATAAGTACCTTTATGATTAGAAGGTACTTCTTTAGAATTGACATACCACTTACCATCATTATCAACAAACCTCATCTGATCTTGCATTCCACCAGTCACATTGGCAATAAAAGGAGTACCTGTAAGTAAAGATTCAGTTAATGACAACCCCCAACCCTCGGCAGATGAAAGTAATACTACACCATCAGCCATATTATATAAATAATTCATATAAGTAGTTGGTAATTTGCTATTTGAAATTGCTATGGAATTATCATCACCACTAAACAAATAATCAACTACAGCTACTATATCAGTACCATGGTCGCTTGTAACATCCGTGTGTAAAATAAACAAACATTTATCTTTTTCTTCTGGGGTGAGAGTATCAGTAAACATTTTCCAGGCTATTAAAGCATCTGGAAGTGCTTTTCTTCTAATATTTCTTGAGTTAAAAAATAAAATAAAGTCCTTTTCTTGTCCTCTAGTAATCGTTTTTTTAAACTTGTTATACTCCTCATCTGTTTTATCTATAGGGAAAAACTTTTTAGTATTTAAACCATGAGGAACATATTTAATTACTTTATCTTTTGCTTTCTCGCCCAACACTATTTCATTAATAGCTACGGTTTGTTTGGAAATACCAAATAAAGCATCACAAGACTCATAAAATTCTTCATTGTATTGAGGTGCCGGCATATCATCCCAAATATTAAGGTAAGCTATTGGTATTTGACTTCTTATTTCTTCCTCCATTTGAAACAACCACATAAAATAACGTGGGTCTGTGATAAGGAGGATAGCATCAGGTTTTTCTTCCCTAATAACATCTCTTAAAACATCAGCATTTCCATAACCATCTGTAGGGATTAACTTAACATTAGCATCATCAATACCTTGTTCTTTGTTCATCTCCTCTGAAAGATCAATAATTTTCCCTTTTTCAGGATGTTTAACACTTCCGGCTAATTGAACCCAATTATAATGTCCTACAGTATTTAAAACGAGTTCCCTACCTATCTGAGCAACTCCAGAATGTACACGGATGTCATCTGTAAGTAATAGGATTTTTTTCCTATCTTTCTGTTTGATATAACCTTTTTTCATTTATATGTTATTTTGTTAAATTTGTTTGATTAGTAATTTTTTTTCTAAAGTCTTCATCTGTTAAATATAGAAAAATAGCTCTATCAGATAATTTTTGAAAACTAAATTTTCTTTTTACACATTCTATTTTAAAATCTTCAAATAGATCACTTTTTACTTTTACACTAGTTAGTGTCATTTCTCTGTTGGTACTCATAATTATTTATTTTATTATTATTATTTCACATACATACATATATAGAAATATCAGTACGTCGCAGAACATAGGTGAGTTTTGTGGAAGGGGCACCATTTACAGTTATTGTTTATAGTAGCCGGCATTTCCTTATCATTAAAACCATCTTTTGTAAAACAATTATCTAAGAATATTTTAAGTGAGGATGTTGCCTTATTAACTGAGGTTTTACCTGAAGGTGGCCTGAATTGTTGGACACGTTTAATTACATAATCCTCAGATTCCCATAACTTGCGTTTAACAATAAAAAACTCTATTTCAATGTCATCTATAGGGATATCATATTGCTCAGCAAAGAATTTCTTATATAAAACTAACTGGTGTTGTTTTGATTTATCCTTTTTAGCATTAACATTCCACCCATTAGTTGAGGTTTTTATATCGATTATAACAAACTTATTTGTATCTTCATGGTATAACACGACATCAAGGAAGCCCATGTATTTAACGCGAGGTAAACGTGGATTAGGTGCTATTACAATTGGCACCTCACAACCCACTAATGACCACCCACGTTTTGAAAAATACTTACTTCTATTCTTTTTTACATATGAGATTATTTCAACCCCATCATTATAAAATTCTCGGATTTGTTCTGGGGAGCTAAAGTGTATGTCTTTATTTGATTTATAGGCTTTAGCATAGCACTCTCTTAATCTCCCCTCAAAGTCTTCTTCAAGATCAATGCGATCCGCAGCTGCTGCACTTTCATTATACATCACATCAAGATACATTTGAAGTGTTTCATGTACAGCTGTTCCGAAAGTCATATGGATGCTTTGTTCTCTTACTTTATGACCATCTCTATAATTTAACGCCCATTTTTTAGGACATTGGGTGTACATAGATAATTGAGAATATGATATATTTTTCTCAAATGCAAAGTTAACAGGTTCCGGGGGGTTGTTTTGTATCTCCCTTACTATTTGTGGTATTTTCTTTTTCTTTCCCATATTATTTCTTCCACTTATTTCTACCAACCAACAAACCTATTATACCATAGTTGGCTATATCAATAAAAGTATCTTCCATACCTTCACCCTTGACATAATTTTTCCCGTTAACCATTAAATTTCTTAAACGTGATATTTTGTCGGTTAATCTAATGGCTAATCCAGTTAATGAGAATTTTTTATCATCGCTATTATTAATAATATCTCCCCCTAAAGCTATGTTATTTAAACCATAGTCTAAATGTTTACGAGCAAACATTTCGTACATTTCGTTTTGGATATTTTTAAATTCTTTGGATAGTTCTGGATACCCTTCTTCAAAAATAGTGATTGTTTGGTTAACCTCATCATCAATATATTCTTGAATTTTTTTAGGATTTTTTGCATTAATAAGATTTTTTGCATTCATAATTTCTCTATCACTCATAACTTTTTCTAATTCCTTTCTTATTTCTGATCGTGCGTCAATACCTACATGGTCTGGGGTATCTGTAAGATATTTTGATATTGAACTACCCATTTAGCTGTCCTTTAGTGTCAAAATATTTATCTAATGTTGCTATTCTATCATCGGCATCCACTAACATAGCAAGGGCTTCTTCTCCATTTTTATATAAATCAGATGTTGAATGGTCTCCAATACCTACAGCTTTGTTACCTAATAAGTCAAGGGATAATAGGGCTTTTGCTTTATCTGCTTCAGCAGATGTACGTAACATATGTAATAATAGTTTCATTTTAATTTTGATTTTTTGATTATTTTTTTTAATTCTTTTTCATCTACCCCCATTTTAGATAGTATATCTTTCACCCCTAAAGGCCCTAATAGTGAGATGTACTGGTTTGATTCTTCTATAGAACATTCATGATATTTAGAAACATATTCTGATATTTCTTGGTATGTGTTTTTATTTTGGTTTTTAATGTATTTGAGCCAAAGTTTCTTTCTAGGAATCATTTCTTTATAAACAGTATAAATCTGTTTCTTATTTTGAGGGCTTATCTTTTGTACATAATTTACAACGTCTATATAACCCAAATTCATAGACATATATCTATGAACCATATAAGAATTCCATTTATCCCATGAAGATTCTGAGAATGAATCTGGATGAGACTTGTTTAATGTTATCTCATCCAGCCATCCAAAAATATTTGAAATTTCTGTCTTACCCATCAATCATGTGTTCCTCATAATCTTTTCTTAACTCTGCAGGTATTGTATCTTTTAGGATCTTACCTGATATGGGGTCAAAAAATACAGGAATAGGCATTACAGCATCTTCTTCTGCTCCTACTAAGAACTTTGATACTTTACGTAAAACTACCCCTTGTTGGAATACTACATTTCCTTCTTTTGTTTCTACTACTTGAGTGTTTTTTAAATCTACATTAAGATTCATTTGTTGTTTTTGGTCTTCCATCTTGTTTTTATTTATTATTTATTTTAATCCTATTAATTTTGATATTAGTGCTAAACAGTTTATTTCTTTATCTATACGAAAATTAGCTTGGTAACTATACTCATTAATGTAAACTGCAACCATCCCTTCACTTCCTGGTAGGTATGTTGATGAGTTATCATATAGGTAACGATAAAACTCTTCAAAATCCTTAATATTAGCATTAGCTATAATTTGTCTAATTTCTCTCCAATTTGGGGATTTAGATTTTAATTTATCTAATACTTGATTCATATAATTAGATGATACAAGTATAGATTTATCAATAGCTAATTTATTATCCTGAGTGGATAGTTGAATAGTATTTAAACATTTACGTAAATCTGGGTAGAATTGGTTGGTTATTACCTTAATATCTTCTAATTCAAATTCAGTATTTTCCTCTCCTAAAATCCAAGCAATATGTTTGGCAACATCTACTTTTGTTGGGGGAACTATTTTTAATACTTGGCAACGTGATTGTAAAGGATCTATAATACGCTCCACATAGTTACAAGTCATTATAAACCTAGTCGTTCTAGAAAAGGTTTCAATGACATTGCGGAGAGAAGCCTGCGCTTGGATAGTAAGAAAATCAGCTTCATCCAAAATGACCACTTTAAGTGGTTTAAAACTAGCTGTGCTCGCAAAACCCGATACTTTATCTCTAATAGTTTCAATCCCCCTTTCATCAGAGGCATTAATATAAAGATGATCACAATTAAGGTTTTTAACAATAAGTTTAGCAAGTGTTGTCTTTCCAGTTCCGGCAGGTCCATAAAATATTAGATTTTGAATATCATTTTGACCTAAATAGCTGGAAATTGCCTGTTTAATGTGCTCATTTCCTACATAATTTTCTAGTTTGGTAGGTCTATACCTTTCAACTAATAATGTGTGTTCTGTTTTTATCATAACTTAAATATACGAAATATTTTATTAATATCCAAATTAAGCTCCTTGTTTGAATTCCCCATATAATGAATACATTTTAGGTTCTTCTTTAGGTACCTCATACTCATGTTCTTGCACAGCATAAAGCTTACTATCTAAGGGGTCTAATCTATAAGCTCCTTTAAATCCTGTATTTTGCAAAAATGCTTCTAAAACATCCGTAAGGGTTTTAAATACTTCCTTTTTAGGGTCATTAACTAATGACCAACGGTCCCCTGGAGGGACACGTTGAGCTATTAATTCATTATGTTCTACTTTTTCGGTTGTATTACTGTTCATTCTAGTACATTGGTTGTTGTGGTGGAGTTTCTGGGGCTGGTTGGTTTACTACAGAACATTCTGTAAGTAAAACTGTACCTGCTACAGATGATGCATTTTCTAATGCTGTTATTGTTACTTTAGATGGATCTAAAATACCGGCATCTAACATATTTACAACCTCTTTTGTTTTAAGATTATAACCACTCCAAAACCCTGTTGAGGTCATTATTTGGTGCTTACCAATCATTTGGGCGTCAGTTGACGTATAACCTGCGTTTAAAAGTATCTGCTCAAATGGTTTACCACATGCCTCATATACAATTTTAGAACCTATACCATCAAGACTAATAACATCACGTGAATGTAATAATGCCGCTCCTCCTCCAGGAACAATACCACCTTCCAATGCTGCTTTTGTAGCATGAAGTGCATCATCTACACGATCTTTTTTCTCTCTCATTTCTACTTCAGTATGTCCACCTACATGGATAATAGAAACACCACCCACCATTTTAGCTAAACGGTTTTGTAATTGTTCAGTAACAAATGGGGTATCTGATTTTGAAATTTGTGTCTGTAACTCACTAACTCTTTGATCAATGGCATCTTCATCACCCTTACCATCAACTATAGTAGTTTCTTCTTTAGATATTGTAACAGTTCGAGCTTCTCCAAACCAATCATAAGAAAATTTATCAAGTTTCATTCCCTTATCTTTATCAAATACTGTACCTCCTGTTAGAGTTGCAATATCTTCAAGGATTAATTTTCGTCTATCTCCAAAATCTGGGGCTTTTACTGCTGCTACTTTTAAAATACCTCTTGCTTTATTAACAATTAGGGTAGCTAATGCCTCATTTTCAATATCTTCGGCAATAATCAGTAGGGATTTATTTGTAGTAGAAATACTTTCTAAAATTGGTAATAATTCTTTAGCAGTAGTAAATTTATGATCTGCTATTAAAATATAAGGATCTTCTAAAGTACAACTCATACTATTGTTGTCAGTAACAAAGAAATGAGATTTGTATCCCCTATTAAACTGCATCCCTTCTACAGTTTCAAGGTATGTTTCTCCTGATTTTGATTCTTCAATGTGTACTACACCATCACGTCCTACCTTTTCGATTGCGGTAGCAATTAATTTTCCAACTTCAATATCATTGTTAGCTGATATAGTTGCAATCTGTTCTAGTTGGTCTTCACTTGATATTTCTTGAGAAATCGTGTCTCTAAGATATGTTACAACTTCTTTTACAGCGGCATCAATTCCTTTTTTAATATCAACAGCATTTTCACCATTATTAAGATGTTTTAAACCAGACTTAATTAACTCACGAGCTAATAGTGTAGAAGTAGTTGTACCATCTCCTGCTTTTTCTGCAGTTTGCAGTGCTGCTTCTTTAACCATTTGGACTCCTAGATTTTGTGTTAAATCATTAACTCCAATATGTTTAGCAACTGTAACACCATCCTTGGTATGGATAGGTTTTACATCACCGTTATGACCAGATTCATCGATTAGTACATTCCTTCCATTTGGTCCTAAAGTACACACAACAGCATCTGCTAGTTGATTGATACCTTTCATTAATTCTTCTCTTGCTTGAGATCCAAATTTAATTTCTTTTTTCATATATATTATTGTTTAGTTGTTATTGCTGCAAGTATTTGATTTTCGGGTCCTACAAGATAATCATCTCCTTCAAATGGGAGTTTGGTAAATCCTTGAGTTGGTAGAACTACAACGTCCCCAACTTTACTAATAGTAGGAATAAACTCTCCCATCAAGGTGCTTTGACCGGGCCCAACAGATATAACTTCACCTATTGTATTTTTTTCATTCCCCATATCAGGAACAATTATTGAACCATAGGTTGATTCTTCCGCTTCTATAGGTTTAACTATAACGGCGTTGAATAGTGCTTTTAATTCTTTCATAGTTTTTTGTAATTTTGTAATGTTTTTAATTCTGTTAATATTTTATTCCATTCTTCTAAATACCCCCGGACACTAGAGTAATTTTTTCCCTCACGGTTTAATTTTTCCTTTGCTATCCTTTGTAAAGCCGACCCAAATGTTGAGTAATGACCTTGAGGTTTTTCATAGTCTTGAAGTACTTCTCCTTTTAGTAATTTTTTCCCTAATCTTTTCTTTTTAGGAGATACAGTCTCATATACGGTGTAACAATGAGAATCTTTCCCTATAAAATAGGGTTCTAAAGAAGGATCTTTAATAGTTGTTTGTGACATATAACTTGATTTATTTATTTAATGGTAATATACGAACCATTGTGCGATATACCCCGCAGGTTTTAAGAAATTTTAAAAGTCAGTTTCAGCTCTACGCACCATAAAATATTCACTATGAGTTCCCTCATTTGAAAATTCAAATTTAAGTAAACCCATGGAACTGAGAAGCATTTTACCCCCTCCCATATCTTTATTTGCCTGGAGTATTGTTTTTAACACATCTGAGTTGTATGGTATTTGTAAGTTTAACTCATCAACTCTCCCCATTACCTGATATGTAATTTTATTATTGTGTCCAGCTTCATCTCCAAATATAAATTCAACTACTTTATCTTTATCTAGGTTCTCGGTTGTTGTGATTAACATATTATCCACTTGGGGCAGTGCACTTTTGGCTTTGATAAGGTTTGTGATATCTTCAGCCGTCATATCTAATTCTACAACCCAATCTTGGATATTTACAGTTCCGACCTTATTAATAAGTAGAGGATCAGATAAGGCATAAGTTAGGTTAAAATTTAAATCTGAAATATTTAACTTAGTAGTAATAGCATTATTTTTTTCTAATTCAAGTAATAAGTCTCCACTACATATTGACACTAAACTTTGTAATTTTTTTGGTATCATATATTGCCAAATTTCCATCTTCCATGGAAAAATTATCACTAGTAACTTTACCAATAACATCTTTAGTAGGGGTCATGAAATTAATACTTATTTTTTTATCCTTAATTACCCATTTTACGGATTCATTTAGTCCTAAATAATACTTATCGATTATACTTTGTAATTGTAATTTGCTTATCATGTTTATAACTTTTTATTTATATAATATACGAATTTGTTTTAGGTATTCCTAACTTTTAGTCTAAGTTGAAGAACATATCCTTATAGGGATTTAACGAAAGAGTCCAACCTAGGTCATTATAAAAACCCTCTAACTTATTTAAAAGGATTGATTCAAAAATCTTTTTTCTATCAGCATACTGCTCAATAAAATTTTCAATTTTTGGTGGTAAATCAAAATCTAAAAATGCAATAGCATCTATCTGATAGGGATTTGATTTTAGATAAATCCATTTAATTTTTTTCCCCTTGAGTTATTACTTTGTGTTGGTTACTCAAGCCCCAAAACCTAAGTAAATCATTATACCTAATAACAGCTCTAACAGCTGCTGGTGCTCCTTTGGCCACTATAGTAAACATCTCACCAGCACGAGCTGCCCTTTCAGTGTACTTATTTAATGTTTTTACAGATGTAGGGTTACCTAGTTGGGTTAAAGGGATTGTACCATCTAGTATTTGGATTTTAAATTCTTTAACACGAGCATCTATGTTAGACTGTTGCTCCCCTTTTAACACATCTACTAAAGCCTTATGAAAAAATTTACCTAATACTGGTGGGAAGTTTGCTTTCTTAAATTCAAGACCCTTAACATCTAGTGACTCTTTTGTAATACCTTCTTGTTTAGTAATCCATTGAGCATACCTTCTAGTAGCTCTGAAGTAAGCTGCTCTAATAACACATTCAGTTTTCATTTCAAGTCTGTGTTTACCTTTAGCATTAAAACAATCTGTAGCTAATTCACTGTAAGAATCAGTAATAATGTCTTGATATTTTAAAGCTATTTCTTCTAACTTATCATCTTTTTCTTCACTAGGCATTTCTGCAAAGTCTGGATATAAATGACGAAGTAGAGGTTCAGCATGGATGTAAATTGAATCGGTATCTGAGTATGCTACATAATTAGTATCTTCAGAATCACAAATCCACCATGGAGTATCTTCTATATGTTTCATAATTCTATTTCATTTTTAATAACCTTATTAATGTGTCTGTTAGCTGTTAGGGCACTCTCCTGGATTATACGCTGTCCAGAAAGTGTTATAGCCTCACTCAGGATTACATTACCATATCGGAATGAACCAAGTGCAGTAGCCCCATAGAGGGAATTTAATAAAATTTTCATAGTGTACTGTTTCATATGAAAACCAGCTCCTAGTTCTTTATCACCTGATTTATATGCTTTTTTCATCTCATTTTTGTATAAAACTCTCTCATCAAACCATTTCTTTAATATAGTAGATAAAACAGATTCCCTATCTGTGTTAAACATCACACCATTTGCAGATATAGAGAGATCATTTTGCTCAACCATGTTTACTAGTCTACCTACATTAACCTTAGTTCTACTGCGTTTGGCATTTTCAACAATTAATTCCTCTTCAGGGTCTCTACGTTTTAGATCGTTTAACCCTAAACGATTATTCCTATCATCAGCATCTATAATCCTACCAACCATTGTTTCTTTACCAATATTAATAGTCATGATAATTGAAGGGTATAGTGATGTTAAATCCTCATCAAACACATAGTTATAGATACCTGCTTTAGGGCAAAACAAATAACCACCAGCGTAGTTTTTCTTTGAAAATGGATTACGTTCTTTAGCGGGGGGTACAATCTTTTGACTTAAAAGGTAAGCTGAAATTGCTCCATCTTGGGTTTTAGTGTTAGCATATACTTCACTGTAATTATGTTTGCCCTTATGAGCTAGGTTTTTAACAAGTGATAAAT
>Ga0115103_1028669_pt1 | contig 20497 bp, 21 predicted proteins | sample MBTome_2_FD_89643 | JGI IMG/M metagenome (GOLD analysis project Ga0115103, IMG submission 89643) | Marine eukaryotic communities from Pacific Ocean to study complex ecological interactions - MBTS_5May14_M1_3um Metatranscriptome... | ecosystem: Environmental > Aquatic > Marine > Oceanic | place... | reverse complement strand
GGAGATATGAGCATGGTGAACATGGCAGTAAATGGATTGGCAGCAAGGTATCGCTCTGAAGTTGGAACCGAGCCTCAACTTATTCAAGGTGAGACTACAGGAAACTCAGGCGGTTCGTTTAATAGTGCTGCGGAACTGACAGCAGCAATGCGTGATCCAAGATACCAAAACGATCCTGCCTACCGACAGAGCGTAGCACAGAAATTGTCACGCTCTAACGTGTTCTAAAGTTTTATGTCTTTTTTATATACGAAGCAAATACTATTACAGAATGATTACCTTTGGCCTCTGCGGAGACAACCCAAGCGAAAAGGATGTGATGTTTAAGCTGAGTAGAACAACCCAAACTCAAATTAAATATTACTAAAAGGTAAATTAAAATGGCATTTCCACAAAACCAAACTGTATCCCGTCTGGGTCAGGTTAATGGCGCAGGTGATGATCGTGCGTTATTTCTTAAATTATATGCTGGTGAAGTTCTTACTGCTTTTGAAGAGAAGAATATCTTCATGGGCCTACACCGCACCCGTACTATTGCTAGCGGTAAGTCTGCCCAGTTCCCACTGACAGGCGTTGCTTCTGCAAAATATCACACTCCAGGTGAACTTATCGAATCTGATAAGATCAACCATGGTGAGCGTACTGTTACTGTTGATGACTTGCTAATCTCTAGCCAGTTCATTGCTTCTATTGACGAAGCTATCAACCACTACGATGTACGTTCTATCTACTCCAAAGAAGCTGGTAACGCATTGGCTAACACTGCCGATAAGAATATCTCTCGCGTTATCGCTAAAGCTGCTTTGATCAATGACGCTTCTGAAGCTGCTGCTGCTTTTGGCGCTTCTTTCGCTGACGAAGTTTACACCAGCAACGTAACCATTGGCTCTGTAGCCTCTGATGCTACTGTTGGTGCTGAGATCGTCCGTTCTATCTATGCTGCTCTTGAAGAGTTCGATAGCAAAGACGTGACTGGCGATAAGGTGTGTGTACTACCACCTGCTCAATACTACGCTTTGCTAAATGCTACTGACGTTACTTCTGCCACTTGGTTGAACAAAGACGTTGGCGGTGCTGGCTCTGTATCTGGCGGTGTTGTTCCTCAAGTTGGTGGTGTTAGCATCTTTATGTCTAACAACATTCCAGGAACTGACGAAAGCTCTACTGGTGCAACTCCTGCTCCTCTAACTTCTTCTCGCTCTGGCGCTTACACTGGCGACTTCTCTGGCGTGAAAGGTTTGATCTTCTCTCAAGATGCTGCTGCAACTGTTAAGTTGCTAGATCTTGGTGTTGAGTCTGAGTACCAGATTGATCGTCAAGGCACTATCATGGTTGCTAAGTACGCAATGGGCCACAACGTCCTACGTCCTGCTTGTGCAATCGCTTTGGTTTCAGCCTAAGCTTAAATTTAAGGGTTACCTTCGGGTAGCCCTTTTTTTGTTTTGGAGGAAGTATGGCAAGTCCAAGAAAAGGTAAAGCTAAACTTAAAATCACAGCGAGTGGTAAACGTGTAAGTTATGGACAAGCAGGCAAGTCAAAAGATGGCGGCCCTCGTGTACGTCCAGGAACTAGTAAAGGCGACAGTTACTGCGCTCGTTCTGCTGCACAGCTAAAGATCCACAAGAAAGCAGCCTCAAACCCTAACTCTCCCTTACGACTTTCTCGTAAGAGGTGGAAATGTTCTGGGTCTAAATCAAGACGTTAATAGGAACTATTATGACACCCACTACCAAGTTAGAGGCAATTAATATCATGTTATCGACTATCGGGGAAACACCCGTAAATAGCCTATCTTCTGGCTTGGTCGATGCAGAACTAGCTGAGACAATCTTAGAAAACATAAGTAAGTCCGTACAAGCAGAAGGATGGAACTTCAATCGTGAAGATAAGTTTAGTGTTTCTCCTACTGTTGCTGGTGAGATTGTTGTCCCACTAAACACATTACGAGCAGATGCTTCACTAGTAACAAACAGTAAAGACTTAGTTCAGCGTGGCTCAAAAATGTATGACAAGAAAAACCATACATACAATATAGGTGAATCAGTAAAGCTTGATTTAATAATCGAACTAGACTTCACAGAATTACCAGAAGTAGCAAGGCGCTATATAGCAATTAAATCTGCACGAGTATTCCAAGATCGTGTAGTAGGCTCAGACGCTTTACATGGCTTTACTATGCAAGATGAAGCTACTGCTTATTTTCAATTAAAAGATTTTGAACTAGATACTGAAGATTACAATATCATGGATAATTATGACGTATACCGAGTTCTTGATCGTACAGGATATGCGAGGTCTGTATAATGTCCTTAATCAGCCACTCCATTCCTAACCTTATTAATGGTGTATCACAGCAGCCCCCTTCTCTACGTTTGAAAACGCAAGCAGAAGTACAAGAGAATGGATTATCCTCTGTAGTAAAAGGATTAACAAAACGTCCAAGCTCACAACTAGTGGCAAACCTTGGTGATATACCTAATGTCGATAATGCTTTTATCCATGACATTCGTAGGGACGAGAATGAATACTATACTCTGATCATTACTGACTCAGATATTAAAGTTATAGATAAAGACGGTACTGAACGTACTGTTACGAACAACCAAGCAAGTTATCTGTCTGGCCTCACTAATCCTAGAGAAGAGCTAGCTGCTACTACTGTGGCTGATTATACATTCATACTAAATAAAAATGTTGTAACCAGCGAAGACACTGCCACCAGCCCCTCACGTTCTAAAGAGGCTTTGGTATATGTGAAGCAGGGTGATTACACCACAAATTACACAATCCACATCACTAAAGGTGGCACAAAGTATACTAGAACTATTGAGACTATGGGGTCTACTCAGCCTGATGATGCTACTGCTCGTACTGCTGAACGCTCAATCCAAACAGATCGTATCGCTGAGAATTTAATGTTCTCTAATGCCGTAGACGCAACTTATTATGGTGGCACTACGCCTGCTATGACTGTTCCTGGAGTAAACTTTGTTCAGTATGGTAACGTAATTCATGTACTAACCACAGATAACGCAGACTTTGAGATTGAGGTTGAGGACTCACGAGGCAATAACTCTATCTTTGCATTTAAAGATACCGCTGCCGACTTTAAGAAATTACCCCCTTCTGGTCCTGATGGTTATATTATTGGTGTAGTAGGCTCTAACGACAAAGGACAAGATGATTACTATGTACGCTTGGATTCTAACTCTACTGGCGGTCAAGTATGGAATGAAACATTAAAGCCTAGTGTCAAAACGAGTATTGATGCTGCCACTATGCCACATAAGCTTATTAGAAATGCTGATGGCACATTTACCTTTGATGTAGCAGATTACAAAGATAGGAAAGTGGGGGACGAGGAAACTAATCCATTCCCAAGCTTTATTGGCCTGCCCCTAGCTGATATATTCTTCCATAGAAATCGACTAGGTGTATTAGCTGACGAAAATGTAGTATTATCCGAAGCAGGTAAGTTCGATGAATTTAACTTCTTTAAACGAACTACTTTAACATTACTGGATACTGACCCTATTGATGCTGCTGTATCAAACAACAAGGTCTCTATCCTGAAACACGCTGTACCCTTTAATGAAAGCTTACTTCTATTCTCTGACCTAACTCAGTTTAGAATGACAGCCCAAGACTTACTAACACCTGAGACTGTAGCCATTGATGTTACAACTCAGTTTGAAGCTTCTTTAAAAGCCAAGCCTGTAGGTGCAGGGCGTTATGTATTCTTCGCTACTAACCGCAATGAGTGGTCTGGGATACGAGAATACTTTGTTGAGAGCGAAGCTAATGTAGATGATGCTGCTGATATTACAGCCCATGTACCAGAGTACATTCAAGGAACCATTAAGAAACTGGAAGCTAGTTCCAATGAGGATATTCTTCTGGCACTATCTACTGATGATCCAAAGGCGATCTATGTTTACTCTTACTACTGGCAAGGACAGCAGAAGTTACAATCAAGTTGGTCACGTTGGACTTTTGAGGGTAATGTACTCAACATAACTTTCAACAAATCGTACATAGATATACTGTTCCAGTACGATGTTGCACATGGATCAGGCTCTGTAGTTACGCTAGAGCGTGTAAACCTATCTACAGATGAAGCTGTTTCTATAACAGAACATAAGCATTCTGTGCATTTAGATCGTAGACAAATATGGGGCGCATTAGGTTCTCCAAACTTGCTACCAGATCCAACACCTATCAATGGCAGTGCTCTACTATATGTAACTAATCAAGGCGCTATAGTGTCTTACTCTGATGCTTTAGATATTGTGAATGAAGGAGGTACTGTAGCTGTAGGTGTGGCGTATAAATTTAAGTATCAGCTTTCTGAACAAATGCTAAAGAATGAGAACTCAGTTATTAAAGGACGTTTACAGTTACGGAACATGACAGTGACATTTAGTGACTCAGGTTACTTCATTACTAAGGTAAAACCTACGGCACGAGATGAAGTTGTTAATGAGTTCACTGCTATTACACTAGATTCTTCAAGCTCACTTTTAGATCAGGTATCAATACTGACAGGTGACTTTAGGTTCCCAGTATTATCCCAAGCTAAAGAAGTTAGAATTATAATTGAATCTGATAGCTTCTTACCTTGTTCTTTCCAGAGCATAGATTGGGAAGGTTATTTTGTATCGAGGGCTAGACAGGTATGATTCCACATTATCGTCCAGCCACTTTGGATGATGTGCATGAATTAGCCCCTAAAATGAGAAAGTCAGACGTTGAGGAGATAGAAGCAAGCTCTGGTGTAGAACCAGCTCAAGCTCTGTTTCTGTCTCTTCTCGCTGGTGCTGAGACTAATAGTATCATTGCCCAAGATGGCGAAGTTATAGGTATGTTTGGAGTAGTACCATCTGCTGATCCCCTAATTGGGATTCCGTGGATGCTTGCTTCAGACAGATTACCAGAAATTAAAAAAGAGTTCCTACCCCAATCACTAGAATGGGTGAAGGAAGTAAATAAGAAGTTTCCAATACTGCTTAATTACGTTGATAAGCGAAACAAGAAAGCAATCAGATGGCTACGCTATCTAGGCTTTAAGTTTCCTCAGTTGGTTGACGAGTTCGGTGTAGGAAGCAAACCATTTTATGAATTTGTGAGGATTAACTATGTGTGACCCAATAACGCTTAGTGCTATTGGTAGTGCTGCTTCCTCTGTTGCTACTGCTGTAGGAACTATGAGCGCAGGCACAGCGCTATCCATAGGTACTAGCGTAGCTAAGTTTGCTGCTGATGATCAATTAGCTAGAGAAACAAACAAGCGAAACGCTGCTCAACAATTACAGATTGGCGTAGCTCGTGATGATAAAATCTCTCAACAGAAATTATCTCAAAGCCAGCAAGAAGCTAAACTAGCTCAACAGAAAATAGACAACGATATAACTGCACTGGAACAGGCATCCACATCAGCCTTATCCGCAGGTGAATCTAATGTAGCTGGCAGGGTAGTAAATGCTGTTATGGCTAAGAATGAGCGTGATCGTTTAACTACCAATAATACGATTGATGCTGACCTTCAGACCTTGGCACTTCAAGGAACCCTTGATCGTAAGGGAATTGATGCAGAAGCCCTGAGCATGATTAACCAATATCAACCAGTAAGACGACCCAGTGTACTAGGTCTTGGTCTTGAAGCTGGCACTGATTATTACGACAGAGAGACTTAAATTATTATGGCAACTAAAAGAACGCCTGTACAAAGGTTGCGACCGCTAACACAGCAGAGTGTTATAGTTCGCCCAGTAAATACATATGTACAACCAGCGCCTGTCCAAGAGGGTGGGCTTAGAGAATTATCTAACTTCCTAAATAAAGTTGAACCAACGCTACAAGCTAAGTTTGACCGAGATAGGAAAGCAGAACAAGAAGCAGATAGACTTCGTGCTGTAGAAATAGCAAAGACTTCTACGGCTGCTTATGATGAACTGGTTGCAAACGGAACCATAGATCCAGCAGAAAGTCCTATATTCCGTTTCGCTTTTAACGAGACTAGGGGCGGTATAGCTGGCAATGAGTTTATACAATCAGTAAGTCAAGACTATGCACGATCAGGTTTAACTGAAGCAATAGACAGCTCTACGTTTAATGATTGGTACAATAAGTATTATGAAGATTATGTAGCCAATAACCAAGGTGTACTAGGACTGGAAGGTGCTTTCCCAAGCTTTGATAAAGTAGCTAACCAAGCTAGACAGAACTTATTGTCTCAACATATTGCAACTTCTAATAGCAACTTTGAGGAAGTTACAGACACCGCATATGCTAACTATATTTTCCACTCTGTTGCTAATGTTGATTTCGATGATCCTGATTCAGTAATTAACTATCAAACTACTTTAGCATTAAAGCAAGCAGACCTAGCCCAATCAGGCGGTATAAATTACAACTACAGTGCTCAAAACAAGAAAACTGTAGATGCTTTAATTGATTATTATGCACAAGCAGGGAATGACATAGATGGTCTTCAGAAAGCCTTACAAGCCACAAGTGGCGGTACAGGCAACCTAGCTGGTACTAGGTATGCTCAGGTTAAATTAGCAGAGACTCGTACAAAGTTTGCTGATGCTAGGTGGAAAGCAGAAGAGCGTAAGAGGAAAGAAATAACTTGGAATACTAAAACTACTTTAGACAACATTCACCAAGTATTTATGAATGCGTTTTCAAGGAATGAGCGTAGTGTGAATAAAATCATGATTGACGCTAGAGCAACGTATGGTGACGAAGTAGTTAATCAATGGTTACATTTTCACCCTACCTTAGCTGTAGACATGGAGGAGCTTAAAGAGAAGTTCGTAAGCAACTTTACAACTGAACCTATGTCTCTTGAGGCTCAAGCAAGAGTACAACAGCACATACTTGCTACCCCTGCTGAAAGGCAAATTCAAGAAGTAGTGAACTTAGTTACTAATAAACAAGTTACCGATAGTGCAACACTTAACAAACTAATGAATCTAGCTGTCTCTAACGCACAATACGTTGAACGAGGGGAAAGGCCAAGGGATGCTACTAAAGATCCTGTAGCAAGTACCTTTAGGCCAGGACTGTTCACAGGCTTTGCAGATAATTTTACAGACACAAAAGCAACTCGATTTACTTTATTTAAGACTGAGTATTTTGACTTGTATCACAGAAAAACACCAGATGGTTCTGGTTATATGTGGGATCAAATGACCCAAGCAGAAAAGTTCCAAAAATTAGTTGAGATCATGGAACGTGCTAAACAGATTGAAAGCATTGTAAATGCGGATGGCTCTAAAATGCCATTTAGAGAGCGTCAGGAGTTTATGAATCCTGATAACCCGATCCCCTTACAGCCAAAGCCAACTATGGAAACATTAACAAACATGCCTTAACACGGAGATAAATTGTGGCTGATATTATTGATGATCTACAACGAGTTGTGGACGATCCAGAGAATAGCCTAGAGGAAGCTCTGCAACAGGAACTAGACGAAATGCAATTAATGCAGGAGCTAGAAGCTGAAGCGCAGAGCTTATCCCAACAACAACCTATTACTCCTCCACCTGAACAAACTGTTGCGACAGTAGGTGAGGAAAAAGAAACAACTACAGAAATTCCTGAACAAGCTGGAGAGACAGTCCAAGAAGAAGACCCTAATTACGGCATCTTGAAGCACATTGCAGAAACACCTGAAGGCGTAATTTTTGGTGCTAGCAAAGCTTTAGGACAAACTAATAAATTAGTTAATAATCTTTCTGGAGGTCTATATTACGCTGCTGATGATTTATTCCAAAAGTATGTACATAATTCAGGTTATTTACACTTTACTGATAGTACGATGTACTGGACTAAGAATAAATCTCCCTACGATGCAGAGGGTAATGTAATAGCATCTGAATTACCTGACGACGCTGTACAAGTATTCAATTTAGAGACAGCAACAGCTAATATAGTAGGAGGGCTGTCTCAGTTTGCTTCTGGTCTACTTATGACTCGTGGCGCTGGGAAAGCCGCAGGCGTAAAGAACCTAAACAGTGGAACAAGCCTTGCTGCACAAGGTATCATTGGTGAGCAAATTGCTTTTGATCCTTATGAAGCACGTTTGTCAGATCTAGTTCAAGACTTCCCAAGTCTGCAAAATCCGATAACTGAATACTTACAATCTGACCCCGAAGACACAGAAGCTGAAGCTCGTTTTAAGATGGCTATAGAAGCTCTGGGTATGGAAGGTGCAGGTATGGGCCTTTTCGCTACTGTTAAGGTTGTAAACGCATATCGCAAAGGTCTCAAAGCAGATCCTACAGATATTGAGGCTTTAGAGAAGTTCATTGAAGAAGCAGGCGCTAAAGTAGGTGTCAGTCTAGATGAACTTGAAGCTAAGATGCTGAAAGCGTCCCGAGCGCAGACTAAACTACAGCAAACCTACAAGCGTATTGATGCTAATAAGGCTGTTTTAAGTCCTGCTACTATTGCCGCAGCTAAACAATCAGCTCGTGTTGAAGCAGAAGCTGGCACTAAAAAAGCTGTAGGTGATACTGAGTTTGATCAGATAGGTCAGGAAACTGGCTATGGCGTACACAAGACTAATAAACAGTTAATACGCCAAGCTGATGATGTTATTGCAGAACACTTTGACGATGTAGCTTCTGTAAAAGAAAATCTGCAAGCACTAGACCTTGCTTATCCCAATGCTCATGAAAAGGACATTGTATACACTGCTATGGGCCGTGTACTACAAATGACTTCTAAAAACTTTGCAGTTGCTTCCCAAAACTGGCGGATTATCCGCGCAGAGAACGAAGCTAAAATTAGGAAGATTGCTGAACGCCAAGACCTTACTGAAGCTGATAAAGTTACTCTACTTAAAGAGTTGCAGATTCAGTTCGAGAAAGACCAGAAGATTTACCACGATGTGCAGCTAGACTACCTAAGCTCTGTTTATGCTTTTCGAGGTGCAGGAAAATCACTGGGCCGCGCAGTTCAGGTGTCCAAGTTGTTCCAGAACTTTAATGTTCCTGAATATGCAGTACAACGCCACTTTGATGAATTACTAGATAACTTACCTAGTGATAAGGCGCGTAACAGCTTTGTAAATCGCTCGGCTGCTTATATGCTGCGTGTTGGTAGTAAGTCTCTTAAAGCACTAGATGAAATATTTATAACAAGTATCCTATCTGGCTTTAAGACACACGTTATCAACCCTACTTCTAACGCTGCCAAAGCTATTGCTGTACCAACGGAGCGTTTAGCGGCTGCTGGTTTACGTCTATCTGTAGGTGATACACAAGGCGCTAAGGAAACTTGGCAAGCTGGTGTGGATCAGTTCATAGGTATGCGATACGCTTTATCCAGTTCGTGGAACTATGCTGGCAAAGCCTACAAGATAGGCCAAGCACAACTAGATAATCATCATACTTATGAAGATCAGGGTAAAGCTGTTATCGGTAAAGATTTAGCCTTTGATAAGAATACCCTTGAAAACTTAGGTACATGGATGAAGGAAAATCCTACAGGTACTATGGTTGACTTGTTTGGCACTACTATTCGCGCAGTGTCTACTCGTGCGCTTACAATGGAAGACGAGTTCTTCAAGCAGTTAAACTTCCAAGGCCAAGTTTATTCTTTAGCTAGACGAGATTTAAGAAAATCTGCAAAAGAAAAGGGCTTAAAAGGTGAAGAGCTAGAGTCGTTCTTACACACAGAGGCAGAAAAAGCAGTTGATTTTGCAGTCAAAGAGCAATTCAGAGTAGCTAATGGCACTCTTAGTAAAAATGCCAGAAAGTCTCCTTATGGGGAAGATGCTTTACAATACGCTCAAGAAGGTACTTTCACTCAGCAATTAGGTACTGGTTCTCAGTCATTCCAAAATATGGTTGAGAAAGTTCCTTTAATGCGTCAGATATTCCCATTTGTCCGTACACCTTTAAATCTACACTCAGACCTTATCCAACGTAGTCCTTTGGCTTTTGCTAGTGGACGTTGGAGAGAAGATATGGCGGCTGGTGGTGAGCGTTCAGCTCTAGCAATGGTACGCTATGCCTACGGCACTGCTATCATGGCTTCATGGTTGACTCAATCCACTGAGAGTGGCTGGGAATTTGATGATGGTAGTGAGTATGGTGAGTACCAAATGAGAGGGGCAGGGCCTACAAATGTTGGTGAACGTCAGAATATGCAAGAGGTTGGTGGGATAATTTATGGATCTATACTAACCCCCGATGGTCAACAGTATCAAATATCCCGTGCCGATCCGTTCTCTTCTCAGTTAGAAATGGTTGGTCTTATCCAAGAGTTCACTCGTGCTGGTAAGTTTGAAGAAGCAGAGGAAGTATATGTAGCTGCTGCTTTGGGCCTTGCTAATATGATGGCTAATGAAACCTATGGTACTTCTGTACGTCAGCTTATGTACTCTATGCAATCTGAAGCAGGTTTTGAAAAATTCTTGAAGGGTCGCACAGGACAGATAGTCCCAATGTCAGGTATGCTTGGAACTATTTCTGCGTATAATGACCCTTACCAAAGGGAATCGCGAACCTACCTAGATGCTATAAAGTCAAAAATTCCTGGTATTAGACAGGATGTACCCCCTCGTTATAACATTTTAGGTGAACCAATACCTAAGACTAACTACGCCACAGCAGGTGTATTCCCTGAGTTTATCGAAGATATGGCTAGTCCAATTATGACAGGTAAGGTTAAAACTGATCCAGTAAGCGTAGCTTTCCAAAACCAAGGGATAACTGTAACAAAACAGTCTCCTAAAATAGCTGGGGGATTGGTTGATATGCATTCCCCTGAGTTTAGGACTAGTCCTACAGGTAAACCACTATATCCAGATAATCGTTCAGCGTATGACCAATTTAACTTTATACTTGGTAACACTGGCCTAGAGAAATTTGGAGGTAAGACCTTACGAGAAGCTTTGCATGAAGCTGTAACTACTCGTAGGTATGAGTATGCTGGTGCAACGCCAAACATTAAAATTAGGCTGAGTACAGGCGACAGAAAATTTGTAGAGTTCAAAGGGAAAAAAGACGCGATTCTTAGAGCTATCATTCAAGAAGCCAAGGATGAAGCTTTGCAGCGAGTTATTGCTGATAACCCAAAGCTAGCGCTTGCTGTACAGCACGTAGAAGCAGCAGGCGACATGGCAATGTCTCCCGAAGGACAAAAGCTAATTGAAGTATACAATGAGCTTAATGCCCCATTAACAGGAAATTAATTATGGCTTATGCAATATTGAAAATAGTTTCGGATGGTAACCCAAACATCCCTTTCGATTTTTCTTACTTAGATGACAGTGAGCTTACAGTCGAAATTAATGGCACAGAAAGTTCGGCTTGGAGCTTATCATCCGCAAACATAGTAACACTAAACGAGGCCCCTGAATTGGGGTCTCTTGTTACTGTCAAACGTAATACAAACCTTACAGATCCTATTGTTAGCTTTAGCTCTGCTTCTTTATTGAGAGCAGAAGACTTGGATCTAGCAGCAAGACAAGTTTTACAAGCTGCACAAGAAGCTAAAGACGTATCAGATTTTTCTTTGTCAGAAGGTGCTGATGCTAATTTTAATGGTAAAACCAAGCGCATTACCAACCTATCTGAACCTGTCAACGATTCAGATGCCGCTACTATGGGCTATGCTAAAGGCACTCGTGACCAGATTATTTCGGTAACCGATGAAATATTAGCAGCCGCAGCTCAAGCAAGTATTGATACAAATGATGTTTCGCAGATCCGTGATGAACTGTACAACTTAACTACTGAACTTGTTGCATTACCTTATGGGCAAACAGGTACTGTAGTCTACGATGCTAACACAGGTGTACTAACCTTCTCACTATCTGAAGGCCCACAAGGCCCAATAGGTGAGCAAGGTCCATCAGGTGCTACAGGTCCAGCAGGTCCCACAGGTCCTCAAGGCGTTATTGGCCCAAGAGGTCCTATTGGCCCCACAGGTGATACAGGCCCAGCAGGCCCTACAGGCATTCAAGGTGTCGATGGTGCTCAAGGCCCTAGAGGTGAGACAGGTCCAGTAGGACCAACTGGTTTACAAGGTGTGACAGGTGACCAAGGTCCACAGGGTATAGCAGGCGAAACAGGTCCCATAGGTCCTCAAGGTGAAGTAGGTCTTCAAGGTTCTACAGGCGCTCAAGGTCAAATAGGCCCCACAGGTGATACAGGTCCTCAAGGTCCTCAAGGTAATGCAGGTCCTTTAGGTCCTACAGGTCCTCAAGGTACTAAGGGTGATACTGGCGACACTGGTCCTACCGGCCCAACTGGGGCACAAGGACCCCAAGGCGCTACAGGTGATCAAGGTCCTCAAGGTACTTCTGGAGCCACAGGTGCTCAAGGTCCTACAGGTAGCGCAGGTCCATTAGGTCCAACTGGGCCACAGGGCGAGAAAGGCGATACAGGCGATACAGGTCCTCAAGGTCCAGTAGGCTCTCAAGGTCCTATAGGTACTACAGGTTCTCAAGGTCCTATTGGTGCAACTGGCCCAACAGGCCCACAAGGTCCGCAGGGTATCCAAGGGGATTTAGGTAATAAAGGACCTGATGGTGACCAAGGTCCAGTAGGTCCAACAGGCTCTACAGGTAGCCAAGGTCCAATGGGTACAAGCCCACTTGGTTTATCATTTGGACGTTTTGTTTTGAACGCATCTACAGGTGCTCTTTCTGTAGAATATTATGGTGACGCTGATGACCAAGATTTTTCAATTAATTCAGATGGCGAATTGGAGGTAACTATCTAATGCCAACATTAAATTTAGGTAAGGTACGTTTTGCACTCCAAGGAACATGGAGTTCGACACAAGCCTATGAAGTATTTGACGCAGTGGAGTATCAAGGCTCCACTTATGTAGCCATTCAAGCATCTTCTGCTGGTACTATCCCAAGCGCTCAAGCTACTATCTGGCAACTGATTGCCGAGAAAGGCGATACAGGTGCTGCTGGGGCGACAGGGGCGACTGGGCCACAGGGTTCTACGGGATCAACTGGAGCCACAGGTCCACAGGGTCCTGCTGGTGCAACTGGCCCTCAAGGTGCGGATGGCGATGAAGGCCCTACTGGTCCTACTGGTCCACAAGGATCTACAGGCTCAACTGGTGCAACTGGCCCTCAAGGGGCAGAAGGTGACGAAGGGCCTGCTGGTCCTACAGGTCCCCAAGGCCCCCAAGGTTTAACAGGCGCAACAGGTGCGACTGGAGCAGAAGGCGATGAAGGACCCACAGGTCCTACAGGCCCACAAGGAGCTACAGGCCCAACTGGTCCTACAGGTCCCCAAGGTCCTCAAGGGGATGACGGACCAACTGGTTCGACAGGTGCTCAAGGCCCTGAAGGTGATGAAGGTCCTCAAGGTGCAATAGGACCCATAGGCGCTACAGGTCCTCAAGGCGCTACAGGTCCTCAAGGTGCTACAGGTCCTCAAGGCGCTACAGGTTCGACAGGTTCCCAAGGCCCTGCTGGTGCAGATGGAGATGATGGAGCAGAAGGTCCTACAGGTCCCCAAGGTCCTACAGGGAATACTGGAGCTACTGGTTCAACTGGTCCCCAAGGTCCCCAAGGTCCTACAGGCCCAGAAGGAGACACAGGTCCTACAGGTCCAGCAGGTCCACAAGGCTCTACAGGTCCTCAAGGTAATACTGGTAATACTGGAGCTATAGGTCCACAAGGTCCTACAGGAAATACTGGGGCTACAGGTTCGACAGGTCCCCAAGGTCCAACTGGTCCTCAAGGCGCTACAGGTCCCCAAGGTGCTGTTGGGGCTACGTTCTCTGTCTCTGGTGGTGTTCTTTATATCACTACATAGGAGGCTATGAATGACAACAATCAACTTAAACAATATTAATGAAGTGCAGTTCAATGGTTCATCCGTTGACGAACTTAAGCTCGACAATGTTACTATTTGGGAAGGTGGGTTTGAACTTACCATTAGTAGTAATGTGCAGAATCTAAATCTGCGTAGTACCTGTATAAACAATGGATGGAATGGCTCTAGTGCTGTTACTGTAACTATCGGATCAGGTAAATATATCTGGTCTGATAGTACATCCCTACCAGCATTAGATATGGGCGGCTCCTTTCCTGGAGGTGTTACATTGGTAAACAATGGTTACATCATGGGTAAAGGTGGCCGAGGTCAAATATATGCAAATGGTACAGGAGAAAGAGGTACTTGGATAACAACCCCTGCTGAAACTTACTTTAGTTCCGCAGACGCAGCTACAGACGGAGGCACTGCGATTAAACTCACTGGAAATATGACTATTGATACCAGAAATGGCTATATAGGTGGTGGAGGTGGCGGTGGTGCTGGTCACTTAGCTGGCGGTGGTGCTGGTGGAGGTGAAGGTGGTAAGTACAAAAACAACGAACCTTACACTTCAGGCTCTGACGGGAATGCAGGTAACGAGCATATGACAGATCAATGCCCTGTGCCTTCCGTTGGTAACAAACCTTCACAATCTTGGAAGTATGGTAATAGTGAAGTCCCTAACTATGGAACTAACTACGTTCAACTACCAGTACAAACAGGTGCAGGTGGTTCAGGCGGTGTCATGAGTTCCACACAACCATTCACAGTCTAATTAAGGAGTATAATTATGGGCGGTTCAACACCAGACCATTACACGAAATGGCAGATTGTACATGGCTACGCTGGTGGCAGAAAAATGCCAGGAACAGATGGAAGTGAGACAAATAATGGGAGACTTTCTAATAGAGCAGGTTTTTGTTATTTAAATACTAGCACAAACACTCCATACTCCTCTACATCAGGCGGTATAGTATTTTATCAAGATCACAGATTTTGTTATCCTGGAGCTGCTGGATCAGCAGTAGGATATGATTCTGTTGATAATTTTGTGCAGCGTATTAACTATCATCAGTCTGATAGCTGGGCGCAAACTAATGGTTATATCACTGTTGAAACAAGTGGTGGCACTACGTGGTACAGATACGATTATACCCAACTGAAGGCGGATCATATAACCCCTTACAAATCTAACAATAACGCATGGTGGAAGTATGGGTCTAACGATTATGATTGGCAGTATTGGGCAACCTGTAGTGGAGGGGGCTGGGGTGCTCGTGGTGGTAACGCATACAGATTACTTATAGCAAATCCTACCAGCCAGGGCTACTCATCAGGGACGCGTTTTTCATACGTCCAGTCTGGAGGCCAAGGAGGAAAGGCTGTTCAGACTAATGGACACTCTGTCACTTTTGTCGGCGGTTTAAATACTAGTAGAACAATGGGGGCAGTAGGCTAATGAAAGTTACATTAGAATTTTTTAAAGATATGGGAGCCTGTGAGGGTTCTTTGGCTGCTATTACACATTGGTTTGAAATGAATGGCATTACTGAGGGGGATTATGGTGAGTTAAGTGTTGCATTTAAAGCTGATGCTAATCGTGAGTACCTTGAAACCTTTATTGATGAATATGACGAAGATGGTCATAATACTATCCAAGGCTGGTATGATTGGGCTGACGAATTACCTACGCGATTAGAAGCAATTACTTACTTTAATGACCACACTATTGAAGAGTATCACTGCATTGATGGTAAAGTGTTTGATAATGAAGCAGATGCTAGAGAATACACAGATAGCCTAACTCATGCTGAATTACAAAATTTAAACACGTTTATTCAGACAGGTTCTATAACCACAGATGATGAAGGTAATGAAACAATTAGAAGCTTTCACCCTGATAATTTGGACCACAATGCTGATGAAGATGAATATTTTTTGTACGATCCAGACACAAATATGCAAAATAGGACATCAAGCCCTACGATGGTTGCATTAGGCGTAGCTCAAATAAAAGATACGCAAAAAAGGTTATTAGGGATTGCCCCTGTAACTGCTAAAATTGTCGATGAAAGTGGAAAGTACGTTTATTGGAAAGCAGTATGATTACTAAAGAAAATTTATTTCAATATGAAACTGAATTATACGGAACTCCGATATACTTAAAAGACTTTGAAAGTATTGTTTATCGTGATGATCAAGGGGCGGTGACTGAAGAGAAGCCTCAAGATGGCGATACGCCTTACTTTAAAAACCCTTTAGGTGATTATTGGATTCGTATTAAGGAGAAAACAGAGGATTAACCAATGTCCACAATGTCAGATTATGATGCTGGGCGGTTAGTCGCTCTCGTTGAACAATTATCACAACAACTTAGAGAACACCAAAAAACTACCGACCAGCTTACAGCTCGTGTCAACGACCTAGAAAAGCAACTAGTCAAAGGCAAAGGCTTCTTAGCTGGAGCTATGCTTTTGAGTATGGGTTTAGGGGGCGTAGGTACGTCTGTACTTGGTAGGTGGTTAGGTTCCTAAATAACCAAAGGAAAATTTATGTCTTCACTCAATCCTTTCGCTGGGATTGCTGAGGGAGTTATGAATGGTCTGGACGATTTATTTACGTCCGATGAAGAGAAAGCTGCGGCACGTTTCCGAATGGAAGAGATGCTTCAGAAGCCTCACATCCTCCAAGCCATGATCAACATAGAAGAGGCTAAACACCGATCTGTGTGGGTCGCTGGCTGGAGACCAGCTATAGGGTGGGTATCGGCTATTGGTCTTGCGTACCAATTCCTGATCCTGCCCTTCGCTGGATTGATTAACTCTTTCCTTACAATTCCTGTCGAGCTGCCAGCTATCCAAGCTGCGGAGCTTATGACTTTAACTTTATCCTTATTAGGTCTTGGAGGTCTAAGGACTTACGAGAAAATAAAAGGGAAAACAGTATGATAAACCCTGATTATAGAATGATCGAAGACTTTGTTCTCGACCTTGAGAAAGGTTATGTAGACCACCCCAAAGATAATGGTGGGGAGACAAAGTTTGGTATCTCAAAGAAATCCTACCCAAACGAAGATATACCAAACCTAACACTAGAAAGAGCAAGAGAACTATATAAGCGAGACTACTGGGATAAAATCAAGGGTGACCATGTTCCTACTCCAGTAGCTCTAATGTTTTTTGATCTTGCTATTAACTCTGGTGTGAGTGGTGCTACAAAAATGATACAAAAAGCTGTAGGCGCTAAGGTTGATGGTAAGGTAGGTGACGAAACCATTAAAGCTATTGAGAATGCTTGGGTAGATAATGGCGATACCCTGCTAGACACGCTCACAGAAAAACGCATGGACTTATATATGAACCATGAAGATTGGGAAGATTTTAAAAATGGGTGGACAACGCGAGCAGAAGAAACTCGTAATGCTGCTTACAATATATCTACATTTGAAAAGAAAGAGATGGAACTTGTTCCTAAAAACTCTCCTGAAAAGAAAGAGATAACAACTTTCGGAAAGGCATTCCAAACAGCTCGTGCGGATGGAAAAAAAGTATTCACTTACAAAGGTAAGAAATACACAACAGAACTCAAAACTGGGTAAAACGTAATGGAAAAAACACTCCTAGATTTGCTTCATGATGCCACGGCCAAGGAACTATTAGGCCGAGTGCAATCTGGCGAAGCTTCAGCATCTGAGTTGTCCGTTGCTGTAAAATTTCTTAAAGACAATAATGCAACCCTTGACGTAGTAACTGCTGAATCCCCCTTGGGAAATCTTTTGGAGAAACTTCCATTTGAATATTCTGAGAAAATTCAGTGAGGATTTATGGCAAAGCGCCAAATACGCAAGGATCGTCCTAAGAAACAGCGTCACAATGAAGATAAAATTCTGAATAGACCTGAAGTAACTTATCACCCCAAGACACAATCACAAGCTGAACTCTACTATGACCTAGATCATGAGAGCTTAGTGGTGGCTTTAGGCCCTGCTGGTACTGGTAAAACCTATACCTGCTGCATGAAAGCCGCCTCGTGGTTGTCTAAAGGGCAAATAAACAAAATTATCCTTACAAGAGCCAACGTACCTACAGGTAAATCTTTAGGTGCAGTTCCAGGAACGCTAGAAGAGAAGCTTATTCCTTGGATGTTACCTATGACAGACGTATTACGTTATGGTCTGGGTAATGGATTCTATGAATATCTGGTTAAAAACCAACAGATAGAGACAGTCTCCATTGAGACTATCCGAGGACGTAGCTTTAAAGACGCTATAGTTCTCGTAGATGAAGCCCAACAGCTTACAATAGACGAAGTTAAAGCTATCACCACTCGTATTGGGGAGGGTAGCGTACTCGTCCTCATGGGTGACCCTAAGCAATCAGACCTGCGTACACGATCTGGACTAATGCAGTTCGTAGACCTTGTAGAGAAACACTCGCCTGATGGCTGCTCAGTCACCACGTTTGACCTGAACGACATAGTTCGGTCCGACACCTGCGCTCAAATGGTAAGGATGTTCTACAAAGAAGGCATTTAATGAATATCCCTGAACCTTTGCATGACTTTCGTAACTTCATGTATCTGGTCTGGAAGCACTTAAACTTACCAGACCCAACTCCAGTACAGTATGACATTGCTGACTTCCTACAAAATGGACCAAGACGAACCATAACAGAAGCGTTCCGTGGTGTCGGCAAGTCATACGTTACCTGTGCGTTTGTAGTACACCAACTACTCCTAGATCCTGAAAAGAAATTCATGGTGGTCTCAGCATCTAAGTCTCGTGCAGATGATTTCTCTACCTTTACACAGAGGATCATCCTTGAGCTTCCTATATGTCAACACCTAGTAGCTAGGGGCGACCAGAGGTGGTCTAAAATCGCCTTTGACGTTGCTCCAGCTAAGGCCAGTGGTTCGCCCTCAGTTAAGTCTGTGGGCATCACAGGGCAGCTTACAGGCTCTCGTGCAGACATTATCATTGCTGATGACATAGAAGTACCCAACAACTCCATGACACAGATGATGCGAGAGAAACTCTCTGAGGCTGTTAAGGAATTTGATGCGGTACTAAAACCTGATGGACGTATCATCTACCTTGGTACTCCTCAGTGCGAAATGTCCTTGTACAATACGCTAACTGAGCGTGGCTATGACATGAGAATCTGGCCTGCTCGTTATCCTACACTAGAGAAAATAGAGAAGAGCTATGGTTCACGCCTAGCACCCATGCTTTACGAAAAGATTGAGTATGATGAAAGCCTACAAGGTACACCTACAGACCCTGATCGCTTTGATGAAGAGGATCTGATTGAACGTGAGCTGTCTTATGGACGCTCTGGGTTTGCTTTGCAGTTTATGCTGGATACTTCTCTCTCCGATGCAAACAGATACCCACTCAGACTTAGGGATCTTATGGTTATGTCGTGTGATTCTGACAAAGGCCCTGAGAAGCCTCTGTATGGCATCATGAAGCCCCTTACAGACCTGCCTAATGTTGGCCTTAGTGGTGATCGTTACTACGCACCAGAGGAGCTTCTAGGAGCTTACAGAGACTATGACGGATCTGTACTTGCAATAGACCCTTCTGGTCGTGGTGCTGACGAAACTGGCTATGCTGTAGTCAAAATGCTGGCTGGTTATCTCTATCTTGTAGAAGCAGGCGGTATAGATGGTGGTTATGACCAAAAGACACTCCAAACACTAGCCGATATAGCTAAAAAGCATAAGGTTAATACTGTTTTGATAGAGAGTAACTTTGGTGATGGCATGTTCTCAGAGCTATTCAAGCCATACATACAGCGTACTTACCCTGTAAGCATGGAAGAGGTTAGGCATAGCAAGCAGAAAGAGCTTCGTATCATTGATACACTTGAGCCTGTTATGAACCAGCACAAGCTAATCATAGATCCTGAAGTAATCCGCAACGATTATGAGAGTGTACAACATCATCCCCCTGAGAAAGCTCAAAGATATATGCTAACTTACCAAATGACTCGCATAACAAAGGACCGAGGGTCCCTTGCACATGACGATAGATTGGATGTGGTAGCTATGGCTGTCCAGTATTGGGTCGAACAGATGGCTGCGGATGCAGACCAGATCATGGAAGACAACAAACAGGCTATACTTGAGGCTGAGTTAGAGAAGTTCTTAGGTGGTATTAATACGCTTAGTCCAAAAAGTAATAAGGATATATGGTTCTAAAGTTGCACTATCGGAGGGTCCCCCCCGGGTTACTATAGTATATAGTTAAGTAGTGCTCTAATTCCTACTCCTTACACCTACTTATAAGAGTATATAGTTAAATAGTGCTCTAATTCCTCCTCCTTACACCTACTTATAAGAGTAGAAAGGAGGAGGCTTATTTTCACAGAAAAATCTGAGAGGGTATACCATATGGGGCACGGAGGGTTTCCCCCCTTGGCAGCCCTGGAAATGATAATCATTCGCATTTAATAGGGGACGGGGGCACTAAGGCCACACAAAAGGCCACCAAAGGCTTTTATTGTGCGTATATAAAGGGGCTACCAGAGACTTTAAATGGCTTGTGCTTTTATATGCGTATGAAATGGGGACGCCGGAGTTCGAGGACTACAGCCAGAACTCCTCCAGCAACAGCGTCCTGACGCTGATCAAGAAGGTTCAGGGGGAGACGAAGATCGCCATCGACGAGTCCATCCACGACGAGAACAACG
>Ga0115103_1310929_pt1 | contig 20527 bp, 19 predicted proteins | sample MBTome_2_FD_89643 | JGI IMG/M metagenome (GOLD analysis project Ga0115103, IMG submission 89643) | Marine eukaryotic communities from Pacific Ocean to study complex ecological interactions - MBTS_5May14_M1_3um Metatranscriptome... | ecosystem: Environmental > Aquatic > Marine > Oceanic | place... | reverse complement strand
TGAAGAGTGTAGACTATTATTAACCCTAACCCAATCGATCTTGTGAGAGTATTACGAGATCCTGACATTACTTATGGAATTTGTGAACCTAGACAACATGCCAAGCATGGACGACCTGTTCGGCGCTGTTGAATCAAGCACTAAAAACTACGTAGAAGGCAAACTCATCACCGGCGTTATCGTCGAGAAAAAAGACAACGGCGCTCTTATAGACATTGGCTATAAAGCAGAAGGCTTTGTTGGTAAAGATGAGTTTAGAAACTGGACAGAAGTTGAAATCGGACAATCTATTGAGGTCCTCCTCGAGAATATTGAAGATGAAAACAACATGCCAGAAATCAGCGTTCAAAAAGCTGAACTCCAAAAGTCCTGGGATAAACTTATCACAGAACAGAAAGAAGGCGACATCATTAAAGGTACTGCCAAGTATCGCGTTAAAGGTGGCCTTATTATCGACGTCGGCGTCGACGCTTTCCTACCTGGTTCACACGTAGATATCGGTCCTGTTAGAAACCTGGACGATTTCCTCAACAAGGAATTCGAATTCAAGATCCTCAAGATCAACCTCGACAGAAAAAACATTATCCTCTCACGCCGTGAACTTCTCGAAGAAGCACGCGAAGAGCAAAAAGAAGCTCTCCTTAAAGTTATCAAGGTCGGCGACGTACGTCCTGGTATCGTCAAAAACATCACTGACTTCGGTGCGTTTATTGACCTAAATGGCATGGATGGCCTCCTCCACATTACTGACATGAGCTGGGGCAGAATCTCCCACCCTTCAGAAATGCTCAACATCAGCGACGAAATCGAAGTAATGATCCTCGATATCGACAACGAAAAAAGACGTGTCTCTCTCGGACTCAAGCAGAAGTCTAAAGATCCATGGGGAAAAATCGAAGATAGATTCCCAGTTCAGAGCACTATCAAAGGTAAAGTTGTTAACATCATGCCTTACGGTGCATTTGTTGAAATCGAAGAAGGCATCGAAGGCCTAATTCACGTTTCTGAAATGTCATGGACCAAGAGAATCACTCGCGCTAGCGATGTACTGATGATTGGCGAAGAAGTTGAAGCTGTCATTCTCGACATCCAAACTGAAGCAAAGAAAATCTCCCTCGGTCTCCGTCAGACTACTGAAAACCCTTGGGAAGTTATCGCACAGAAGTTCCCTGTAAACTCTACTGTTAAAGGTAAAGTTCGCAACCTAACTTCTTACGGCGCTTTCGTTGAAATCCAAGACAACATCGACGGTATGATTCACGTATCCGACATGTCATGGACACGTAAAATCAACAATCCTGCTGAAGTACTCAAGAAAGGCGATGATATCGAAGCTGTAGTTCTCGAAATCAACCCTAACCAGCAGCGCATCTCTCTTGGCATCAAGCAACTCGAAGAAGATCCATGGCACAAAATCAGTGAGCTCTTCAAGATTGACGAAATGGTCAAAGGCGTTGTAACAAAGATCACTTCTTATGGTGCATTCGTAGAACTTACAAACGGTATTGATGGTCTTGTACACATCACTCAATTGAGTGACAAGAAAGTCAACCGCGTAAAAGATATCGTAAACCTCGGTGACGATATCGAAGCAAGAGTCATTAAAATTGACAACGACGAAAGACGTGTAGCTCTCAGCATGAGAAGCAAGCGTACTGACCCAGTTGCTCACAACAATGCTAAGTCCGATACATTCGGTGGTATTGGTGATATTTTTGACTCCGCTCTTGAAGGAATTGACGTTGATCCAAATTTGGACGGTAACGTCTAATTTCGATTAGCAAAAAAAATAGTCAGTTTTGTATTGACATAAGGGGCATTGAGTTTATATTCGTGCCCTTGAATAAAGCCTTGCCTGCGTAGCTCAGGGGTAGAGCGCATCCTTGGTAAGGATGAGGTCGGCGGTTCAAATCCGCCCGCAGGCTCATATAAAAAAAAAATACGTTTAAACGTGGAATTAAGGAAAAAATATTATGGCTAAGGAAACTTTCGAAAGAAACAAGCCTCACGTGAATATCGGTACAATTGGCCACGTCGACCACGGTAAGACCACGTTGACAGCTGCCATCGCTACTATTCTCTCTCACAAACTCGGTGGTGAAGCCAAGGGTTATGCTGATATCGATAACGCACCTGAAGAAAAGGCGCGCGGTATAACTATTAATACTTCACACATCGAATACGAAACAGAAGCTCGTCACTACGCACACGTTGACTGCCCAGGTAACGCCGATTATGTTAAGAACATGATCACTGGTGCTGCTCAGATGGACGGTGCAATCCTCGTTATCGCTGCAACTGACGGCCCAATGGCACAGACTCGTGAGCACGTTCTTCTTGCTCGCCAGGTTGGTGTTCCAGCTATCGTTGTATTCATCAACAAGAAAGATATGCTTGATGGTGATGACGAAATGCTCGAACTCGTTGAAATGGACATCCGTGACATTCTCAGCCAGTACGACTTCCCAGGCGACGATCTTCCAGTAATTTCTGGTTCTGCCCTCAAAGCTCTTGAGTCTGGTGACTCTTCAAGCGATGATGCTGCTGCAATCGTAGAATTAATGGATGCTGTTGACAGCTATATCCCAACTCCAGAACGTGCAGTTGATCTCCCATTCCTCATGCCTATCGAAGACGTCTTCTCCATTGAAGGTCGTGGTACAGTTGTTACTGGTCGTGTAGAGCGTGGTGTTATCAATGTTGGTGACACAATCGAAATCGTTGGTATCCGCGAAACTACTACAACTACCGTTACTGGTGTTGAAATGTTCCGTAAACTCCTCGATCGCGGTGAAGCAGGCGAAAACATCGGTGCACTACTTCGTGGTACTAAGAAGTCTGACGTAGAGCGTGGACAGTGTCTGGTTAAGCCAGGTTCTGTAACTCCTCACACAGAATTCACTGGTGAAGCATACATTCTTTCACAGAAAGAAGGTGGCCGTCATAAGCCATTCTTCTCTGGCTACCGTCCGCAGTTCTACTTCCGTACGACTGACGTTACTGGTATCATTACTCTGCCTGAAGGTCGCGATATGGTTATGCCTGGTGACAACGTTTCTATCGGTGTTGAGCTTATCGCTCCAATCGCCATGGAGAAACAACTCCGTTACGCTATCCGTGAGGGTGGTAGAACAGTAGGTGCCGGTACAGTTACAGAGATTACTAAGTAATTAACCGCTAGCCTCTAAAACAGGAATATCTGTTATGGCCAAAAGTGCAAGAGATATTATTACACTTCAGTGTACAGAAACTGGAGAGCGTACTTACTCTTCAACAAATAATAAGACCAACACACCAGGTCGTATTGAGTTGAAAAAGTACAATCCCAAAGTTCGTAAGCATACACTGTACAGAGAAACTAGATAAGATTTAGGTAGGTGAGTAGCTCAGTTGGTAGAGCATCGGTCTCCAAAACCGACGGTCGCAGGTTCGAATCCTGTCTCACCTGCCATTTAATAAAAAGGACTCAGTAATGAGCAATCCAATCAGAAGATTTAGTACATACACAGTTGATACTGTTGATGAACTAAAAAAGTGTTCATGGCCTCAAAAGCGTGAACTCATAGAGTCAACGATTATTGTTACTGTTGCCTGTCTTATCCTGGCTCTTTTTGTAGCAGCATGTGACTTCGCCTTTGGCGGAATACTCACGAAATTGATTTAAGTCAGCTTTCCCAGAGGAAATCTGCGATTGTAAAAATCGGAAGAAAAAGAAAATGGAAGGTAAATGGTATACCGTTCAGACTCTGTCTGGCAAAGAAAATAAAGCCAAAGAGTCTCTTGATAAGAGAATACCCAGAGAAGGTATGGAAGAATACGTTCTTGAAATTCTCGTTCCTCAGGAAAAAGTGACTGAGATCAAGCGTGGAAAGAAATCGACGACAACTCGTAAATTCTATCCAGGTTATATTTTCGTAAATTTGGATCTTACTGATGAATTTGGCAAAGTCCGCGAGGACGTTTGGTACTTCATCAAGGATACAAATGGAATAATCAACTTCCTCGGTGGCGATAATCCAATTCCGCTTTCTTTAAGTGAAATTGAAGATATCAAAATTCAATTGGCTGGAGACGCAGATGCGCCTAAGCCTAAGATTGAATTCGCTTCTGGGGATATTGTTAAAATTAAGGATGGAGCATTCGAAAACTTCGAAGGTCCCATCACTAATATCGATCCGGATAGAGGTAAACTTCAAATTGAAGTCTCCATATTCGGCCGTTCTACACCTGTCGAGGTTGAATACTGGCAGGTCGAGCGGAGTAACTAGAACCTTTAATTGTTAACTATCATCTGTTACAGGGAAAGATTATGGCAAAGAAAGTTAAAGGCGAAATAAGATTGCAGATACCGGCAGGGCAAGCTAACCCAGCTCCTCCGGTAGGCCCGGCACTAGGTGCCCAGGGTGTGAACATTATGGAATTCTGTAAGCAGTATAACGCAGCCACACAGGCTCAAGCGGGAATGATTGTTCCTGTTGTTATTACTGTCTTCGAAGACCGTTCTTTCACATTCATCACAAAATCTCCACCAGCACCTGTGCTGATCAAGAAAGCGGCTAATCTCGCTAAAGGATCAGGTACAGCTGGATCAGGCTTTGTTGGTAAAGTGACCGTCGCGCAACTCTTAGAAATCGCCGAGATCAAAAAGAATGATCTCAAAGTAAACAGCGATGAAGCTGCAGTAAACCTCCTTAAGGGTACTGCACGCAGCATGGGAATCGAGGTCATCGATGAAGCGTAGTAAACTTTATAGATCAAGAGCAGCGTCCTACGACAACAACGCTACATTCACACTCGCCGAAGCAGTGAAGGTCATTCAAGCAATGCCTAAAACTAAATTCGACGAAACTGTAGATGTAGCATTCAAACTCGGAATTGACACACGTCAATCCGATCAGAATGTTCGTGGCGCAGTAACGCTCCCACACGGTACAGGTAAAGACATTACTGTAGTAGTAATTGCTCAAGGCGATGCCGCCGAAGCTGCTAAAGCTGCTGGCGCTGATGAAGTTGGCTTCGAAGAAGTCATCGACAAAATCAAAGGTGGATGGACTGGATTTGATGTCCTCGTCGCTACACCTGCAGCCATGAAGCAAGTACGTACTCTCGGTCGTGTACTAGGCCCACGCGGTCTAATGCCAAACCCAAAGACCGGCACAGTAACTGACGATACAGCCCAGGCTGTAAAAGAGTCAAAAGCTGGTCGTGTTGAGTATAGAGCCGATAAGGGCGGTGCAGCGCACATGCCACTTGGTAAAATCTCTTTTGATGCCGATAAAATCGTCGAAAATGCCGAAACTGCCATTGCTGCCATTGTCAAAGCACGTCCTGCTTCGACTAAAGGTAACTATGTTCTCAGCTGCACGATCAGTGCAACTATGAGTCCTGGCGTTAAAGTTGAGTTGAAAGATATACTCAAGGTGGAAGCATGAGACAAGAAAAAAGCATCCTTGTAGATCATATCCAAAGTCTTTTGGATGAGTCCGGAAACTTCTTACTCGTGTCCTATATGGGACTGAGTGTCAAGAAGCAAGAAGAACTCAAAACTCTGCTCAGAGAAAAGAATGCCGTTCTTCAAGTTCATAAGAACAAGCTTATTCAAAAAGCTTCCGAAGACAAAGCATACTCCGGAATCAGCGATATTACGCTGACTGGTGGTACTGCCATTGTCATCGGCGAAGGCGAAGCATCTGACTGGGCTAAGGTCGTTAAAGACTTTGCCAAAGAAAACGAAGAAGTTAGCTTTAAAGCTGCTTTCTTTGATGGTGAAGTACTTGATACTAATGCTGCTGCACAAGTTGCAGAGCTACCTACAAAAGATGAAGCACGTGCCATGTTACTCAGCGCTCTCATGTCTGGACCTACCCAGCTTGCAGGCATCCTGAGAACTAGCTACAGCGGCCTGGCTACCGTTATTAAGAATTACACTGATAAAGAAAACGAAGCATAAGCGGAGATTATTAAAATGTCTGAAGAAACTACTGTAGAAGTATCTGCTGAAATGGCAGAAATCATTACTAAGCTCGAAACAATGAGCGTTCTAGATTGTATCAATCTGGTTAAAGCACTTGAAGAAAAATGGGGCGTTTCTGCCGCTGCACCAGTAGCTGTTGTTGCTGGCGGTGCCGCTGACGCACCAGCTGCTGAAGCACAAACTGAGTTCGACGTTGTTCTTACCGATATGGGCGGAACTAAGATCGCAGTTATCAAAGCTGTTCGCTCTATCACTGGTCTTGGCCTCAAAGATGCCAAAGAACTAGTTGAAAGCGCTCCAAAAGCTGTTAAAGAAGCTGTTAGCAAAGATGACGCTGACAAATTCAAAGCAGAATTGGAAGAAGCAGGAGCTACTGTCGAAATCAAATAATTTGATTTTAACATAGCATAAATTGCTCGCGGAGGAAAGGAAGTTTTCCCTACTCCGCACTGTTAGGGACAGGCTAATTTTTAGCCTGCCCCTACACTTTTATATATTTTTAATATATAATGTTAATTTTTTAACTACATTGAGGTTTGTTTGAGTATGTCAAAACGAGTTAATTACGGTAGACTGCCAGATGTCATCGATATTCCGGACCTGATCTCTGTTCAGCTCGACTCATATTCCGAGTTGCTGCAGTCAGAGAGCACTACTGATGTACGTGCAGAAATCGGTTTACAAGAAGCTTTCACAGAAATTTTCCCCATAGAAAGTTTTGACAAGAATTGCAATCTCTCGTTTGTTTCCTACGAATTGGGCATTCCAAAGAAGTCCATGATTGACTGTCTTAAAGATGGCGAAACATATGCCGTGCCATTGCACGTTATGTTCCGACTCGAAAATAAAGCAGCCGCGGAAACAAAGGGCGAAATAATCGAAGATCGAGTCTACTTGGGTGATATCCCACAAATGACGGATCGTGCAACTTTTGTTATCAACGGCGCAGAGCGCGTCATCATCAGCCAATTACACCGAACTCCCGGCATTTGCTTTGAATCAAGCAAAAGCACCAGCGGCCGCACACTTTACTCTTACCGGATCATTCCCGATCGTGGTTCTTGGATGGAAGTCCAGTACGACAACAGCGATCTAATGTACATCTACCTCGACAGACGCCGCCGCCGAAGAAAATTTCTCATCTCTACATTCCTACGTTCATTGGCATATGAAACAAACCGCGAACTACTCGACGTTATTTATGGCGTTCAGAAAGAAACTCTGGCAAAACTGGCAAAAGATGAAAACCTCAGTGCCAAATACGCTATTGAAGATATCGTTAATGAAGCTGGTGACATCGTCGCTAAAGGACTTGAACCCCTTAGCCCGGTAATCATTGAAGCCCTCAAAGAAATGGGCCTCAAGAAAATTGACGTTGTTGATACTGAAGAACTCGGCAACAGCTTTATCATCAATCTAGAGCGCGATCCATCAACTGATGCAGACGACGCCCTAAAAACTATTTACAAGAAAATGCGTCCAGGTGATCCAGCTAGCACAGCAAGTGCCAAGCAACTCCTCAAGCGTCTTTTCTTCGACATGAAGCATTATGACCTCGGTTATGTTGGTCGCTACAAGATTAATCAAAAGCTTAAAATCGACGTAGATCCGGAAGCCAGAACTCTACAGGCTGACGATATCGTTGCTGCTACCAAGTACATCATGAAGCTCAAAACGACTAAAGGTCGTATTGATGACATTGATCACCTCGGTAGTCGTCGTGTTAGAACTATTGGCGAATTGGTACAAAACCAAGTTCGCGTTGGTCTTGCTCGTACAGAGCGCCTCATTCGTGAAAGAATGACTCTCTTCGACATGGAATCAGATACTATGACTCCGGCGAAGTTGATCAACCCGAAAGCTCTACAAAGTGTCGTCCGCGATTTCTTTGGCCGCAGCCAGTTGTCACAATTTATGGACCAGACAAACCCGCTCGCTGAACTTACAGCTAAGCGTCGCCTCTCTGCATTAGGACCTGGTGGTCTTAGCCGTGAACGCGCAGGTTTCGAAGTTCGAGATGTTCACTCTTCTCACTATGGAAGAATCTGTCCTATTGAAACACCAGAAGGCCCGAATATTGGTCTTATTTCTTCTTTGGCAATCTTCGGTAGAATTAACCGATACGGTTTCATTGAAACTCCATACCGCAAAGTTATCGATAATATCGTTACTGAAGAAATTGAGTATGTAACTGCCGATACAGAAGAAGACTTCGTTATTGCCCAGGCCAACTCCGAATTGGAAAATGGCCAATTCACTCAGAAAATGGTTCTTTCAAGAAGCATTGGTGACTCCGGTGACTTCGACAGTAGTACAGTTACTCACATGGACGTTAGTCCTAAGCAGTTGGTTTCTCCAGCAACGAGTTGTATCCCATTCCTTGAACACGATGATGCCAACCGTGCACTCATGGGTTCAAACATGCAGCGCCAGGCGGTTCCATTGTTATGCGCAGAAGCGCCACTTGTTGGTACTGGTATGGAAGGAAGAATTGCCAAAGATTCACGTGCAGTAGTTTCTGCAAGAAAATCAGGTATTGTCGCTTCCGCTACAAGTACAAAAATCATAGTAACTGAAGATGGCCAATTGCCAGAGGACGAAAACGATCTTCTCGCTGAAGATACGTATGACCTCTATAAGTTCATGCGTTCCAACTCCAGTACTTGTATGAACCAAAAGCCAATCGTTAAAGCAGGCGACACTATCGAAGTTGGTGATGTCCTAGCAGACGGTTTTGCTACCCAAGGTGGTGAATTGGCACTCGGTCGCAACGTACTTGTTGCCTTTATGCCTTGGTGTGGTTACAACTTTGAGGATGCCATTATTATCAGTGAAAAACTGGTTCATAACGACGTCTATACAAGTGTTCACATCTCTGAAGCAAGTATCCAAGCTCGTGATACTAAACTCGGACCGGAAGAAATTACTCGAGACACACCAAATGTTGGTGAAGAAGCCCTCAGAAACCTCGGACAAGAAGGTGTTATTCGCCTCGGTGCAGAAGTTAAGCCTGGTGATATTCTCGTAGGTAAGATTACTCCAAAAAGCGAAACTGAACTAGCTCCTGAAGAAAGACTCCTGCGCGCCATCTTCGGCGACAAAGCTGCAGATGTCAAAGACTCTTCACTGTACACCCCAAGTGGTGTCAGCGGAATTGTAATGGATATTCGCGTTGAGCGCAAGATTGATCCAAGCAAAGCTAATGTTTCTAAAGCCGATATTAATCGTCAGATTAAAGAAGCTAACAACAATTATAAAGTTCAATACCAGGAATTCCTCGATGACCTGGCAGACAAACTCGGCTCTATTCTACTTGGCAGTAAACTGCCAGTTGATATCTCCAGCGAAAGCGATGACGGAACAAGCGTCGTAATACCTGCTAACAGAAAAATCACTAAAGTTCTTCTGAGAAAACTAGCAAGTCATCACGAAACTTACGCTCTTCCTGACGGTCCAGCCAGAGATCAGATCGACGAAGTTATGAAATCTTTCAACTTGCGTTTGAAAGATATTAAGCTCCGTCATGCCGAAAGCATTGAACAGCTCGAAGACTCTGAGGGTAAAGACCCCGGTGTCCTCAAAACAGTAAAAGTGTACGTTGCTGCGAAGCGCAAGCTTTCCGTTGGTGATAAGATGGCCGGACGTCACGGTAACAAAGGTATCGTTTCAATAACTGTACCTCTTGCCGATCTACCATTCATGAAAGACGGTACTCCTGTTGAGATCATCCTCAACCCGCTCGGTGTACCTTCTCGTATGAACGTCGGTCAGATCCTCGAAACGCACCTCGGTTGGGCTGCCAAGAAACTTGGTTACAATATTGCCTCTCCTGTTTTCGACGGTGTACCTGAAGCCAAAATTAGAGAACTACTTGTTGAAGCCGGTCTAAATGAAGACGGTAAGACTACACTCTATGACGGACGTACTGGCGAAGCTTTCGCACAGCGCATTACTGTTGGTATGATTTACATGCTGAAACTCGACCACTTGGTTGTGAATAAGATTCACGCTCGTGCTGTAGGACCATACTCATTGGTAACTCAGCAGCCTCTCGGTGGTAAAGCTCAGCACGGTGGACAGCGTTTCGGAGAAATGGAAGTTTGGGCCCTAGAAGCATATGGCGCAGCTTACACCCTCCAGGAAATGCTCACCGTAAAGAGTGACGATGTTGTCGGTAGAACAAAGATCTACGAATCAATCGTCCGTGGCGATAATACACTGGTTGCAGGAATCCCTGAATCTTTCAATGTATTAATGAAAGAAATGCAGAGTCTCTGCCTCGATATTCGCGTTAAACGCGCTTGATGTATAGGAGCATTATATGGATACGACTTTAGTAAAACAAATGATTGGCGCCCAAAGCGGGAGCAATTTCTCACAGGTTACGATCGGCCTAGCTTCACCGGAGATTATTACCTCCTGGAGCCGCGGCGAGATCAAGAATCCAGAGACAATCAACTACCGTACATTCAAGCCGGAAAAAGGCGGTTTGTTCTGTGAAAGAATTTTCGGACCTACAAAGGACTGGGAGTGTAACTGCGGTAAATACAAAAGAATTAAACACAAAGGTATTGTCTGCGACCGTTGCGGTGTTGAAGTAACACAGTCCCGCGTCCGTCGTGAGAGAATGGGTCACATTGACCTGGCTGTACCAGTTTCTCACATTTGGTTCTTCAAGTGTATGCCTTCACGTCTCGGACTTGTCCTCGACATGACTGCACGTGCACTCGAAAGAATTATCTATTATGAAGATTGGATCATCATGGATTCTGGTGACACTCCACTAGAACCAAAACAAATCCTCAGTGATGTTGAATATCGCGAAGCTCAGGAAATGTACGGCGATTCATTCCAGGCAGGTATGGGTGCTGCTGCAGTTAAAGAACTGCTCAAGCAGGTTGAACCCGAAGCTCTTTACCAGCAACTCGAATGTGAAATGGCAGCGACTCGCTCAAAAGCCAATCACAAGAAGATTGCCAAAAGAATGCGCCTCATGGAAGGTTTCATGGAAAGTGATGCTCAGCCAGAATGGATGATCATTGAAACTCTACCAGTTATCCCACCTGATTTACGTCCACTTGTACCTCTCGAGGGCGGCCGTTTTGCAACTTCTGACCTCAATGACCTCTACAGAAGAGTAATCAACCGCAACAACCGTCTAAAAAACTTGTTGCACCTGAGAACTCCTGAAGTTATCATTCGCAACGAAAAGCGTATGCTCCAGGAAGCTGTTGATGCATTGCTCGACAATGGTCGTCACGGACGTGCTGTTACGGGTGCTGGTAATCGCCAGCTCAAATCACTTTGTGATATGCTCAAGGGTAAATCCGGACGTTTCCGTCAAAACCTTCTTGGTAAGCGTGTTGACTACTCCGGACGTTCTGTAATTGTTGTTGGTCCTGACCTCAAGCTACACCAGTGTGGTCTTCCAAAGCAGATGGCTCTTACACTTTTCGAACCGTTCATCATTCGTCGCCTTAAAGAACAAGGTGTTGTACACACTGTTCGCAGCGCCAAGAAAATGATTGAACGCGGTGCTCCTGAAGTATGGGATGTTCTCGAAGATGTCACGAGCGGTCACCCTGTAATGCTCAACCGTGCTCCTACTTTGCACCGTCTGTCCATCCAGGCTTTTGACCCAGTATTGATCGAAGGTAAAGCGATTCGCCTTCACCCACTCGTCTGTGCAGCTTACAACGCTGACTTCGATGGTGACCAGATGGCGGTCCACGTACCACTATCAAACGAAGCGCAAATGGAAGCCAAGCTTCTAATGCTTTCACCTAATAATATTTTCTCTCCTGCTAATGGTAAGCCAATTGCTACACCTACACAGGATATGATTCTCGGTTGCTACTTCTTATGCTTCTGGAATAAGAAAAACGAAAAAATTAAAGTTGAAACAACTACTGCTTACAATAACCTCAGTGAAGTTCTCTGGGCTCTGGATGTAAAAGCAGTCGGTCTTCACGAACTTATCCGCTTTAAGAATCCAGATATTGGCAAAGATACTATTTGGGGTGAGAAAGACTCTAAATATATCATGACAACACCAGGACGTTGTATATTTGCAGAAGTCTGGCCAGAAGAACTTGGTTTCCTAAACAAGATAGTCATCAAGAAAAACCTAAGTGGTCTCATTGGCGAATGCCATGACGTACTTGGTCGCAATAGAACTGTAGAAACTCTTGATAAGCTCAAGAAAATCGGTTTTGAGTATGCCACTAAATCCGGCTTCTCCGTTGCAACAGAAGACATGGTTATCCCGGAAGAAAAAAATGCTATCGTAGCACATGCTGATGATGAGATTGAAGAAGTTCGTCAGCAATTCCTAAGCGGTGTCATTACCGACAAAGAACGCTACAATAAATGTATCGATATCTGGACACACGCCAACACTCAGGTTGCCGAAGTTCTTTTCAGAACTATTGAGCAGAACATGGGACTGAAAGAGATTAACTCTGTATGGGCCATGCTTGACTCTGGTGCTCGTGGTTCTAAAGACCAGATTCGCCAATTAGGTGGTATGCGTGGTCTTATGGCCAAGCCGTCCGGTGAAATTATCGAACGTCCAATTAAGTCAAACTTCCGTGAAGGTCTGACAGTACTTGAGTACTTTATCTCTTCACACGGTGCTCGTAAAGGTCTTGCCGATACAGCCCTAAAAACAGCTGACTCCGGTTACATGACCCGTAAATTGGTCGATGTTGCTCAGGACGTTATCTGTACTGAAGACGACTGTGGTACTACTAAAGGTATCTGGGTTAAAGCCATTCGTGAAGGCGATGATGATATGCTTCCACTTATCGACCGTATCCTCGGCCGCATGAGTGTTGATGACATCCACGACCCTCTCAGCAATAAAAAGAAAGATTACCTCGTTCGTGCAGGACAGGAAATCTCTCCTGAAATGGCTGAAAACATTATTGATCGCGGCATCGAAACAGTTCATATCCGTTCTGTATTGACATGTGAATCTGACATTGGCGTTTGTACTCAGTGCTACGGACAACTTCTAGCTAATAACTGTATGGCCAAGAAAGGTGATGCTGTTGGTATCATTGCTGCACAGTCTATCGGTGAGCCTGGTACACAGTTGACAATGCGTACGTTCCACGTTGGTGGTGCGGCACAGACATCATTTAAGAAGCCTGTCCTCCAAGCTAAGAGTGAAGGTAAGATCGTTCTTATGGGCGCTCGTATCGTAGAACAGGAAGATGGTACTTTAGTTGTTATTAACAAGAGTGGTAAAATTGCTCTTGAAGATGCTAAAGGCATGCAAACTGAAGTCCATGACCTCGTACCTGGTACAGTCATTACGAAGAAAGAAGGCGCCAAAGTCAAGGCCGAAGAAATTTACGCAAAGTGGGATCAGCACAACGTTCCTATTATCACCGAATCAGCCGGACGTATTGAATTCCGCGACTTGGTAGAAGGCGTAACTCTTAGCCGTGAAATTAAATCTACTGGTGAAGAAGAAATCGTTGTTCTCGAACACCGTGAAGACCTTCACCCACAATTAGCCATTTGTGACAAGAAAGGCGAGATTATCGCTCACTACTCACTACCTGCTGGAGCCCACATCATGGTCGCCGAAGGTATTGATGTTCACGCTGGTGAATTCTTGGCGAGAATCCCTCGTCAGAGTGCAAGAACTAAAGATATTACTGGTGGTCTACCGCGTGTTGCCGAGCTTTTCGAAGCCCGTAAACCAAAAGAGCCTGCCTATATCGCAAAAATTGACGGTATCGTAGAATTCGGTAAGCAAAGCAAAGGTAAGCAGCTTATCATCATTCGCGATCCGGAGAACAATCTCAGCGAAGATCAACTCATCCCGACAAATCGTCGACTCACTGTTCTACAGGGAGACTATGTCAAGAAAGGTACTTCACTCACCGACGGTGCTGTAGTTCTTCAAGACATGCTCGAAGTCTGCGGTGCCCAGGACCTCCAAGAGTACCTGGTAAACGAAGTACAGGAAGTTTATCGACTTCAGGGTGTTGAGATCAATGATAAGCACGTCGAAGTCATTGTTCGTCAAATGCTGAGAAAAGTAAGAGTCTCTGAATCTGGTAACACTCATTTCCTCACGGGGGAACAAGTGGACAAGAAAGCTTTCCAGTTAGAAAACGACCGAACTATCGCTGAAGGTGGTCAACCTGCTGAAGGACAAGCTGTTCTTCTCGGTATCACTAAAGCGTCACTGGAAACTGAGAGTTTCATTTCAGCCGCATCATTCCAGGATACCACACGTATTCTTACCGATGCAGCTACTCTTGGCAAAGCCGATCATCTTAAAGGCTTTAAAGAGAATGTTATTATGGGTCACCTCATTCCTGCCGGTACCGGTATTATGGAACTGAGAGATCTTAAAGTAGTAAAAGAAGGAGCCTCTGCAGGAGATAAACCAAGCCTGGAAGAAGCTCAGACAGATAAGCTCGCAAGTGCGAAAGCTATGCTGTCGCTTGATTAATCACTAAAAAAAGGTTCCTTAGGCTTGCAAAGATCAATGTCTACGTTAATCTAAGGGACTTTTTTTAAGTTTGTATATTTTTATTGAGGAACGTTATGCCGACTATCAACCAACTTGTTAGAAAAGGCCGCGGAAAGAAGACTCGTAAGTCTAAATCCAGAGCTCTTGCCAAATGTCCACAGAGACGTGGCGTATGTATTCAGGTGTCTACCAGAACACCAAAGAAACCAAACTCAGCCTTGCGTAAGGTTGCCAGAGTCCGTCTAACCAACGGCGAAGAAGTCAATGCCTACATCGGCGGTGAAGGTCACAACCTTCAGGAACACAGTGTTGTTCTCGTCCGTGGCGGCCGTGTCCGTGACCTTCCAGGTGTTCGTTATCACCTTGTTCGTGGTGCACTGGACTCACTTGGCGTCGACAAGAGAAATCAGGGTCGTTCTAAGTACGGCACAAAGAAACCAAAGAAGTAAGGCTATATTAGAATATGAGAAAGAACAGAGCAGAAAAGCGTGAAGTTATTCCTGACGCACAGTACAACAGCGAGCAAATGGCACGCCTGATCAACATGGTTATGATCAGCGGTAAAAAAGCCACTGCACAAGCAATTGTTTACAAAGCAATGGATATGATTAAAACGAAATTCCCTGATGTTGAGCCACTCGAAGTTTTCTTCCAGGCTATCGAAAACGTCAGACCACAGGTTCAAGTTAAGTCACGCCGCGTTGGTGGTGCTACTTACCAAGTTCCAGTTGAAGTAATTCCTGAGAGACAGGTTGCCCTAGCTATGCGCTGGATCATCACTTACTCAAGAAACCGTAAAGGTAAGCCAATGCATATTAGCCTCGCTAATGAGCTCATTGACTCTTACAACAACACTGGTAGTTCCGTCAAAAAGAAAGACGATACTCACCGTATGGCTGCTGCCAACAAAGCATTCGCTCACTACCGCTGGTAATAAGCACGTTTTAGTGGTTTAAGGAATATCTTTATATTATGAGCAAAGCAATACCAAGTAGAGATATTTCTCTTAGCAACGTACGCAATATCGGCATCATGGCTCACATCGATGCCGGAAAAACCACTACGACAGAGCGAATATTATACTATACTGGTGTCAACCATAAAATTGGTGAAGTTCACGATGGCGCAGCCACCATGGACTGGATGGAATCCGAGCAAGAGCGCGGTATTACCATCACTAGTGCGGCAACCACATGTATGTGGCATGACAAACGCATCAATATTATCGATACACCAGGACATGTTGACTTCACTGTCGAAGTCGAACGTTCCCTCAGAGTTCTCGATGGAGCTGTCGCAGTATACTGTGCAGTAGGCGGCGTACAGCCCCAATCGGAAACTGTCTGGCGTCAGGCACGTAAATACAATGTGCCAGCTATAGCCTTTATCAATAAAATGGACCGTGTCGGTGCAGATATTGACAAGGCCGTTAGTGACATCAGAGAGAAGTTAAAAGCCAACCCCGTGTTAATTCAGTTGCCAATTGGCTCTGAAGATCAATTTTCAGGGGTTATTGATCTCGTTTCACAGAAATCTTATACCTTTAGTGAAGATAACCGTGGATCTGAGGTTTACACCAACGACATTCCTTCAGAAATGGCTGAAGCAGCTGAAATTGCTCGCTTAGAAATGATAGAAGCCATTGCTGACTTTGACGAAGAGATTGCTGAAATTTTTCTTATGGATGAAACTCCGTCCGTAGAAGACCTCAAAATCGCTATCCGTCGACTCACACTGGCCAATGAAATCATCCCGGTCATGTGTGGAACTGCCTTTAAGAATAAAGGCGTCCAACCACTTCTTGATGCAGTCATCGACTACCTCCCCTCACCTGAGGACATAGGCAGCGTGAGTGGTAAACACCCAAAAACCAACGCCGCTATTATCAGAGAAGCTGCTGATGAAGTAAACCCTACGGCATTGTGTTTCAAAATTTTCTCCGACAAATATGTCGATCGCCTTTGTTACGTTAGAGTATACTCAGGTTGTATCCGCAAGGGTATGACGCTTGACAATCCACGTAATGGCAAAAAAGAACGCATCGGTCGTATCCTTCACATGCACGCCAACAAACAAGTAGAAGCAGATGTTGCTTTTGCTGGTGACATTGTCGCTCTTGTTGGAGTTAAGCTTGCAAAAACTGGCGATACGCTATGCGAAAAAGAGAACCCAATTGTTCTCGAAAATATGACTTTCCCGGACCCTGTCATCTCTATTGTAGTAGAGCCCAAGACAAAGTCCGACAAAGATAAGATTGAAAATGCACTTAACTCACTCAGTGATGAAGACCCTACCTTCCAAGTTTCAGAGAACGAAGAAACTGGACAAACACTTATTTCAGGGATGGGTGAACTTCACCTCGAAATTATTACTGAGCGCATGATAAAAGAATTTAATGTCGCAGCCAACACAGGTAAGCCAATGGTAGCTTATCGTGAATGCTTGAACGGACCTGCAGAAGAGCAAGAAGAGTTCATCCGTGAACATGGCGGCAAAAAACTTTATGCAAAAATCATCTTAGAGATCGAGCCGCGCCCTCGTGGGTACGGCGTTACAGTGGATTCTAAAATCCCTAAAGATCAAATATTTACTGACTTTATTACCTCAGCAATTCAAGGAATTAAAGATCAGGCAAAGACTGGTGTTATTCACGGCTACTCCCTCATTGACTTTCATTGTAATATCATTGGCGGCGAGGCCAACACCGACTCAACTGAAACATCTTTCCGGGCTGCAGCTTCCATAGCTTTCCGCCGGGCTGCTGAAAAAGCAGGCACAACAATTCTCCAGCCAATCATGAAACTCGAGATAGAAACTCCGGAAGAACATACCGGAGATATTATCGGCGATGTTTCAAGTCGGCGAGGACATGTTGTAGAAATGAAAAACGATGGTATAGTGGCGCGCATAACGGCAAATGTGCCAATGGCAAAGCTGTTCCGTTATACGACAGATTTACGCTCGACGACAAAAGGGCGTGCTGTCGCATCGATTCAACCATCTCACTTCGAGGAAGTGAGTGGTAGTATAAACGAATAAATAATAAGGTATTAACCAAATGGCTAAACAGACCATTAGAATTAGACTTCAGGCTTACGATCATCGTACCCTGGATCAGTCCGCTGGCGAAATCGTCAGGACGGTAAAGCGCGCAGGTGCTAGAGTTGCCGGTCCAATTCCTCTGCCTACTCGAATTGAGCGTTTTTCCGTAAACCGCTCACCGATGGGTGATAAGAAGTCAATGGAGCAGTTCGAAATCAGAACTCACAAAAGACTTCTAGACATTGTAGATCCAACTCCGAAAAGTGTTGACGAATTGAAAAAACTGAATCTACCCGCTGGCGTAGATATCACAGTTAAAATCTAATCGGAGTTAACAATGGCTGGTATAATTGGTAAGAAACTGGGTATGACTCAGATTTATGACGAGAGCGGCAAAGTTGTTCCCGTCACCGTAATCCAAGCGGGTCCTTGCCCCGTTTTGGCTACTCGCACTCAGGAAAGTCACGGTTACTCTGCACTGCAGGTTGGCTTTGGCAAGAAAAAAGCTAAGAACGTCTCTAAGGCTGTTCTCGGTCACCTGGCAAAATCGTCCAACTCGGAAAACCCTCCTGCAATCATCAAGGAAATTCGCCTCAGCGAAGATCCTACACAGGAAGCAGGCGAAGTTGTAACTGTAGAAGTCTTTAACGAAACAGCTTTCGTTGACATCACAGGTACTACTAAAGGTAAAGGTTTCCAGGGTGTCGTTAAACGTTACAACTTTGGTGGCGGTCGCGCTTCTCACGGTGGTGACTGGACAAGAAAGCCTGGTTCCATCGGTATGTGTGAATTCCCCGGTGAAGTTTACAAAGGCAGAAAGATGCCTGGTCAGACTGGTAACAAGCAGAGCACCATCATGGGTCTCAAAGTTGTCCAGGTTCGCGGCGAAGAAAACCTTCTCCTCATCAAGGGTGCTGTCCCAGGCCCTAAAGGTGGTACCGTATTCGTACGTACTGCTAAAAAGAAATAACGAGGATTTAGATAATGAGTAATAAAGTCCAAGTTTTGAACGACAAGGGAAGTGCTTCCGAAGAATTCGAAGTTAAAGCACAATGGATTGAAAGAGAAAAAGGTGAGCAAGCTGTTCACGAAGCTGTAGTAGCTTATCTCGCTGGCCTCCGTGCTGGTACTGCTTGCACCAAGACCCGTAGTGAAGTACGCGGTGGCGGTAAGAAGCCTTATAAACAGAAAGGTACTGGCCGTGCACGTGCTGGTTCAAGCCGTTCGCCAATCTGGCGTGGTGGTGGTATAACTTTCGGTCCTAAACCCCGTTCTTATAAAAAGAATATTAATAAGAAAGTAAAGAAAATGGCTCTGCGCCGTGCTCTTGGTGAAAGATTAGATGCCGGTCAATTGGTCGTTGTTGAAGATTTCGCTTTTGACACACCTAAGACTAAGCAGGCTGTTACTTTCCTAACCAATATCAATGCTACTAACAGACCTGTTGTTATCCTCGACGATAACATCATGGATGATGCAAAAAATAACACTTACCTGGCATTCAGAAACGTTGCCGGCTGTTCCATCATTGGTGCAGGTTGGGTAAATGCTTATATGCTCCTCAGTGGTCAGAAAGTCGTTATCACTAAAACTGCTCTTGAGCAGCTCGGTGAACGCATTGCCAAGGAAGATTAATAATGAGTGATCCATACGCAATTATTAAAACTGTCGTTCTCTCCGAGAAGAGTAATACTCAGACCGAAGAGCAGAACAAGTACACTTTTAAAGTCAGCAAGACTGCAACGAAAGTTGATGTCGCTAATGCTGTAAAAGCTATTTGGGGCGTAAGTCCTAAAAGCGTTAACACAATCAATTGTCAAGGTAAAGCCAAACGTAAGCGTACTAAAAACGCCGGTCGTTCAGCTGCCTACAAGAAAGCGATTGTGACTTTGAAAGCCGATGATAGCATCGATATCTACTAATCCCGAGAGGTAAATAATGGGTTTAAAAACATACAAGCCAACTACCCCGTCTCTCAGAAACATGGTAACTGCCGACTATTCTGAGTTGACACGTACCACTTCTGAGAAATCTCTTACTCGGGGTAAGAGCAGCACTGGTGGACGTAATAACAAAGGTCGTATCACGACTCGTTTCCGCGGTGGCGGTGTTAAACGTAACTTCCGTACTATTGACTTCAAACGTAACAAAGACGGTATTCCTGCCAAAGTAGCACACATTGAGTACGACCCAAACCGTACTGCACGTATCGCTCTTTTGCATTATGCTGACGGCGAGAAGCGCTACATCCTAGCTCCTGAAGGAGTTAATCAGGGTGACGTTCTACTCAACGGCGAAACTGGTGAATTCAAAACTGGTAACTGCATGTCACTGGCAAGAATTCCTGTCGGCATGATTATCCATGCTATTGAGATTATTCCTCAGCAAGGTGCAGCCTTAGTTAGAAGTGCTGGTCAGTCTGCGATTCTTCGTTCAAAAGAAGAAACTCACGCACAGATCAAACTTCCTTCTGGCGAAGTTCGTCGCGTTAACCTTAAGTGTCGCGCCACTATCGGTTCTGTCAGCAATGCTGACCACTCCAAGTTAAATCTTGGTAAAGCCGGTAAGAAAAGATATCAGGGTAAAAGACCTCACGTACGTGGTGTCGCAATGAACCCTGTTGATCACCCAATGGGTGGTGGTGAAGGCCGTACTTCTGGTGGTGGTCATCCACAATCACCATGGGGTCAGCTGTCCAAAGGTAAGAAAACTCGTAATCCAAGAAAGTCATCTTCTAAGATGATCGTCGAAAAGAGGAAGAAACGCTAATGGCACGCTCAATCAAAAAAGGTCCATTCGTGGACGAGCATCTGATGAAGAAAGTTGATAAGGCTAACGCTGATAATAGCAAAAAAGCTATTAAAACTTGGTCTAGAAGATCACTGATTCTTCCTGCCTTCGTCGGCCTGAACTTCCAAGTTCACAACGGCAAAGAATTTGCAGACGTTTATGTTACTGACAATATGGTCGGTCACAAACTCGGTGAATTTGCTCTTACCCGTGCTTTCAGAACTCAC
>Ga0115103_1534471_pt1 | contig 20559 bp, 34 predicted proteins | sample MBTome_2_FD_89643 | JGI IMG/M metagenome (GOLD analysis project Ga0115103, IMG submission 89643) | Marine eukaryotic communities from Pacific Ocean to study complex ecological interactions - MBTS_5May14_M1_3um Metatranscriptome... | ecosystem: Environmental > Aquatic > Marine > Oceanic | place... | reverse complement strand
TATTTTTGGAGAAATATTGTGTCTTTAGGTTTATTAGGTAATAAAATTGGTATGACGCAAATTTTTGATGATACCGGTAATATTATTCCAGTAACAATCTTAAAAATTGGTCCATGTATTATTACACAAATTAAAACAGTTTTAACTGATGGTTATGATGCAATTCAAGTTGGTTATGGAACAGTTCCAAGTAAATATTTAACGCAACCTGAATTAGGTCATTTACAAAAATCAAATATTCAACCTTTAAAATATTTAAAAGAATTTCGTGTTAATACAACTGATGAATTTACAGTTGGTCAAATTCTAAATGTTGAATCATTCTCAACAGGTCAGCTTATTAATATAACAGGGAAAAGTACCGGAAAAGGTTTTTCTGGTCTTCAGAAACGTCATAACTTCACAAGAGGTCCAATGACACACGGTTCAAAAAACCATAGAGCACCAGGTTCCATTGGTATGGGTACCTCACCTGGTCGTGTTTTACCAGGCAAAAAAATGGCAGGGCAGTTAGGAAATAAAATTACAAATATTAGAAAATTAAAAGTTATTCAAGTAAATAGCGCTGAAAATATTTTAGTAGTAAAAGGTTCTGTACCAGGTAAACCTGGCAACTTACTAAGTATTGCTGCTTCAGAATAACCGAAGTTTTATTATCAAAGAAATGACTATAGGTAAGATAAAGTATGACTGTTCAAAAATTTATTAAATATAATTCATTAGATATAAATGGACAAGTTTTAAATGACGAACACAAATTAGAACTAAATGTACTTGAAAAATCAGGTAATTATTTGATTCATAAAGATATTTTAAGACATCAAATTTCTCAAAAACAAGGAACAGTTTCAACTAAAACAAGAAGTGAAGTTCGTGGTGGTGGTCGAAAACCTTGGCAACAAAAAGGAACAGGTCGAGCCCGTGCAGGTTCAAACCGTTCACCTTTATGGAAAGGGGGTGGTGTAATTTTTGGTCCTAAACCAAAAAAAGTTGTTCTAAAATTAAACAAAAAAGAGCGTAAATTGGCTTTACAAACTTTATTGTATAACAAACGGAACAATATTTCAGTAATTGACAATTTAGAAAACGTAATTGATTCACCTAAGACTAAAACATTTTTAAACATTTTTAAAAAGTGCGGTATTGAATTAGAACAAAAAGTTTTAATTATTGTTTCTAAAAAAACAACACCTTTGAAACTCTCTGTGCGAAATATAAAAAATGTCGAATTAATTTCCGCATCAAATTTAAATACTTTGAGTTTATTAAAAGCAAAACAAATTTTATTAACACCATTAGCGGTAAATGATATAAAGGAGACTTATTGTGGTTGATTCTTCATATTTTAATCGTAGCAGTACTGATATTATAAAATATCCACTGATTACAGATAAAGCTACAAGACTTTTAGAAAATAATCAATATAGTTTCATTGTAAATCCTTCATCTGATAAAATTACAATTAAGGCCGCAATTGAATATTTATTTAATGTAAAAGTAACAAAAATTAATACTTGTCAACTTCCAAAAAAGAAAAAACGTGTAGGAAAATATCTTGGTTGGAAATCACAATATAAAAAAGCAATTGTAACTTTAGCAGATGGCGATACAATAAACTTATTTGCAGAAAATTAACAACTATAGAATAGAAAATAATCAAGTTTATGAGCATTCGTCTTTATAAATCATATACACCAGGTACACGTACCAGAGCTTTATCAAGTTTCTCAGAAATTACAAAAAGTAAACCTGAGAAAAAATTACTTCAAAAAAACCACCGAAAAAAAGGACGAAATAACCGTGGTGTTATTACAATCCGTCATAGAGGTGGTGGGCATAAAAGAAGATATAGATTAATCGATTTTAAACGTAAAAAGTATGGAATTGAAGCAACTGTTGCATCAATAGAATATGACCCAAACCGTAATGCACGAATTGCGTTAGTTCATTATGAAGATGGTGAAAAACGGTATATTTTACATGCAGATAATGTGAATGTTGGGGATAAAATTATTTCTGGTTCTGGAGCTCCCTTAGATAATGGAAATACTTTACCATTAGAAGAAATTCCTTTAGGAACATCAATTCATAATATTGAACTAATACCAAATAAAGGAGGACAGTTAGTACGTTGTGCCGGAACTTCTGCTAAAATTTTAGCAAAAGAAGGAAACTATGTTACATTGCGCTTACCTTCTAAAGAAATTCGCTTAATTCGTAAAGAATGTTTTGCAACAATTGGTGAAATAAGTAACAACGATGCTTTTTTAGTACAAAGTGGAAAAGCTGGTCGAACACGTTGGCTTGGTAAACGTCCTACGGTTCGTGGTTCAGTAATGAATCCATGTGATCACCCACATGGTGGTGGTGAAGGTCGTGCTCCTGTAGGTCGGACTCGTCCATTAACTCCATGGGGTAAACCAGCACTGGGGATAAAAACACGAAAAAGAAAAAAAGCAAGTAATGCATACATTCTTCGTCGTCGAGCGTAATCTAAATTTCAAGAAAATATAAATTAAGAAAATATCTTTAAGATGTCAAGATCATTAAAAAAAGGCCCTTTTATTGCGTACCATTTATTAAAAAAAGTGGATAAAATGAACGCAGCGGGAAAAAAAGATACAATTACTACTTGGTCTCGAAGTTCAACAATTTTACCAAGTATGATAGGCCATACTATAGCTGTATATAATGGGAAACAACACGTACCTGTTTTTATTTCTGATCAATTTGTTGGTCATAAATTAGGAGAATTTGTTTCTACTCGAACATTTAAGACACACATTAAAACCGATAGAAAAACAAAACGTTAAGGAAATCTTTCAATGGTACAAAAGATTATTGATCCAAACCTGCATATTAAAACATTTAATGTGAAGTGTGATAAAAAATTATCACCATTTACCAAAACAATTCTTCAAAGTTTTAAATGTAAACTTTATTATTATGTAATTGATGATCTTTTATATCTTTTAAAATCAAACCCAGATGAACGGGATTACCTATTACAGATTTTACACTCAACTGTTATTTTTCTTCAAAATAATTTGTATGTAAATTTTTTTGATATCTATGTGTATGACATTGCCATAAATGAAGTGTCAAATTTTAATAGATTTGTTAATGACCAAACAGGACAGTTTAAAGTTTCAAATAATATCATTATTAAATTCGCTTACCAAATTAAACCTATTACTAAAAAACTTGAAACAGTTTGGTAAATAATTCTGAATTTAATCCTAGGAATTTTAAAATGAATGTGTTAGTGGTTATAAAATATAAGTAGGAAAAAATATTAAAGAGAATAGTTTATGTCTAACGTTCAATCAGTAAAAGCTGTAGCAAAATATATTAGGATGTCACCACATAAAGTAAGACGAGTTTTAAATCAAATTCGGGGTCGATCATACCAAGAAGCATTAATGATACTTGAGTTTTTACCTTTTGATGCTGGTGGACCCGTTTGGCAAGTTGTTCATTCAGTAGCTGCAAATGCAAAAAATAATTATAATTTAGATAAAAAAAAATTAATTATTGATGAAGTATATGCAGATGAGGGGCCTAAATTAAAACGTATCCGTCCACGTGCACAAGGTCGTGCATATAAAATATTAAAGCCAACTTGTCATATTACAATTGTTGTAAAAGAAACAAGTTAACTAACTTGATTTATAAAATGTATTTTAATTAAAAGGATTATTTCGGTGGGACAAAAAACACATCCATTAGGATTTCGCTTAGGGATTACACAAGAACACAGGTCTGCTTGGTACGCCAATTTTAATGAATACGCAAATTTGTTAAAAGAAGATGATCAAATTCGAACATACCTTGGTAAATTAGCAAAAACAGCTAGTATTTCAAATATTAAAATTAACCGGAATGGTTTAGGTGACCAAATTCAATTGAATATTGAAACAGGGCGTCCTGGAGCTTTAGTTGGAGAAAATGGTTTAGGACTTGAAAAACTTTTAAAAAATATTAAGAAATTCTTACCAGTAAATCGACAAATTACTATAAATATTATTGAAGTAGAAAAAGTAAATTTAAACGCTTCATTAATTGGGGATTTAGTTGTAAAACAATTAGAAGAACGTGTTGCTTTTAGAAGAGCAATACGAGAAGCTCTTCAAGCAGCACAAGAAGATAATGTTAGTGGTATTAAAATTCAAGTTTCTGTTCGATTAAATGGTGCTGAAATTGCACGAAGTGAATGGATTCGAGAAGGTCGAGTACCGTTACAAACTTTAAGAGCAGATATCGATTATGCTACAAAAGAAGCTAATACTATTTACGGTGTATTAGGTGTTAAAGTTTGGTTATTTAAAAATGAAATTTTAGCAAAATAACGACAATTATATATTTTTTATAAGTTTAATTTATTATGTTAAGTCCAAAAAGAACAAAGTATAGAAAGTATCACCGAGGACGGATGCGTGGAAAAGCAACACGTGGTAATGAAGTAGCATTTGGTGATTACGGGTTACAGGCTTTAGAACCAACTTGGATCACATCAAGACAAATTGAGGCAGCACGTCGAACAATTACTCGTTATACAAAACGTGGTGCTTCTTTATGGATTCGTATTTTTCCAGATAAAACTGTAACAGCACGTGCTGCAGAATCACGTATGGGGGCAGGTAAAGGGGCCGTAGATTATTGGGTAGCTGTAGTTAAACCGGGTACTATACTTTTTGAAATTGCATCTGTCCCTGAAGAAGTTGCACGTGCTGCTTTCAATTTAGCAGCTTATAAATTACCCATAAAAACAAAATTCATTATTAGAACTAAAATTAAATAAATTATGAGTTTGCCTCAATTTAGTGATATTAAAGCACTTTCAAATACTGAAATATCTGAAGCGATTATTAAAACAGAAAAAGAATTATTTAATTTAAAATTTAAGAAAGCCACTCGGCAGCCATTTAAATCACATGAAATTAAATATGCCAAACGTACTTTATCACAATTAAAAACACTTTTAACTATACGATTAAATGAATTAGAAAGGACTAATTCAACTGCGTTAGTTAACTTGGTCCAAGAACAAAATTATTTGACTGGGAATTTTTAAACAAATCTTAATGACTATCTAAACTACAGAAGGAATTTTAATGCCGGTAAAAGAAAAAATTGGAATTGTTGTAAGTAATAAAATGGAAAAAACAATTGTTGTAAAAGTTGAGAGTCGTTTTCCACATCCGATCTATTCCAAAACAATGACAAAAACAAAAAAATATTTAGCTCATGATGAATTGGGTGAATGTAACATTGGAGACCAAGTACTAGTTCAGGAAAGTCGTCCCTTAAGTAAAAGAAAACGTTGGATATTAACCAAGATTCTTTCAAAATCATCTTTAATTAGTTAAAAGTAAATTTTTATGATCTATCCACAAACGATGTTAACAGTAGCCGATAACACCGGTGCTCGAAAAATTATGTGTATTCGAGTTTTAGGTGGAAATCGAAAATATGCAAAAATCGGTGATACTATTATTGGTGTAGTTAAAGAAGCTATTCCAAATATGCCTATTAAACGATCAGATATTGTACGAGCTATTATCGTACGAACTTCAAAATCGATTCGTCGTCAAGACGGTATGTATATTCGTTTTGATGACAATGCTGCAGTTATTGTTAATCTTGATAATAACCCGCGGGGTACCAGAGTTTTTGGCCCTGTAGCACGTGAAATTCGTGATAAGAATTTTTCTAAGATTGTTTCATTGGCACCGGAGGTTTTATAAATGATAAAACAACAAAAAATACATGTTAAAATTGGTGATAATGTAAAAATTATTTCAGGTTTTGATAAAAATAAAACTGGCGAAGTAATTAAAATTTACCGGAATACAGGAAAAATTCTTGTTAAAGGAATAAATTTTAAATTTAAACACATTAAACCTAATACAGATAATGAAGTAGGAGAAATTAAACAAATTGAAGCTCCAATTCATCATTCAAATGTAAAATTAAATGTAACAGATTCGTAATAATATGTCTAATTCAAATTCATTCCAAGAAATCGCTGAAATTCATAGTTTACTTGAAGATATTAAAACAGAGTATACTCAAGGAATTCGAGGCGTTTTACAAAAAAATGATCCTGATCTTTTTAAAAATGTTCATACAATTCCAAAACTAGAAAAAATACAAATAAACCGTGGTTTAGGATTAGCAGCACAAAATACAAATATTTTAAAAAAAAGTATTGAAGAGTTTAAAGCGATTACGGGTCAAAAGCCTTTAATTACTCGTTCAAAAAAAGCAATTGCTGGTTTTAAAATTCGTGAAGATATGGAGTTGGGCTTAAGTGTAACCTTACGAGGTGAAAAAATGTATGCATTTTTAACAAAACTTGTCTTCTTTACTTTTGCCCAAATTCGAGATTTTCGTGGTTTATCAGTAAGAAGTTTTGATAAAGCTGGAAATTATACTTTAGGATTAAAAGAGCAATTAATTTTTCCAGAAATTAACTACGAAGATATTGATCAAACCCAAGGTTTTACAATTAGTTTAGTTTTTTCATCATCAAGCCGTAAAACACGCTCACAAACATTTGATAAAGTTTTAAATGGAATGATTCTTCTAAAATTCTTAAGATTTCCTTTAAATGATTGTGGTTATTATGAAAAATATGCTTCTTTAGCCGAAGTTAATCAAACTTGGGATAAAAAGAAACATTTACGACGTAAACGATGGTCTCAAGAATAAAATAAAATAAATGGTGAAAAATAAATAAGGAGCCAATTGTGGTAACAGATACTATTTCAGATATGTTAACTCGTATTAGAAATGCAAATATGGTAAAGCACCAAATTGTGCAAATTCCTGCGACAAAAATGTCGAAATCTATTGCAGAAATTTTAAAAGAAGAAGGGTTTATTGAAAATTTTGAAACCTATATTGAAGATAAATATTCATATTTATTAGTTTCATTAAAGTACAAAGGAAAATCACGTGAACCAGTTATTTGTAAAATTGAACGAGTAAGTAAACCAGGTTTACGTGTTTATGCAAATTCAAAAAAGTTACCCAAAGTTTTAGATGATTTAGGGATTGCTATTATATCAACTTCAAAAGGTGTAATGACAAACTTGAAAGCACGAGAGCTTGGTATTGGTGGCGAAGTTTTATGTTATATTTGGTAATTGGAGTAGTTAAAATATGTCACGTATAGGAAAATTACCAATTAAAATCCCTTCAAATGTTGATGTTATTTGCAATGGGTTAGACGTTACTGTTAAAGGTAAGTTTGGGACATTACAAAATCAAGTTCCTAACGTATTAGGACTTGAAAAAACTGATGGGACTTTAGTTGTGAGTCTAAAAAATAAAACACGTACAGGAAGTGCTTTACATGGTTTATACCGAACACTAATTAATAATATGGTAATTGGAGTTTCTGAACAATTCCAATTAAAATTAAATTTAAATGGTGTAGGTTATCGAGCAAGTGTTCAAGGAAAATCACTTGTTTTAAACTTAGGTTATAGTCACCCTGTTAATATTGATATTCCCGATGAGATTTCAGTTACAGTTGAGAAAAATACAGGAATTACTTTAAAAGCCTGTGATAAAGAACAATTAGGTTTATTTGCTGCACAAATAAGATCATGGCGAGTTCCAGAACCATATAAAGGTAAAGGTATTATTTATGAAGGCGAAGTTGTAAAACGTAAAGCTGGAAAATCAGGTAAATAATAGGAATTTACGTTGTAACAATAGTTTAAAAAATTAATTCTAACAACAAATCAAATTATGAAACTTTCAAAACGAGTTTTATTAAAACTTAAAAATAAAAATAAAAAATTAAAACCTCAAAAATTTAAACGATTAAAACGTGAAAGTTTACGAGGTTTAGTAAAAGGTACCCAGGAACGTCCACGTTTATCTGTTTATCGTTCAAACGAAAACATTTATGCCCAAATTATTGATGATACTACGTCTAAAACTCTTGTTTCTTGTTCAACATTAGATCGTGATATTAAACTTGGTGTGAAAAATGGCCGTACATGTGATGCTTCACGAATAATGGGACAAAAGTTAGCAGAACTTAGTTTAAAACAAAATATCACTAAAATTGTATTTGATAGGGGTCCTTATCTTTACCATGGACGAATTAAAGCATTAGCTGATGGTGCACGTGCTGGTGGTCTTCAATTTTAATAATCAATTTGAGAATTACAAACTATAAGTTTAAGAAAATTTTATGAGTACCAATTTAAAACAAGCTAATAAATTAAAAAAAAATTCGCGACGAAATGATAATAGAAATGAACCAAAATTTGTCGAACGGTTAATTAAAATCAGCCGAGTATCAAAGGTAACAAAAGGTGGAAAAAAATTAAGTTTCAGAGCTATTGTTGTTATTGGTGATGAAAAGGGTCAGGTTGGTGTTGGTGTAGCCAAAGCTGATGATGTTGTAAATGCATTTAAAAAAGCAAAAACTGATGGTCGAAAGAATTTAATTAAAATTCCTATTACTAAATCATTAAGTATTCCTCACCGTGTTATTGGAACTTTTGGAGCCTGTAAGGTTCTTATGCGACCATCCATTGAAGGTTCTGGTGTAATTGCTGGTAGTTCTATCCGGACTGTTTTAGAAGTTGCTGGGATTAAGAATGTTATTGCAAAACAGTTAGGCTCTGATAATCTATTAAATAATGCTCGGGCATCTATTTGTGCTCTAAATAATTTAACAACAAAATCAGAGGTAGCGAAAAAACGCGACCTTAATTTAAATTAAGATTTTTATCTAGTAAATCCTAAAATATTAAAGTATGATTAAACAAATTAATGACAAAAATATTCTACTGAATCGTCTTTTATTAAGTTTAGGAATATTAATCTTTATTCGTGTTGGGACCTTTTTACCAGTTCCAGGAATTAATCATGGTCATTTAGCGTTTTATTTAGAACGCCATTCAATGACAAAAAGTTTAGTAAGTACTTTTGCAGGTAATAATACATTTGTAATTGGATTATTTACATTAAATATATTCCCGTATATTAATGCCTCAATATTAATGCAAGTATTGATTAGTCTTTTTCCAAACCTTTCAAAATTACAAAAAGAAGGTGTTGGGGAAGGAAGACGAACAATAAATAAATTAACACGATTAATAACATTAGGTTGGGCGTTAATCCAAAGCTTTACTATTGCTTTTTATCTAAAAAGAGCTTTATTTGATTGGAATTTATACTTAGCAGGTGAGATTATAATTTGGCTAACAACTGGAGCAATGATAGTACTTTGGTTAAGTGAAATCATTACTGAATATGGACTTGGTAATGGAGCTTCATTATTAATTTATACAAACATTGTTTCAAATTTACCAAACTTTGCTAAAAATTTATTTATAAGAGCAGATCAGGATGTTTCAATTGGTGCTTGGTTCACAATTGCAACCATTTTTTTCATTGCTATATATGGAATTGTTTTATTGCAAGAAGGGACAAGAATTGTCCCATTAATTTCATCAAAACAATTAAATCAAACAACACGATCGTTTTCATCACCGTCTGAAATCGAGAATAACTATATTCCATTGCGATTTAACCAAGCTGGAGTAATGCCTATTATTTTAACAACGGCTGTTTTAGTAATTCCTACATATATTAGTAATTTAGGATTATTACCAATACTTACACTTCCAGTATTTATTAAATCATCAAAACTTATTTATTGGTTTAGCTATTTTATTTTAATCTTATTATTTAGTTCATTTTATTCAACAATTGTCCTAAATCCAAAAGATATATCAAAGAATTACAGAAAATGGCTGTGTCAATTCCAGGAATAAGACCTGGTATTGAAACAACATTTTATTTAAAGCAAGTAATGCAAAGAGTTACCTATTTAGGTGCGATTATGTTATCAATTCTTGCAACTTTACCAAATTTAATAGAAACAATTTTACCAGGTTCAAGTTTTAATGGCTTAGGAACCACATCTTTATTAATATTAGTTGGTGTAATTCTTGATTTATCAAGAGAGATTAGAAGTATTATCTTGTCCAATATTTATAACGAGATGTTTAACTAAACAAAGTAAAAAATTATTTATTTATTTGAAAAGTAAAATGAAAGTTCGTCCTTCTGTCAAAAAAATGTGTGATAAATGCCGTGTTATTAAACGACACGGAAAAATTATGGTAATATGTACAAATCCAAAACATAAACAACGTCAAGGTTAATATTTTTAAGGAGTTTACAACGTGGTAAGATTAATAGGGGTTGATTTACCAAGAAATAAGAGAGTTGCATATGCATTAACTTATATTCATGGAATTGGAATCAATACTGCAAAACAAATTATTAAATCAGCAAATATTAGTGAAGAAACTCGAACTAATGATTTAACAACAGAACAAGCAGTAGCATTACGAAAAGTTTTAGAAGAAAGTGACCTAACATTAGAAGGTGATTTACGTCGATTTAATGGTTTAAATATTAAACGTTTAAATGAAATTAATTGCCATAGAGGTAAAAGACATAGAAACAGTTTACCTGTTCGGGGTCAACGAACTCGAACAAATGCTCGTTCAAGACGGGGATCTAAAAAAACAGTTACAGGTAAGAAGAAATAATCTCATTTCTAATAAAATTATAATAATTAAAAGTTTTATTTAATATGGCACAAAAAATAAGAAAATCAGCCTTTAAAAAAGATAAAAATAATTTTGTTACAGGTGTTGTTCATATCCAATCAACATTTAATAACACAATTGTAACGATTACTAACTTAGCAGGAGATACTATTTCTTGGGCTTCTGCTGGAAGTTCAGGTTTTAAAGGCGCCCGAAAAGGGACGCCATTCGCTGCTCAGACTGCTGCTGAGAAAGCAGCTTTAGAAGCATTAAGTAGTGGTATGAAAAATGTTGAAATTTTAATTAAAGGCCAAGGTTCTGGACGAGAAACAGCAATTCGTGCAATTGAAGGTGCTGGCTTTGAAATTCTTTCAATTCAAGATATTACTCCAGTACCATATAATGGTTGTCGGCCTCCAAAACGCCGTAGGGTTTAAAACCCACGTTTTTAAAAATCCTAAAATGAATTTAAACTGTGGTTATGAATAATTTATATATCAAATGTCTTAAATCAGAGAAAATTGAATCCGGATCTATGTACGGACAATTTTTAATAAATTCTTTAAGATCCGGTCAAGGTATAACTGTTGGTAATTTATTACGTCGTGTTCTATTAAGTGATTTAGGAGGAACGACAATTACAGCTGTTAGAATTGCAGGCGTTCGTGACGAATTTTCAATTCTTCCTGGTGTTCGTGAAGATATTTTGGAAATATTATTAAATTTAAAAGGGATTGTTTTTAAAAATACGTCTACAGACGTTTCTTTTGGACGTTTAAAAATTAAAGGCCCAGCAGTTCTTACTGCAAATTCAATACAATTACCACCAAATATAGAAATAGTAAACCCAAATCATTATATTGCAACAATTTCAACTTCAAATTTTGTTGAAATTGAATTTAAATTTGAGCAAGGTACAGGCTATAAATTAGCCGGACAAACTTTTTGTGAAAAATCAGAAGATTTTTTACAAATTGATGCTATTTTTATGCCTATACAAAAAATCGATTTCAAAATTGAAAATGTTTATGATAATTCAAACAATATCACAGAGCGTTTATTTTTAGATGTTTGGACAAATGGAAGTATTTCTCCAGAAGAAGCAGTTTCTGAAGCATCAAAATTCATTATTGAATTATTTAGTTCAATTATGGAAAACAAATTTACACAAGAAATTGAAAAATTAGAAAAAAATACGAACATAACTCCAATAAACCCACATATAAATATTGCAATCGAAGAACTACAATTATCTGTTCGTGCTTATAATTGTTTAAAACGTGCTCAAATAAATACTATAGGTGATTTATTAGAATATTCCCCAGAGAAATTACAAGAACTTAAGAATTTTGGTCGTAAATCGGCCGATGAAGTTTTTACTACTCTTAAAAATAAATTAGGAATAGTTTTAAAGTAATTATTTATTTAATTAATCAAGATTTTATGAACGAAACATTTATTTCAACTTCTGACCATACCAAGAAAAAATGGTATGTAATAGATTGTAAAGGTAAACAATTAGGTCGAATTTCATCATCAATTACTGGATTATTATCTGGTAAAGTTAAATCTTATTATCATCCTGCTCTTGATAATGGTGACTATGTCATATTAATAAATGCAGAGCAGCTAACTGTAGACCGTCATATTGAACGTATCCGTGTCTTTCAACCTGGACGACCTGGTTCATCTTTAAAACGAATTGTAAATGGTCTTCCACAACAAATTATTGAAAGATGTATTTATGGAATGATGCCAAATGGGATCGCAAAACGACGTTTATCAAAGCGATTAAAAGTTTACCAAGGTGATCAACATCCACATATAGCACAAAATCCAATTTATGTTGATGATATCGAAAATTTTACTAACAATTTATAAAAAAATTTATGAATACTAAATTTGAAACAATTCTTCAAAAAGATAAAATTGGTCTTGGAAGACGAAAAGAAGCAAGTGCACGTGTATTTCTTGTTCCCGGTGAAGGAAACCTTGTTATTAATAAAGTTTCTGGAGAGAAATATTTACAGTACAACACAAGTTATTTAGATGCAGTTAGAGCCCCACTAAAAACATTAAATTTAGATACTCAATTTGATATTGTAGTACTAGTAAAAGGTGGAGGCCTTACAGGTCAAACTGATGCTATTAAACTTGGCGTTGCTCGATTATTATGTAAAATGGATCCACAAAATCGTTCAATCTTAAAATCTTTTGGATTTTTAACTCGTGACAGTCGAATTAAAGAACGTAAAAAATACGGTTTACGAAAAGCCAGAAAAGCATCTCAATTCTCTAAACGTTAATAAAAATAAAATTAATATTATGCCAAAACCTGATATTCATCCAACCTGGTCTAAAGATACAATGGTTTATTGTGATGGAAAACCTTTATGCACTGTAGGCTCAACAAAAAAAGAATTACAAATTGATATTTGGTTAGCAAACCACCCATTTTATAGTAGTTCTCAAACACTTATTGATAGTGAAGGTCGGGTTGAGCGATTTATGAAAAAATATGGGTTAAACTCAACAACATAAAAATTATAACAATATATTTATTTATTAGTTTTAAAATATATGCCAACTATTCAACAATTAGTTCGTTCAAGACGTATACAAATTAAGAAAAAAAACAAAGTCCCCGGCATTAGTAAATTGCCCACAACGACGGGGTGTTTGCACACGTGTATACACAACTACACCTAAAAAACCAAATTCAGCCATCCGTAAGGTGGCACGTGTACGCTTAACTTCAGGATTTGAAGTAACTGCGTATATACCAGGAATTGGACATAATTTACAAGAACATTCTGTAGTTTTAATTCGTGGTGGACGAGTTAAAGATTTACCTGGTGTTCGGTATCATATTATCCGAGGCGCTCTTGATAGTGGTGGTGTTAAAGTTAGAACACAAGGCCGTTCAAAATACGGTGTTAAAAAACCAAAAAAAGATAAATAGTTACTTAACTCTTTTAATCTAAATTTGAAGAAAATAAAATTTTAAATTATATTTCATATTATGTCTCGTCGAAATATCTCAAAAAAACGATTTCCAGAAGCGGATTCTACCTATAATAGCTACCTTGTAAGTTTGTTAACTAATCGAATTTTAAAATCAGGTAAAAAAAATTTTTAGCCCAAAATATTGTTAACGGTGCTTTTGATATTATCAAAGCAAAAACAAATGAGGACCCAGTATTAATTTTTGAAAAAGCAATCCGAAACGCTAGTCCAGTCGTTGAAGTAAAAGCTCGAAGAATTGGTGGCTCTACTTATCAAGTTCCCGTGGAAGTTAGTGGCTTTAGATCTACAAACTTAGCTTTACGTTGGATAATTACTTATTCTCGTGAACGTGTAGGTCGTAGTATGTCAATTAAATTAGCTAGTGAAATTATTGACACAGCAAACGACATAGGTAATACTATTAAAAAGAAAGAAGAAACACATAGAATGGCAGATGCTAATAAAGCTTTTGCACATTTCCGTTACTAAAAAATAAAAACTTAATTCTCGCTAAAAGCTTTTAACATTATCTTAAAACTATAGAAATTAAAATTTAAAGGAACTTTAAGAATGGCACGCGAAAAATTTGAACGTACTAAACCCCATGTTAATATTGGTACCATTGGACACGTAGATCATGGTAAAACGACTTTAACAGCAGCTATTACTGCTACATTAGCATTAGATGGTTCAAATGTTGCTAAAGCATATAGTGACATTGATGGTGCACCAGAAGAACGTGCACGTGGTATTACTATTAATACAGCCCATGTAGAATATCAAACAGAAACTCGCCATTATGCACACGTAGATTGTCCAGGTCACGCTGATTATGTAAAAAATATGATTACAGGTGCAGCACAAATGGATGGTGCAATTTTAGTAGTATCAGCAGCAGATGGTCCTATGCCACAAACACGTGAACACATCTTATTATCAAAACAGGTAGGTGTTCCTGATATTGTTGTTTTCTTAAATAAAGAAGATCAAGTTGACGATGCTGAATTATTAGAATTAGTTGAATTAGAAGTTCGTGAATTATTATCTGCTTACGATTTCCCAGGTGATGATATTCCGATTTGTCCTGGTTCAGCTTTACAAGCAATTGAAGCTATCTCTGCTAACCCAGAAATTCAACGTGGTGAAAATCCTTGGGTAGATAAAATTTACAATTTAATGGATGCAGTAGATGAATATATCCCAACACCTGAACGTGATGTAGAAAAAACATTCTTAATGGCAATTGAAGATGTTTTCTCAATTACAGGTCGAGGAACAGTTGCTACAGGTCGTATTGAACGAGGAATTGTTAAAGTTGGTGAAGATGTTGAAATTGTTGGTGTTGGTGCAACACAAAACACAACGATTACTGGAATCGAAATGTTCCAAAAAAACATTAGACGAAGGTTTCGCTGGTGATAACGTAGGGATTTTATTACGTGGTGTTGATCGTGAACAAATTGAACGTGGTATGGTATTAGCACAACCAGGAACTATTACACCACACACAAACTTTGAATCAGAAGTTTATGTTTTAACAAAAGATGAAGGTGGACGTCATACACCATTCTTTACTGGATATCGACCACAATTCTATGTTAGAACAACTGACGTTACAGGTTCAATTACTCAATTTACAGCTGATGATGGAACAGTTGTAGAAATGGTAATGCCTGGTGATCGTATTAAAATGACAGCTGAATTAATTTATCCTGTTGCTATTGAAGAAGGAATGAGATTTGCAATTCGTGAAGGTGGTCGAACAATTGGTGCTGGTGTTGTTTCTAAAATTGTTAAATAATTAAAAAAATTTATGGAAATGAAAACGAATGAGAAAATTCGTGTACGATTAGAGTCTTTTAATCATGAGCTTTTAACGTCTTCATGTAAAAAGATTATTGATCTTATTCAAACACATGATGTAAATAGATGTAGTATGGTTTCATTACCAACTAAAAAACGCATTGTTTGTGTATTACGATCTCCCCATGTAAATAAAGATTCAAGAGAACATTTTGAAATCAGAACTCATAAACGAATTTTAGATATTTCGTATGACCCAAGTATAAATATGTTTGATTTACTATCTAAATCAGATTTACCTCCTGGGATTTTATATAGAATTTGTTTATCTTAAAAATTTATATATATATATACAGTATTATAGAGACTATAATACTGTATTAAAAATATACATCTCTAAAAATTATTACTCACAAAAAATGGAATTAGATTACTCTTATGAATGTACGCTATCAATTCTCGTTGAAAATCAACCAAGTATTTTAACCCGAATTGTTGGATTATTAAGTCGACGTGGGTTTATTATTGAAAGTTTAGCTGTCGGATCAACCGAATATGAAGGTTTGTCTCGTGTTATAATCGTTTTACCTGGAAACTTACGTCTAATTGACCAATTAACTCGCCAACTTTATAAAATATTTACAACTGTTAAAGTTTTTAATTTAACAAACTCTCCGTCTATTACACGTGAATTAATTTTATTAAAACTTTTAGCGTCAATTGATGAGCGTCGACAAATTTTAGAAATTGCAAAAGTATTTGAGTTAGATATTATCGACTATACAAATAAAACGATAACCCTTGAAATCACAGGGAATGCAAAAAAAATTGTTGCGGCTGAGCAAATGTTATATAAATTTGGGATCTTAGAAAAAGTTCGAACTGGTACCGTAGGCCTAACCCGCGAATCGTTAACAACAGGACAGCTTTATACAGTTGATCGCGACACAATCCGTCGAAAAATGATAGATTCCCACGTCTCTGAACTTGAAACAAAGTTTTACTTATAATTTTACTATATGATATTTAAAATGGGGACGGAGGGACTTGAACCCTCACGCACTATCACTAGGCAACGGATTTTAAGTCCGTCGTGTCTACCAATTCCACCACATCCCCGAAATGTACAGATTATTCTGTTTATCTAAATAGATTATATAATTTTTAAAATAAAAAAGCAACACTATAGAAAAATTAGAGTAGGCGGCACCCAGATTCGAACTGGGGATAGAGGATTTGCAATCCACTGCCTTACCACTTGGCCATACCGCCTATTTAGTATTGCAAATTATTACTTAAGCCATTATAATACATAGTAAAATATAAATCAAGGAATTGATCAAATTAAAAATTTGTATACAAAACTGTTCTTTGAAAAATAAATATCTAAACTAGAGTGATTAGTAAAAATAGTTTTGGGAGCAAAAAGATTATATATAAAAAATATTAGTTAGAAAAGTGAAACTTTTTCAGGTTTATTATAAATTTAAAGGAAATAAAACAAATGTTTGAAAAATTTACTGAAGGTGCCATTAAGGTAATTATGTTATCACAGGAAGAGGCCCGTCGAATGGGACATAATTTCGTAGGTACAGAACAGTTATTATTAGGTGTCATTGGTCAACGCCATGGTATTGGTGCTCGTGCTTTGAAAAAAATGAAAGTAACGTTAAAAAAAGCACGAAGAGAAATTGAATTATACATAGGCCGAGGTACAGGATTTGTAGCTTCAGAAATTCCTTTTACTCCAAGGGCTAAACGAGTATTAGAAATGGCCGTTCACGAAGGAAAAGATTTAGGGCAAAATTTTGTTGGTACAGAACATATTTTATTAGCTCTTATCGGTGAATCAGACGGTGTAGCTATGCGTACACTAGATAAACTTAAAGTTGATATTCCAAAGTTACGTAATTTGATCTTAGCTTATATTGAAGAAAACCAAGAAGAAATTCTTCGACCACTAACGCAAGCTGAAAAGTTCTTATTGGAACGTGAAAAAAAAGGGAGCCAAACACCTACTTTAGATGAATATTCTGAAAATATTTCAAAAGAAGCAGTAGATGGTAAATTAGATCCTGTAATAGGTCGAGATAAAGAAATTCATGAAGTTATTAAAGTCTTAGCAAGACGTGGGAAGAATAACCCGGTTTTAATTGGTGAACCTGGAGTTGGTAAAACAGCAGTTGCTGAAGGCCTTGCACAATTAATTCTGACTGAAAAAGCCCCAGATTTCTTAGATGGTCATTTAATCATGGCTTTAGATTTAGGATCAATTTTAGCAGGAACTAAATACCGTGGTGAGTTTGAAGAACGGTTAAAACGAATTGTTGAAGAAGCACAAAATGATGCAGCTGTAATTTTAGTTATCGATGAAATTCATACGTTAGTGGGTGCTGGTGCAGCGGAAGGAGCTGTTGATGCAGCTAATATTTTAAAACCAGCATTAGCACGAGGGAAATTTAGGTGTATTGGTGCAACAACGATTGATGAGTATCGAAAATATATTGAGCGAGATCCTGCATTAGAGAGACGTTTTCAACCTGTTCATGTAAAAGAACCAAGTGTTGGTGTTACTATTGATATCTTACGAGGTTTAAGATCTAAATTTGAGCAGCACCACACATTAAGTTACCATGATAAAGCTGTTGAACAAGCTGCAATTTTAGCAGACAAATTTATTGCGGATAGATTTTTACCAGATAAAGCAATTGATGTTTTAGATGAAGCTGGATCAAGGGTTCGTTTAGAGAATCGTCGGTTACCATTAGGCATGAAACGGTTATTAAAAGAATTACAAGATACATTACGTGATAAAGAAGAAAGTATTAAAGAACACGATTTTGATATTGCTAAACAATTAGTAGATCATGAAATGGAAGTCCGAACACATATTACGATTATGAAACAAGCTGCGTTAACAAATGAAGCACTTGGGTTAACTCGAAAAGATGTGGATACTGTCTTAGAAAATGATGTAGCTGAAGTAATTTCAAATTGGACTGGTGTACCAGTAACAAAAATTTCAGATTCGGAATCAAAACGACTTTTAAAAATGGAAGATACATTACATGAGCGTCTTATTGGACAACATCATGCGATTGTTTCTGTTTCAAAAGCAATTCGACGTGCTCGTGTAGGATTACGTAACCCTGACCGTCCTATTGCAAGTTTTATCTTTGCAGGCCCAACCGGAGTTGGAAAAACTGAATTAACTAAAGCATTATCTGAGTATATGTTTAGTACGGAAGATAGTATGATTCGGTTAGATATGTCTGAATACATGGAAAAACATACGGTTGCAAAATTAATCGGTTCGCCTCCGGGTTATGTTGGTTATAATGAAGGAGGTCAGTTAACGGAAGCTGTTCGAACAAAACCATATTCTGTTGTTTTATTTGATGAAGTTGAAAAAGCACATCCAGATGTATTTAATTTATTACTTCAGATTTTAGATGACGGACGTTTATCAGATTCAAAAGGTCGTGTAATTGATTTTAAAAATACTTTAATTATTATGACAACGAATTTAGGTGCTAAGATTATTGAACGAGAAAGTGTATTAAACCAAGGTCAAAACAAAATAAACCAGCTTTCCGTATTGATGACGATGGGTGTTTAGGTTGGGAACCAACTCCGGAACCTATTAAAGATAATTCTGTTTTTGAAAAAGTTACTGAATTAGTAAATGATGAATTAAAAGAATTCTTCCGTCCTGAATTTTTAAACCGTATTGATGAAATCATTGTATTTAACCATTTGACTAAATTTGATATTTGGGAAATTTGTGGGATTATGATTAGTCAATTAGAAAAAAGATTACAAGAAAAAGATATTACTTTAGAAGTTGATGTTGCTGTTCGAAGCCTTTTAACAGAAGAAGGGTATGATCCTGTCTATGGAGCTAGACCGTTACGACGAGCTGTTATGCGTTTATTGGAAGACACTTTAGCACAACAGTGTTTAACAACTCCACTATACCCAAAAACAAGGTTAATTGTTAAACGGGTTAAAAAAGAAGGTTCGTTAGTTGATTATACTAATGATATTAAAGTAGAAATTGATTATAGTGATGTTGATCCTGATTTATTGAATTCAGATGATGATGCTCTACAAAATAATCCACTTGAAAATATTTCTAACGAAAATAATTAAAACTGAGATTCTAATTTTTAATTATTTAACCTTATATGAAAATTATTCATTTGACTTAAAAATTCAATTAGTATGTTTTCAAGAGCTAAAACATACTAATTGAATTTTTACGTTAATTTACTAATAAACGTTTTTGGTGAACTTGCATTAGCATAATATTTCTTATCCATACAACCAGCTAAATATGCTAACCTACCTGATTGCACTGCCAAATTCATTGCACAAGCCATTTTTTCTGGGTTTTTGGATTGTGCAACCGCTGTGTTTAATAAAACAGCGTCTGCCCCCATTTCCATTGCTTTTGTGGCTTCACTAGGTTTACCAATTCCTGCATCAACAATTACTGGAATATTTGCATTTTCAATTATGATTTTAATATTAGCCAAATTATTTAAACCTTGCCCCGAACCTATTGGTGAACCTAATGGCATTACTGTTGCACATCCTAAATCTTCTAAATGTAGTGCTAACATTGGATCTGCATTGATATAAGGTAAAACAGTAAATCCCTTTTTTACAAGGAATTCTGCAGCTTTTAATGTCCCAACAGGATCTGGTAATAAATATTTTGGATCCGATATTACTTCAAGTTTAACAAAAAAGTTATCTTCTTGCCCCAATTGACAAGCTAATTCATGCCCCAAAAAAGCCATTCTAATAGCTTCTTCTGCTGTTTGTGATCCTGCCGTGTTTGGTAATAACCATAGCTTTTTCCAATCCAAAGATTTCAAGAAAGTCGTGTTATCATTATTGAGATTTGTTGGTAGACGTCTAATAGCAACAGTTACCATTTCACAATTACTACTATTTATACTATTGACTGCATGATCCACATTTCGGTATTTTCCCGTCCCTAACATTAATCGTGAATTAAAATATTTGTTTCCTATTTGTAATGCATCAGAATTACTTACCATTTTTTCTCCTTTATCGTTACTCCCCAGGTAGGATTTGAACCTACGACCAATCGGTTAACAGCCGATTGCTCTACCACTGAGCTACTGAG
>Ga0115103_1214984_pt1 | contig 22399 bp, 8 predicted proteins | sample MBTome_2_FD_89643 | JGI IMG/M metagenome (GOLD analysis project Ga0115103, IMG submission 89643) | Marine eukaryotic communities from Pacific Ocean to study complex ecological interactions - MBTS_5May14_M1_3um Metatranscriptome... | ecosystem: Environmental > Aquatic > Marine > Oceanic | place... | reverse complement strand
GCTTACGGTTTATTTGAAAACTCTGCAGAAATGGCGCTTAACTTAGGATTCTCAGGATTCCGTAGAGGATCTTACGATTTCTACAAGACTGACTGGAAATACCTAAACGATGCATCTACTCGTGGAGCAATCAACGGTACAAATTCAATCGAAGGAGTATTAGTACCAGCTGGTACATCAACTGTTTACGATCAAGTATTAGGAACAAATATCAGACGTCCATTCTTGCACGTACGATACAGAGCTTCTCAGACTGATGACCGTAGAATGAAGTCTTGGTTAACAGGATCTGTTGGTGGAGCGAGCACATCAACTCTTGATGCAATGGAAGTAAACTTCCTATCTGAAAGATGTTTGATTACTCAAGCTGCTAATAACTTTGTATTATTCAAAGGAGCATAATTGCTCACATGTAATTATTACCCTCGTTGTATTGACGGGGGTAATTATTACTTTTTTAACTATTAAATTATATTATATATTATGTCAAATAAAAAACCAGTGGCTAAAAAAGCCGAAAAAGTAGAAAAAGCTGTAGAAGAAATCGCAGCTCCCGTACAGGAAAAGGTAGTAGAACAAAAACCAACCAAGCCAGAATGGGAAATAAAAGATAGGATATATTACCTTAAAGGTAGACACAATCCTCTCACATTAACTATACCGGGTAAACATACTCGAAAGCATTCACTATTATATTTTGATGCTAAAAAGGGTACCCAAAAAGAACTTAGGTATGCTACTAACCACGATTCACCTTTTAAAGAAGAACAAAAAGGAGAAGCAACGCTTGGGCATATACAATTTCGAAACGGAGACCTACGAGTACCTAAGGAAAAACAAAACTTACAAAAGTTACTTTCATTATATCACCCTTTAAAAGGAAAAGTATACGAAGAATACGATCCAGTAGAGGAAGCATTTGATGATTTAGAATTATTAGATTTACAAACGGACGCAGCTGTATTCGCAAGAGAAATGGATATAGACGATGCCGAAGCAATCCTACGGGTTGAAATGGGAACAGCAGTAAACCAATTATCTTCTAAAGAAATCAAAAGAGATTTAAGATTGTTTGCTAGAAGCAACCCTGAGTTGTTTTTAGAATTAGCGCAAGATGAAAATGTAGGCCTAAGAAATACAGCTATAAAAGCTACTGAAGCTAATATCATTACATTATCGCAAGATCAAAGAACATTTTCTTGGACTTCTAACGGAAGAAAGCTAATGAATGTACCATTTGATGAAAATCCATACTCAGCAATGGCGGCTTATTTTAAGACCGACGAGGGTGGAGAAGTATTTAGATCTATAGAAAAGAAAATTAATTAGTAGTTTATTAAAAAACTATGTGATTATATTATAGATGGTCAATTAATTTTAGCCGGCTTCATCACTGGGGCCGGTTAATATTTATAATAAAATAAAAAAATGGCAGTAAATGTAGATATAGTTTATAAAACAGTGTTACTTATTCTGAATAAAGAACAGAGAGGTAACTTATCTCCGGACGAATTCAATAAGGTTGCAACACAAGTGCAATTAGAAATCTTCGAGAGCTATTTTGATACGCTTAATCAACAGCTACGTAGACCAGATAATGATACAGAATATGGCGATCGCATTAAAAATGTAGACCATAACATATCTGTATTTAAAACATACGGTGATGCAACTTATGTCCCAACAGGCGGGTACTTTAGTTTACCAACAACCTCAGGGTTGGGCGCTGCGGCGCAGACACTTACAGGTGACGGGGTTGCAATATCGTTTCCTTTTACATCGATAACATCTTCGCAGTTGCAGACTAGCGTAATAGCTGTTACAATAAACGGTGTATCCACTACAGCTTACACAATCAGTGGAGCTAACATAATATTTAACAGCATACCAGCTTTAAACGACGCTATAGTTGTTACGGCCACGCCAGAGGACTTTTACAGGCTTGGTACAGTTATATACAAGGATTCAACAGAAGCGCAACTATCGCAGCGCAGTGAGCTTCTATACTTAAACAACAATCCTTTAGTAGCACCAACAAAGACATACCCCATATATTTATATGAAGACAGTAAATTATACTTATATCCAAAAACCATTACATCGGATATAAGTGTTAGCTATTTAAGGAAACCAGTAGATGTTATATGGAACTTTACAATTCCATCTGGACAAAACTACTACCAATACAATGCTACTAACTCAGTTAATTTTGAGCTATCAAAAACAGAGCAGGCAAATATTATCTTAAAAATATTACTCTACTCAGGTGTCGTTATAAGAGACCCTTCAATAGTACAGATAGCGGCACAGCAAGTGCAACAAGAAAATCAACGCTCAATAATGTAAGATATGCCGATACCTAATGGCGGTTTAATAACCGAAACTAATGAACAATATTACGCTGGAGCACAGCGATTTCTTATATCGGACCCTGTTGTTGTAGGCGATTCGGTAACAACTACATTTAATACAGACTTAACATACGATTCAGTTAATGCGCAGCTAACTAACTTTGTTGTGTATACAAGCTTAACCGGTCTAGCAGGAAGTTATAGCGAATTTACTGGACCATATACTGTTGTAGGGAATACTATAACTTTTACAGACACGAATGGGCTAAGACCTTATATAGCGGTTCAATTAAAAATGGTTAGCGGAGGAGGCTTTGGTAATGAAGATGCTTATGGAGATACCGTACAACAAAATTATGGAGGCTATTCGTACACATCTTTGAACGATGTTATCAATGGATTTATTGCAACTTACGTAGGCGAGCACAAGTTAATAGGCGATGTAAAAAGAACGGATGTAATATTTCACGCTAAAAGAGGATTGCAGGAATTTAGCTACGATACCTTGAAAAGCGTTAAGTCTCAAGAACTTACCATACCTCCTAGCCTAAGTGTTATAATACCACAAGATTACGTAAATTACACAGCTATATCTTATATAGATCAACTAGGCGTGAAGCACCCAATATACCCAGCAAACAACTTAACAACTAGTCCTTACGAAGTGCCTATTCAGGATGCTCAAGGGCAACCAACAACGGATAGCATTGGGGATAATTTAGAAGGTACATCAATAACAAATGAGAGATGGGCTACAGCCAACGATAGGCTTTTAAATGGCAATATTATTGCTGAAGATTATTGGGCATACGGCGGTTATTTAACTGGAAACCCGTTTTATGGGCAAAGATACGGGAATGAAGCGCAATACGCGCAAAGGAATGGCTGGTTCAATATGAATGAAAGAGATGGCGTAATAGCTTTTTCTTCTAATTTAAAAGACAGATTGATAGTACTTGAATACATATCTGATGGATTAGCTTACGATTTGGATTCTAGGATACCTAAGATGGCCGAAGACGCATTATATGCTCACATACTATATTCTATATTAGCTAGCAGAATAAATCAACCAGAGTACGTTATACAGCGTCTAAAGAAAGACAGGTCTGCTAAGCTAAGAAATGCTAAAATAAGATTATCTAATATTAAATTGAACGAAATAGTTCAAGTGATGAGAGGTAAATCTAAATGGATAAAATCATAATTTAATGGCACAAGAAATTAAAAACACATTTCTAAAGTCCAAGATGAATAAAGATCTTGATGATGGAATATTGCCTAACGGTGAATATAGAGATGCTCGGAATATATCAGTTGGTAGATCCGAAGATAACGATGTAGGTGCCTTGGAAAACATAATTGGTAACAACTTGGTTACCGGAACGGATATTGGGAATGGATTAACTATTATAGGTGTTTTAGCTGATAATTCTACTGACTCGCTGTACGTATTTTTAACTGATTACTCGGATCCAAATACCAAAAACCCTACTAATGCTCCTGTTGGTTCAAAACACTACATATATGTATACAACACTGTTTCTAAAGTATATACAAGGCTGGTACAAGGCAACTTTTTAAATTTTTCTACTACTAATAGGATATTAGGTGTAAATTTAATTGAAAACCTTTTATTTTGGACAGACAATAGAAACCAGCCAAGAAAAATAAATATTAGCTTAGCAAGGGCGTACGAACCAGGAGGGTTATCTACAGCATCGGGGGATTATTACACGGAAGAGCACCAAATATCTGTTGCTAAATATAACCCTTATCAAGCAATTAATTTATACAATAGAGCAGATCTGCAAGTAAGAAGTGGAGCTACAAGTACTTCTTTTGAAATAACAGGCCATAGAGCCGCTGAGCTTTCCGGTTATATAGGAGCCAGCGTTGTTTGTAATGACACTATACCTTTGACGCAAGGAACTGACTACGTAAAAGTTGTTAGCATATCAAATTCTTTTGTGCCGCCAGACGTAACAATAATAACTGTTTCCCCTGCAATGACCACCCCTTCCGGAAATGACATCGTGTCTTTAATTACTTCAACAATGAGTAATAAAAACGACGACACAACATGGCCAGGAGATCCTGATTATTTAGAAGATAGATTTGCTAGATTTAGCTATAGGTTCAAATTTGATGACAATGAGTACTCTTTAATGGCTCCTTTTACTCAAATAGCGTATATTCCAAAACAAAATGGTTATTTTTTATATGGAGACGAGGACGCTGCTTATCAGTCTACTATTGTAGACTTTATGGAAAATCAAGTTCAAAATATAGGTCTAGTAATACCATTGCCTTCCTCTGCGAATCAATTAGCTTCAACTTATAAAATTAATGAAGTAGAAATTCTTTTTAGGGAAAGTGATGCTATTGCTGTAAAAGTTTTAACAACTATACCTGTTGGAGAAATATCCGCGGCTAGTGGTAAAGATAATCATTACACTTACGAGTATCAATCAAAAAAACCTTACAGAACGCTTCCTGAAGCCCAGACGGTAAGGGTTTATGATAAAGTTCCTGTTAGAGCACTAGCTCAAGAAAGCGCTGGAAATAGAATTATATATGGTAATTTCAGGGACAAGCATACTCCTCCTTCGGCACTTGATTATAATTGCAAGATAGAGCCCAAGATAACTACAGGTTTGTTCGACAACTGGATAGAATACCCAGGGCATTCCGTTAAAAAAAATAGAAATTATCAGGTAGGATTTGTTTTATCTGACAAATTCGGAAGACAATCTCCAGTAATACTTTCGTCCAATGATACAGGGACTACTGAAAATAATGCTTTTTATTCTGGCTCAACAATATACTCTCCTTACGATATTTCTAGCACAGACACCAATCCGGCAACATGGTTTGGAGACGCCATACAAGTGCTTGTTAATCAACCAATACAGTCCGAAATCAACCTAGATGAAGGTACGCCGGGGTTATACGCTTTGAAGCAGCAAGATATTTCTACAGGAGAAGGATTTGCTATAAAGGCGCAAGGGCTTGCAGCTGTTGGCACTTCCCCTATAACTAACAGCACGTTCACATTTAGACTGGACGATGATCCAACTACCGGATTTCCTAATAATATAAACATACCTAATGTGGGTGATTCCATGAGAGGGGCTTACATTGATTTTGTAAAAGTAACAAATATAACAGGCCCAAGCGCGGCTGATGAATACGTTGTAACAACGGATGGAAGGGTTAGCGATGTTTACCTAAGGGATATAAACCTTCCTTCAACTGCTCCAGATTTAAAATTCGCGTATACTATAAATGATTTGGGATGGTATAGCTACAAAATTGTAGTGAAGCAAACAGAGCAAGACTATTATAATGTGTATTTACCTGGAATACTAAACGGCTATCCTGGGCAAAGCGATGGGGGGGAAGAAAACGGGCCTTTTCCTGCGAACGAAGAAAATTTAACAGCTCATACCGTTTTATTTAATGACAATATAAATAAAATACCCAGGGATTTGGCGGAGGTTGGACCGGATCAAAAACAATTTAGAAGCTCAGTTACGCTTTATGGAGTTGTAACAAATACAATGGGGGGTGCTGGTAATGTACCAGGAACACCTTATAATACTCAGTATTATCCAAGGCTAGATTATTCCGGAAAAAATGCTGTTAAGCATGTTGCTACAACAATTGCTACAGCAAGGGATTTAGATATGGGGTATGACCAATTATCTGATAACACAGGAGGCGGCGGGGAAGCGCATAATGGTAATTTAGTATATTATCAAATTGATACAAACCCATTAATAGCCCGCTTGTCAACTACAGAAAAATCAATCGGATGGACTAATAACAACTCAAGCAGCGTAGGAGAGCCTTTTAACATGCTTCCCTACTTAGCTGTTTACGAGACCGAGCCTACGGAATCATTGCTGGATATATATTGGGAAACATCGTCTGAAGGCTTAATAGTGGATCTTAACGCGGACGTAGCGTCCACAAATGGAGGAGTTGCTGGTTTCCAAAATCTTGTTTGGGAATTTAGAGAAGATACAGCCCCTAATACAGCTGTCACTACAGCTTGGTTTAGCCCTATTGACAATCAAGGGCAGCCGTTTGTAACGCCTATTGAATCAGCTAGTCTGGTTTTAGTAACTGATAGGGGGTTTGCCACAGGCGCGAGCAATAATATTGTTACTGACCAATTTAGTTTAGAAAGAGGATTAGATGGTACCCCGGAAGAAGGAGAGTTTAAAATATTTTACAGAGGTTTTGGAAGAGATTTTACAGCGGAAAGCGCGGTAAGGGATATATACACTTTTACTATTGATTGCGTTACAGCTGATGGAACAGAATCTACCGTTGTTTTAAGCGGAGAAGCAGGAGGGTTTGGAGCCTTTGAAAACTTACAGCCAGCCTTCAACACTATTAGCGCTATTGTAACAAATCCTACTGAAAGAGTAATCCTGAGCGCAGCAACTTGGCAAGCCGCTTTTCCCAGGAATGGTACTACACTAGTTGGCAGTGAGCAAGTAGAGCTAAAATATTCGTTTAGACTTTTAAGCTCTGGCGCACCTATGCCATTGAATGCCGATGGAGAACCTTTATGGGTTATGGATCCAGCTAACGGGGAATTAACGCAAGAAATAAACACTTCCTACGCTACCCCAGATGGTATATATAGATTAGAGCTAATGCTTGAAGACGCAGCCGGTGCTCCCCCTGTAGCAGAAGCGGCTACGGGTTATAGCTCATTGGTTGCAAAACAAAATCTTTATGTACGTATAGAGCCTGCGCATGTTAATACAGAGGCATTAAGCATAGATTGCGTTCTTACTCCCTCGGCTATACCTCTAGGCGGCTATACAAACGTATCAGACACCGGTCTTGTTACAGATCCGACTTCAAATTCAAATATTTTTGGAGGTTGGTCTAGGTTGCAAAAATCAAATTGCTTTTATTACTTAACGGAAGAGAATATTACTCCCAACTGGCCTGGGTCAACCGATGCTAATTCCCAGTTTGCGCTAGAACAAGCTTTTACTAATCAGGGCATACAAGTGAACATACCTACCGACACCTCCGGGTGGATTAACACAGGAGCAAATAGAATAGGAACAAAATCGCATAAAAGTGGCGCTATATCTTTTTGCGTAAACACTTTTTCTCCGCGTAATACTTCAGATCTGAGTAATGCTAATATATTTAGAATACCAACTGTAGATTTTTACTGGAGGTATGAAAACAATTTTGGCGACATAGGATGGCAACTTTTATCAAGAAGTAATCCCGTGACTGAACAAAATAGAGTAGGTAATATAGCCAACGCTGGCAATACAACGCCTATTGCGGGAGAAGATTTTGTTAGGACAGAAATACAAAGTCCGTTTCAAGACGTTCCTTTACCAATTAGTGGATATGTAGACACTGAAACCAATCCTAACACAATTATAACCGGAGATAAACCGGTTGTTATAGACCAAGGGTTAAACCCTGTTTGGGTGCAAACAGTAAGAGCGTTTGATTACAATGATTTCCCTCAAGGATCTGCGTCTTCAGGAGCTCCAGGTAACTTAGGCATAGAATATGCAATTTTTGTGCATGGGCAAGAACAAATAAACGGGGGCTACGGCCCAGACGGTATGGTTAGAACATGGATACAGGTTGATGATTTGAATTATCCGTCCTGTGTTCCTTGGTTAGGTAAGAATGCTGTTACAGAAAACGGAACAGGTAATTTGTTTAAATACTTTAGGTCTTCCGGAGCATCAAGCACTGTCGATTATGTAGATATTATCGCTCCTTTTAATACGGAAACTTTTGCTAGAAGTCCTTACGGAGATTATGTTGATACTTTTTTCAACAACAGCGCCGACTATGAAGCATTTATACCGGCAAACGGCAGCAATTCTATAAATTTTAAGTTAGATAGAACTACAATAAATTTAGATTCGTGGACAACATGGACTAAACCCCCGATGGCCGGCCCAACGCCATTACCCCCAAACAACGAAGATCCTCAGGATTTACAATGGGTTGCAAGATATAGTCCTATAAACGGAAAAAGAATGCAAAATCCAGGGCAAGACCGAGGTGTTAATGCAATCAGGACCCTGCAAAATTACTATATTGATAAGGGTATTACCGATTCTAACAGGAGAGTTAAAGGCACATTAAGAATTAGAAAAAATACAAACTAATGTCAGCACTAATAGAACTAAAATACTTTAATACCTTTTGGCTTAAAAGAATTAAATCCGTAGCAGATGTAACTCCTGGTACAACCAGAAATTACGGAAGTCATATCGGTGCTACATTCACTATCCCCGGCCAAGCTGACTTATTAGAAATGAATGTTGGGCAGCAAGTTACCATGCCCTATATTGATGGAAACGGCGATAGTCAGTTTTATTCCAGTTACATAGTAAAAAGGTTTACGGATTTTAAGTTTGAAGCCGCTGATGTGCTAGTAGGTACGGTAGACACCGCGATAATTCCTGTGTTAACATTTGGCAAAATAATTAATTTTGATAATATTCCTCAAAGCTATGCTGATAGTGTCGCTAATGATTGGGTAATAGAAGAGTCAAGAATTAGAGGAGGATATAATAATACTACGGTGGACTTTGGAGTTAAAGCTTATTTAGTAGAAGATGAGCCTAAACAATTACACAGATTTAGCTCGTTAATACATTCTGGTATTTTCAACTCAAGAACAGGTGTTAATCAAACTAACCAGTTTTCTGTAGCGGGAGATATAACAAAAACAATAGATCCAGCTAATGGTTCAATCCAAAAGTTATATGCAGAAGATACTAACCTAATTATTTTCCAAGAAAATAAAGTAAGCAAGTCTTTGATTGACAAAGATGCAATATATTCTGCTGAGGGTAATGCAAGTGTTACTAGCCGTAATTTAGTTATAGGGCAGAATGTGGCCTACGCAGGCGAGTACGGAATAAGTACGGATCCTGAGTCATTTGCTGTAAACGGATATAGAAAATACTTTACAGACAGAGATCAAAATGTTGTTTGTAGATTATCAATGGATGGGATAACCGCTATATCTGCTTACGGTATGACCGACTATTTTAGAGACAAGCTTTCTGCGGCAACGAGCAATATAATAGGCGGGTGGGATGCGCATAACAAACAATATGTATTAACAATGCCCCAACCTGAAGAAATTGTTGGAGAAGAAGAATATGAGACATTAGCTTTTGACGAAACATCGAAAGGATGGGTTAGTAGATTTGATTACAAACCTAATCAGGTATTTAGTTTAAACAATAATTACTTTACAGCTAAATATGGTAAAATATATCAGCATTACACATTAGCACCAAATACGGAGGCTAGGGGAGTGTTTTACGGAGAACAAAATAATTCTAACGTAACTTTCGTGTTCAACGGCGCACCTTCAATGGTTAAGAACTTCCAAACAATAAATTACGAAGGAGACTCAGGGTGGAAAATGGATAGCTTTAAAACCAATACGGATTTAACGTTGCCTATAACAAGTTCTGTTTTTGTTACTACATTGGAACAAATGCAAAACTCGTTATTAATAAACAGGTTTAAGTTAAAAGAAGACAAGTACTATGCTGATTTAGTTAACGGCACACCTTCGCAAAACGGCGAGGTTGTATGGGGTAGCTCGTCATCGGGAGTAAAAGGATTCTTCGGAGAAGTAACAATGTCAATAAATAATAGTAACGTCGGTAAAAAAGAATTGTTTGCCGTAAGCACTGGATTTGTAAAATCATCATAATAAAATAAAAATATGCCAGCACCAGCAATAATAGCGGCCGGAATAGGAGCCGCAGTAAATATAGTAGGAGGAATAATCGGGGGAGGTAAAGCCAGAAGGCAAGCCCAAGCAGCTCAAAGAGAAAAGGACAGACTTAATAGAGAAATGGCAATTTTTGAGCAAAATCGCCAGGACGTTATAAATCCTTATTCAGGTGTTACGTCTTTGTCAGGTATGATAGATGAAATGCGTGGAGAGCTGAGTAACCCGTTTGCAAACCTAGGCGTTGCTACAAGCGCTGCGGAGATCCAGATGGAGCAAACAGATATAGCATTAGCAAATACACTAGATGCGTTACAAGCTACAGGAGCGAGTGCCGGAGGTGCTACAGCATTGGCACAGGCAGCTAAACAAAGCAAGAAAGAAGTTTCAGCTAACATAGAGCAACAGGAAGCACAAAATGAAAAGCTGAGGGCGCAAGGCGAACAAGCGTTACAAGCTAAAGAAATGCAGCTTACGCAAATGGAAATGAGTGAGGAGGCTAGAATACAGCAAGCTGAAGCCGCTGGAGCACAATTTATGTTTGGCGCGCAGGAGGCAAGGGATATGGCTATGTTAGATAGAATGCAAGGAGGTATTGATCAAGCGGGTGTTAACCAGGCAAATGCCAATGCAGCTAGCGCAGCAAATACAGCAGCCATGATAGGGGGCATCAGCAGCATGACCGGAGCGTTATTAGGATCCGGGGCATTTGGAGGAGACAATGATCCTATTAACCCGATTGACCCTGCGATACCACCCACGATACCACCTACAACTTCAACGACTTCTAATACCGAATCACAACTAGGCGGTTCTGTTGGAATAGGGGGCGCAAATGATTAAAATATAAAATATGAGTTACAGACAACCAAAAATAATTGATGACAAGTCGGGGCTTATAGTTCCTCAGGCTATGGCTCAAGGAGCGGCTATTTTAGCTAAAGGCATAACAGCTTTTGGCGTAGAAGAAAAAAAGCGTAAGGCTGAAGAAAAAAAGAAGGCAGAGCAAGACAACAGGCAGCTTATTGCTATAGGTAACGCTCATGCTAAAGACTCAGCTATTTTCAATGCTGGATTAAAAAATATGTCCGAAAGCATGCGTAACACTCTTATAGCGCGCAACGAAAGGAGTCTTAACCGCATTGACGAAATAAAACGCGCTCAGATCATAGATAGGAATGCAAGCCCCGCACTATCAAAAGAGCTAGGTGGACTACAGCAAAATATTCTAGAAGGCAATTCTCTTGCTAAAACTATGATTGCTACTTCTGGCAATTTAGATACATTACTTAAGGAGTACGAAAAAATGGGTAAGACAATGTTTTACCGCAATGGAGAAGACGGAACTAACGAGCGATCAAAAGCTATAGTGCTTGGGTTTGGGGGAGCACCTGGTTACGATGCTGCGATGATTGAAGAGGGTGGAAAATTATACGCTCAAGTTACCGATAAGCAAAGTAAAAAAGTGTTTAAAATAGAAGCGTCTAAATTCCAAAGCATAGCTGATGACTTAATTGTTAATGCTGTTGATATTGAAGGACAAATGTCTACCATAAATTCACAGGGAACTTTTAATAAAGACGGAAGTTTAGCTACTAGTTTAACTGTGGCTGCTGGAAAAGAAAGCCCTCTTAGCTCTAGAATGGACGGTAACAAAACAAAGGTGTTTTACAGAGATACTACATTAAATCAGCTTGCTGTTGACGCAGTTAAAAACAAAAGTTTTGAAAACGCTTTAGCTACTATCGAGGCTTCTGCTGATGATTCTCAACTAGAGCAAATTACTTTAGGCAAAATAGGTATTTCAGGCGATAAATACAAAACTTATAAAAACCTTGTGTCACGAGAAGAAAAGAATGCGATGATTAAAGAATCATCTGACGAGTTTTTTAATAAGCAACTAAGCCAAAAGGGCATTATAAACGAAGGCGGTAATTATATTTACAGAAAAGATATACAGAAAGAAACCGTTTCCCAGGGAAGCGCGTCTAAGCGCAAAGAAATAAACGCTATTATTGCTGGATTTAATCAAGGTTTGCCCGTGGTGGAAGGCAAGTATCAAAAAATAGAAGAAGCAGCATGGCTTAAAGCTTTCGACGACACTTACGTGATAAGCAATAACAAAGGAGTTGCCAAAGGCAGCAAGGGCAAAGGGAGTCTGTACACACCTGTAGAACATTACAGAAAAGGCAACAAGGTTTTTGTTAAATTTACAAGCAAAAAAGATCAAGAGAGCACAGGCTCAACAGACTATAATGAAAGAAACTGGGATATAACAACGCTAGCGGGCTTAACGGGGTATATAATGGCTACAGAAAATATTACAAACTCAGAGGCCCGAGCTGAAGCAAAAAGACAACTATCTTATAAAAAATAAATTAAATGAGCAAATACGTATACATAATAGGTGAAGAAACTGTAGAGTTTGATACAGAACAGGAGATGTTAGAACAGGTGGCTTTAGCTGAAGAAAAAGGTCTTTATGTTGAACCCGTAAGCGACCCTGAGGATGGAGACACCGCGGAAGTTAGCAAGGCACCAGAAAGTGCATTCAGCCAAGTAATATCAGGCGAAGTACCTGAAGTTGAAGAGGATTTTACACAAGACCCTGTAGAGAGTGCGGATGCAGTGTCGAAAACTGTAGCACAAGAAGATACGGAATTACTTTTGGACGATGGTTCTACGGAATTACCCTCAGGGGAAGACTATAGCATCGACGGTAAACCGGTTACTAAGAAAGAATATGAAATCTACGATGCTGAAGTAAAAGCTGATAAGCCTTTAGAATTAACTCTTAGCGAAGAGGACTTTACTGCTAACGAAAAAAAGTGGGAAGAGGAATTTAAAAAAGGAGAGCTACCTCCCCCACCCGATTGGGATTTAGCGGGAAGAACTTGGACAGGCTTGAAAGAAACGACCAAAGAGATTGGGGCCTTAGCTACCACTTTGCCTACCTACTTAAACCAATTTATAGGGGCAGTAGACAGAGCTGTATTTATGGACGACGCCGAAAAAGAAGTATTCGATAGTCTTGATCCAAAGGTTAGGGCAGCTATATTAAATGTTCGTACTCCCGGGATTTTAGGCAACTTGCCAGGATCGCAAAATTTGGCTAACCAAGGGTTATTATATTACGAAGAAGCTTCTAAGGAGATAGAAAAAGTACGAAGCAATATGGTGCAATTTGAAACCACCATAGGAGAAGAATATGCTAGAGGCAATTTTGTTGAAGCTACGGCAAGAACAATCTCTGATGCAATAATCTCATTGCCTACTATGGCTCAAGCTATGATTCCTTACGTAGGAATAGCCTCAATAGTTTTATCCCAGGGATCAAAAGCAAACATGGAGGCTCAAGAAGAAGGAAAGCTTTTAGATTTAAAAACAATGGCTTATTCCGGAGTAATAGGGGCATCTGAAGGATTGTTAGAATTGGTAAGTAAGAAAATAGGAGGAGGAATGTTTAGAAGCCTAACAGGTAAATCTCGTCCTGTTATAAAGCAAGCGGTAAAAGATGTTTTCCTTAAGGTAGCCAAAGACTATAACAAAGAGGGCCTTTCAGAAGAAGGTACATTCATAATAAACAGCATAGCAGAAAAAATATACTTAGGTAGCGAAAAAGAAGCTATAGACTATTTCAAGGAAGGCTTAGATACTTACTTAATAGGAGGAATGAGCGGCGGAGGTGTTTCATCCGTAGGCTCTTCAGCAAACGTATATAATCAAATAATAGACGGGCGAAAAATTAAAGCTCAACTTAACGAAACAGATTACACTGACCTATCAAATGCGTACAAAACTACAGAGGTGCCTGATGGGTTAGTAAACTTGTCTTTAAACCCATCTGTACAAGCGTTTTTAAATAAAGAGCTTGATGTTAAGCTGAAAAAAGGAGATATTACTATCGAAGAGTCTAATAATATAAAAAGAAATTTCGCAGACACGCAAGGAGCGGCTAAAGCCGTGAACGCATCAACTATTTCAGACACTAACGCGGGAGAGGCTGTTGAGTTATTAACCGAAAAAACTAGGTTAGAGGCAGATATAAAAACGATAGGAGACAAATCTTTGTCTGGCCCTCAGCAACTTAGAGTTGACACTATAAAAACTTTACTTAAGAAATTAGCTGGGCAAGGTGTGCTTGACGCTAAAACAAAAAAAGCCGACGCTATATTAAAACAGCTTGGTGGTAAAGGAGTTGTAGAGGTTGGCAATGAAAAACAAATGGCCGCTAAGTTTGATCAAATTAACAAGGAGGATCAAAAATTGCACGACGACGCTCAGCAAAAAGCTATAGAAGCCGGCGAAAAAACATTTAAAGTAGGGGAAACTGAATTCTCCGTAGATAGTCAATATAAAAGTAACGCGCAAGAATTCGGAGGTTATGGAACTTATGTGCCAAGGCTAGACGGCACTGCTGAGGTTATTATAAACAAAGCAGTTGCTTTTGAAGACGGTATGGTTAACACAGCGGCTCATGAGGTATTACATTATGCCTTAAGAGAAACATTGAAATCGACCGTAGCACAAAAGAAGACAGGGACTGCCTTGCTGGATTTTGTAAATAGCATAGAGACTACCGAGGACATTAAAGACAATGAATTTACAAGAAGGCTAAAGCAATACAAAGACGATGCCCGAATTACAGAAGGTGACACCCAGGAAGAGGTTTTAACTTTGTTAAGCGAAGCCATGCTTGACGGTAAATTAAAATTTAATGAAACCATGTCTACAAAGCTATTAGACTTTGGTAGAAGATTGCTAAGTTCTATGGGCTTTGCCTCTGTTGAATTTAATACAGGTAAAGATGTTTTTAACTTTATAAAAGATTACAATCGATCTATAAACAAAGGCAAGCTAGACAAAGGGCTTGCGGGATCCTTAAAGAAAGGTATAAAAGGTAGGCTAACTGATTCTACTATAAAAGATCAGCCTAAGAAAAAACAATCCGTAAAACCTTCTTTAATCACAAACAAAGTCGATACAGCATTAGCTGCACTAGAAGAAGCCGAGGCTTTAAGAGACGAAGACTTTGACAATCCTACGCTTGCTGCAAATGTAGAGAAAGCAGAGGCTGCTTACGATCAAGCTTTAATAGAAGCTGAAAACCTAGAGGAAGACGCGGCAGTTGATGTAGCAGAAGAAGCTACTAAAGAAAAAATAGTTAGACCTAAGGCGGATAAAACCAAAAGAAGGTACTCTTTAGACGCCGATGTAAAAAAAGAAATAGAGCCCCAAATTGCAGAAGCACAAGCATTAAACAAAGAATTAATAGCCCAGGAAAAAGAGCTTAACAAAAAAGCTATAGCAGACATAGAAGCAATCCCTGATAAAGAGGTAAAAAGAACAGAAAAAGATAAAAGGATAGCTGAGCTTAAGACTAATCCGTTAAGAGTTAGTAAATCTAATGAACTTAATAAGCTTGAGCGAGAAATATCTAAAGAGTTAAAAACCCCTATAGATAAAGCGGTAAACTTGTTCACAAAACTTTATTATGATAAAATATCTGATAACGCTAAAACAGCTGTAACCAGGGATGAATTTAAAGAGTCTGCAAGAGCCGAAATTACAAGCATTACCATCAATGAGTTTAAACCCAAAACAATCAACAGGCAAGGCGAGAGCGTTGTTAACGACATTGAGGACATAATATTCCAAAGAGGTGGTTTACGCTTACGAAGCTTAGCGGAAAGATTAGGTGTTGTAGGTAGAGATCAAGGTGTTGCCAGGGGAGCAGAAGCTCTTATTAAAATGGCTGATTCATCTTCCGACATAAACTTTGATGAGAACGACAAAGATTCTGTAAAAAGCGAGGAGAAGCGCAAAGTTTCTGCGTTACTAGCTAGCGAAGCTCGATACAATCAAGCAAGAGAACAGGTTGTAGATTTTTGGAAAGAAAACGAAGGCAATACTAAAGTAGAAAACTTTAAAAAAGTACCCAACCTTATTAATAACATTCTTTCAGAAATGTTTAATGTTACAGAAGGAACATTGACTGCCAGATCCGGTAATCTTAATAAAGCTGATTATGCTAACGCTATAAAAGCATTTACTGAGAAACAAGCAGTATTTACTGTAAAAGAAGGTGACACTAAAAAAGAAGTAAGAGTACCTGTATCTGAAGTTAGTGCTTTTCAAGACGGTTTAAATGAAAAGAAAGCAGATAACAAAGATTTTAGCTATAAAAGAGAAGCTAATGAATCAATAGCGGAAGCTTTACTTAGATTTTTACCACAAACTAGCGCAGATGATTACACTTATGCAAGTGGGCGCAAAGGTAGATTTTCGGGAAAATCCACAGGACTACCTAAAAACCTTATGGGTCTAGCCTATAAAATTGAAGGCAGAAAAACAACAGGTATTGGTAACGTTGAACGAACTGCGCAAAAACTTACTATAGAAGAGATATATGACGCTATCGGAGCAGGATTCGATGCTGATGGTAACGTTGTTCAGAAAATGGGTCTTAGCGGGAAAAACAAGGAGGGCCAAACTATGATAGGGCTTATAAAGCTACTTGGTAGAATGGTTACCAACGAGATTAGTAGAACAGAAACCGATCTTGATCCGATGACTAAAATGGACATAGCTGCAGGTAAAAACCGCCAGATGTTTAGCAAGCGTAAGAAAAAGCTAGTTAATGCGCTAAGCAGCGCATTAGGGGTTGATGTAGATATCTCTCTTTCCGAAAAGGCAGTAAACAATACTAGGAATTTATTTAAAGAAATTGGAAACGAATTAGGCCCTAAAGAAACTGTAAAATATATAGTGCCTTTAGTTTCTAAGGGATACGGAAAGCTATTTTATACAAAAAATGGTAAACCTTTGTTTAAGCCCGGTAGAGAAACTCCGTTTAAAAACAGAGCAGATTTATTTGAAGTTTTAGGCGATGAAGATTTTAAAAAATTCCAACCTAGAGACAGAGAAATAGAAATAGAAGGGGAAAACGTTATTTTAAAAATAAGTTTTAATCAAAGCGCTAAAAATCTTGAAAAATTTGTAAATCAAATAGAGAGTAGAAAAGACTTTGCTAAAGACCAGCGCAAGGGGCTCAATAAAATAGCAAAAATATTAAGATCAAAGCTACAAGAAGATTTTGAAGGGAATAAAGATGCCGTGGCCTCTGTGTTACAAGCTATGAATTCTAATGTTAACGCCTTAATACGCACAGCAGCTATTCCCGAGCTTATGGCTTTAGAGGTTAATTCAACAGAATACATTTACGAGCATTCTAAAACAGCCTCCGATACAATGGTAGAGCTAGCTTTATTGATATTTGACAGCAATACTAATATAAACTTTGATGAAAGGTTTAAAGAAATAATGGAAGACTTTATCGTTTCTATAATACCCGCTCCTTACGATAAAGCACTTAATGAAGTTTCTAGATCAAACGGGCCTAGACAAGGTGACAGCAAAGGCGATTATACAAAGCCTCTTATTAAATCAAAAAACGGTATCCCTGCTAGGTACACGTATTCTGAATTTGTTTCTAAACTGATAGAGAAAGGCCTAGCTCCAATGAATCTTGTGCCTATAAACAAAGAAGAGTTAAAAGCACATTTTAATTCTGTAAAAAGCAGTAAGAAACTTATAGACGAGAACACTAAGTTACTTCCTAAAAACTTAAGACAAGAAGGCATTACTAATAATCAAGCTATTGAAAATGCTGAAAACTTTGACAAAGCAATAAACTTAGGCAACAGTTTAGATAAGCCAACTAAAGGCATTAGCGTTTGGGATTTTGACGATACATTGGCAACAACTAAAAGCAACGTGTTATACACAATGCCTGACGGCACGAAAGGTAAATTAGATGCATCGAGATTTGCGAAAGAGGGTGACACATTTTTAGCTAACGGCGCTGAATTTGATTTCAGCGAATTTAGCAAAGTAATGAATGGAGATAAAGGGCCGTTCTTTAATAAAGCTGTAGACAGAAACAGAAAGTTTGGTAACAAAGATGTTTACATATTAACCGCTAGGCCGGCTAATAGTGCTAATGCTATACATGAATTCCTCAAGGGTATCGGTCTTGACATTCCTTTAGCTAACATTACCGGGCTTGCTAGCTCAGATCCACAGGCTAAGGCTAACTGGGTTGTAGGTAAATTTGCAGAAGGTTACAACGACTTTTACTTCGCGGACGATCACGTAGGTAATGTGGCTGCAGTAGGCGATGCCCTTTCTAGATTAGACGATGTGCGAAGTAAGGTTGAACTGGCTAAAGCTGCTAAGTACTCTAAAAAAATACGAAGAGAATATTCTGCAATACTTTTAAAAACCAGAGGAGATTTAGTTGTAGGTAATGTACTGTCTTCCCCGGAAGGGCAAATAAACGCAGTATTTGATTGGGCTAAAACTTTAGATATACCAGAAAAAAATATAGCTAAATACAAAAGGGCCGCTTTAAATTTTATAGCCAAAAGTGACACTAACTTTCCTATGGATATTGAAATAGTGGATCAGGCTATGAAAATAGTTGAAGCGAAGAAACTAGACGCAATGAGCTTTGCAAATCCTCGTACAATCATAGATGAATTTGCGGACGGTGTTAAAGAAAAACGTTTAGATCCTAATAAAGAAAAGCAATTTTTTAATAAAAAATCTTTACCTGAAGGCGTAGAGACTTTCGAAATAATGCCTAGCCCTGCCGGTCAAAAAGCAGTTAGGAGAATGGTTGACACGCATTGGGGAGAAAAAACTAACCCCTGGTGCGTTACAGCGCAGGAGGCTACTTACACCGCAGCTGAAGAAAAACAAAGAAAAGAAAACAACCCTAGATTCCCTATTGGTGTAATAGATCAAGTTTTAAGAGAAGTATTAATAGAAAATGGGGTTACTAACTACGAAGCACATCCGCTGGATAAAGACAGCGATTACCAGGATTTTTTAGGTAATTTAAAACCAGGATGGATTGAGGTGGAGAGAAAAGATGCTATCAGGCCATTTAATGAAGACGATATAATAATGCTTGATGCAGACAACCAAAAAGATTACGATGAATTTTTGGCTATGTACACAAAAATGGGTTACCGCATAGTAGAGGATCTTACTTATGAAGGCCAGCCGGAGTTTCTTTTTCGCATGCATCGTAATGATAACCCTGAAACAGATAAGGTTATTAAAACAACTAGGGTATACCAGCTCAAGGACCCCAACATGACTTTAGATGAGTTTATGAAAGGCCCGGCTAAAGGTGGAACCGTATTTAATCCGGAAATTGAGCCTACGGGGCCTGCTGAATTGTCGGGACAATCTTCTGCATTATGGAAAGATTATGCCGTAAATACTACCGACGCTGGCTATGAAATAGCATTTAAAGACGGTAAGCTTCTGGGGCTTAAGAACTTAGGTGGGCTTAAGCAGCAATGGTTTGATAGAATGGATAATGCTACAAAAGACTTAGCGTTGAAAGTACCTAGAGATGGTTATGGCAAAATTAATGGGGCGTCTACCATGATGAAAACTGATACTGGTAGAGTTTATTCTGCAGTAACGCCAAAGGCTAAGTACTCTAAAAGACTTGACAAAGAGATTAACTTTTTAACAAATGAGTTGTCTACAAAAGGCGAAGCTTTGCAGGGGCAGTCAACTAATTTAGAGGCTCAGCTAAAAGCGGTTAAAGATGTTATAAATACTCTTGATATTAAAAGTAAAGTGCAGCAAGCGAGAGTTAAAAGCAGCTTACAGCTTAGTAAAAGATTCAACGAAATAATTGAAGAAGAATCCGGAATAGAGGCTTTTAAGGAATATCAATCTGTTAAAGCGGCTAAAAAAGGCGCTAAAAAAGGTAAGTTTAAATTCTTTGTTCCACCATCTGCTGAAGACTTCTTAGGCTTGTTATATACTACATTACCCAAAGGGAAGAAGGGCGAATCAGCTATGGCTTTTTATAAAGAGCATTTGCTGGATCCTTATGGCAAAGCAGTTACGGGTTTAAGAACAGGTAGAATAACTATAGCTAAAAACTATAAGGCGCTTAAAAAAGAACTAGGTATTGTGCCTAGAACTCTTAAGAAGAATTTTAAGTATGAAGACGAGAACGGTAACATGAAGGAAAGCTTGTTTACCAAAGAAGATGCTATCAGAGTGTATACTTGGGATGCACAAGGGTTTGACATACCTGGTTTATCTAATGTTGATTTACCTATATTAGTTAACTATGTAAATTCCAACCCCGATTTGAAAGCTTTTGCGGACAAGTTATTGGGTCTTAACAAAAATGTTGATCCAAAAGCTCCTACAGAAAGTTGGCCAGCGGGTACTATAACCTCGGATTTACTTAATACATTGAACACCGATGGTAGAAAGCAACTGCTAGAAGTATGGCAGCAGAACGTTGACGCTATATTCACGTCTACTAATTTAAACAAGTTAGAAGCTGCTTATGGTAAGCCTTATGTAACTGCATTGAAAGATTCTTTAAGAAGAATGCGAACAGGTAGGAACTCTACACCGACTAATAACGGGGTTACAGATGGCATTGTTAGATGGCTAAATGCTGCGGTAGGTAATATCATGTTCCTAAATAGAAGATCCGCTGTACTGCAACTAATATCTTTTACTAACTTTATAAACTTTGAAGGTAATAATCTTTATCAAGCTGGTAAAGCGTTTGCTAATCAACCGCAATATTGGAAAGACTGGGTGTACCTAATGAATTCCGATTATTTAGTTGATAGACGAGATGGTTTAAAAATCAACGTGAATGAAGCAGACATTGCTACTACAGCTAAAGAAAACGGATTTCAGGGGGTGTTAGCAAAGATTTTGCAATTAGGATTTATACCCACTAAAATGGCGGACAGCGCTGCTATTGCAACAGGAGGTGCGTCTTTTTACAGGAATAGAGTTAATGCCCTTATTAAAGGAGGCATGAGTAAAGCTGCTGCGGAAAAACAGGCTATGCAGGATTTTATAACTACAGCCGAAGTATCTCAGCAATCTAGTGATCCAAGTAAAATATCTAAACAACAAGCAGAGCCAATAGGGCGTATTATATTAGCTTTTGCAAACACGCCGTCGCAATATGCTAGGATAATAAAAAGAGCTGCTCAGGATCTTAAGAATGGCCGAGGAGACGCTAAGACGCACCTATCTAGAATAGTTTACTATGGTGCTCTTCAAAACGTTGTATTTAACTTTTTACAGCAAGCAATGTTTGCAGCAATGATGGGCGATGATGAAGACGAAAGCGAAGAAGATACAGCGGCTAAAAGCGCTAACAAAACTAAAAAAGCTATTAAGGTTGCTAACTCAATGACCGATGGTATACTAAGGGGTATCGGTGTAGCTGGGGCTGTTGTATCTGTAGCTAAAAATCTAGCCATAAAGCTTTATGAAAGAAGCCAAAAAACCAGGAATCAAAACTTAGCCGCAACAATTAAAGATGAGGTGATGAAAATATCTCCTCCTATATCTAGTAAGCTAAGCAAGGCGGGTAAAGTTGGCAATGCTTTTGAATGGGGTAAGAAAGAAATAGAGTTTGACGAAATGTCTTTAAAGCATCCATACGTTACAGCTGCTACAAATACAGTCGCTGCTTTAACTGGTTTGCCGTTAGATCGTGCGCAAGGCATGGCTATAGATGCAGTTGATATTGCTAGCGATGAAACTGAAACATGGATGAAACCTTTAATAGCTTTAGGTTGGCCTAAGTGGCAATTAATGTCGGAAGAGGCTACTGAAAAAGAAAGGGAAGAAAAGAAAGAAAGATTTAAAGATCTTGAAAAAGATAAGGAGTTTCAGAAACTAAATCCTCTTGAACAAAGAAGAAAGGTTTTAAAGGATCTTAAAAAAGATCAGCAAATTGACTCTTTATGGAATATGGGATTATCAAAAACAGAAATAAGAAAACTCAAAAAAGAAGATGATAGAGTTGATAAAATAATAAGTTTACAAGATAAAAGAGATTTTTTTAAAGATCTTGAAGCTGAAGAATCACAAAAAGAAAAACGGAAAAACTCTTTAAAATAAACCCATAAAATGAATATATCAGATTTGAAAATTTGCGCATTAAACCTAAGTACATTTGCAATATCAATGTCCCAAGTAGATATGATTTTAAAAGTGTTACTATTGGCCATAAGTATCGGGTACACCTCGCATAAATGGTGGCTATTAACTAAAAACAAAAACAAAAAAAAATGAAAAATATTATCGCAAAACTAAAACACGAATGGAATTCATTCCTATATTACTTAATGTTTAAAAAGAAAAACAAATAGAATTACACAACAGGCAACCACACCTCGAAAATTCTATAATAAAAAAGCCG
>Ga0115103_1269349_pt1 | contig 24572 bp, 20 predicted proteins | sample MBTome_2_FD_89643 | JGI IMG/M metagenome (GOLD analysis project Ga0115103, IMG submission 89643) | Marine eukaryotic communities from Pacific Ocean to study complex ecological interactions - MBTS_5May14_M1_3um Metatranscriptome... | ecosystem: Environmental > Aquatic > Marine > Oceanic | place... | reverse complement strand
TGATGTAGATAATTTATTTAATTTATTTCCTGAGGAGAGTAGTGATGGTCAAGAGAGTGAAAGTACTTATATTGAATTTAAAGATTCTCCAATTTACTGGTTAGGGATGTATAAAAAAATAATATTAAACCATATAAACTTTAATAAGAAAATTGTTAAGTTCTTCATAGAATCAAACTCAGAACTAGATGTTGATGATATAAAGGAAGCTGGGGAGAGTATAGTGTATAATAAGGCTTGGGGTTACATAATTAAAATTGATTGTGAAAATGCTTCTCATGTAGAAGCCATAGAACAATATTCAGATGAATTTTTAAATACTACCTTAAATTTAGGTCTATCTTACTTTCAGGGTGAGGAAGAATATGAAAAATGTGCTCACTTATTTAAAATCCTTAATAAATCTTAAATTTTAGTTAGGGTACCTAAAAAACTTCCGATACCTTAGAAAAACAGAAATTTGAAGGAAGGGAAAATGGATAAAGAAATAAGGATAATAGGGATATAGAGAATAGGTTGGAGTAACGGGGTAAAGGTTGTATATTGGTAATTATAAAAAATATAAATTATGAGAAATAAAGAATTAGTAGACAAAAGATTTATGCAAATCTCGGGAAAAATCAAAACCCTAGAATTTCTATTATCAAGACAATCATCAAAAGAAGAATTTATGGGTGTAGTCAAAGAATTAGGAGATACCGTAGAGGATTTAAGATCTCTTATTGATAGAGAGACATCTCCTCTTAGAAATGGATAATTAATAATCAATAAAAATAAAAGTTATGAAATTAACAGCTAAACAAATTCAAGATAATTGGGAAATTTTTCTTAATAACATTGAAGTACACATAAAAGGTGATAGAAAAGATCAACTAATTAAATTTTATGAAAAGTATAATGAACGTATTATGCTTATGCCTGCGGCTCATAAAAAAGAATACCATTCTGCCTTTCCTGGCGGTTATGTTGATCATGTAAATAGAGTTGTTAGGTGTGCTCTTAAGCAATCTCAATTATGGGAGGATGAAGGGTGTGATATGTCTACTTTTACTGAGGAAGAATTAATATTTTCAGCTATAAACCATGATCTAGGTAAGATAGGAGATGATCAATATGAATCTTATATCCCCCAGACAGATAAATGGAGAAAGGATAAATTAGGGGAAGATTATACATTTAATAAAAAATTAGCATTCGCCTCAGTTCCAGATAGGGGATTATTTTTACTCCAGGATAATGACATTAAATATACCTTTAATGAAATGGTAGCTATTCAAACTCATGATGGTTTGTATGACCCAGCCAATGATAAGTATTTAAAAGGGTATTTAGTAGAACAAAAACCACGAACAGCATTACCTTTTATATTACACCAAGCAGATATGATGGCTGCTAGAATTGAATGGGAAGTTGAGTGGTTACCTAAATTTAATGGTAGTGAGGATTCTTCAAAATCTAATTTTACATTAAATGATAATAATAAAAAAACCTCACCTACTGTAAAAAATAAAGCATTAGGTTCTATTAAAAGTGAAGGTTTAAAAAATATGTTAGAAAATCTATAATCTATGATATCAACAACAACATTAATAATAATTACCCTAATAATTTTGGTCGCTATTTTAGGATACGCGACCTTTAACCTCTTACGTAAGGTAGAAAATGCGGAAGATATTGTAGTTAATTATCTTATTTATTTAGATAAAATATCTAAAGTAATCGAAATGTCAGACCAAAGACTTAAAAAAGTAGACGCTAAAGGTACATTTAAAAGTGATGATGAAGTAGGTTTCTTTTTTCAAGAAATTAAGCAAATACAAGACATTTTAAATGACTTTAACATCAAAAATCTTTAAATTTACACATGGATTATATAATTAGAAAACATAAAAGTAAGCCTCAAAAACGAGTATACTTTTCTAAAGAAACCGAAAATGCAATTGTCCGGTATAATTGTTCTATCGATGGAGATAAGAGAAGTGAAATATATGAAGATTTTATACATTGGCCCTTTTATAAATTAACTGAGAATATAATTCATACATTTAAATTTTACCATACTGACGGGGTTGAAAATTTAGAAGACCTACAACATGAAATAATAACTTTTTTATTATCAAAAATACATTTATTTAATCCCGATAATGGGGCTAAGGCTTATTCATACTTTGGAACTATAGTTAAACGCTGGTTAATAGTATATAATAAAAAAAATTATGGGAATAAAATCAAAAACATCTCCATAGCAGACCTAAACCATTACTCTCAACTAGATACAACAGATCCAGCATTTATTACATCTAAAAAGGTAGAAGATGCTGTATCAACTACAGTAGAGGAAGAAGAATTTAGCAATAGTGATGAATATACTTCTAAAGGATATAAACATGAGGATCGTTTATCTGTGTTTATAGATGAATATACAAACTACTGTACTGAAAATATTTACACCTTCTTTCCTAAAGGAAATGATGCTTCTATAGCAGATGCTATCCTAGAGTTATTTAGAAAGAGAGACCATATAGATGTATTTAATAAAAAAGCACTTTATATATACATTCGTGAAATGGTTGATGTTAAAACTCCTAAGATTACTAAAATTGCTAATAAGTTATATGCTATATTTAAAGAAAAATATCTATTTTACTTAGACCATGGTTATTTTCCATCTAAATAATTATCCCTATGCATATTTATAATCAAAAAACATGGGACAATTAGATTCAACAATTTTTGGTGGTAAAACATTTGCAGATATACTGGAGGAAATTTACAATAACCAAAAAAAAGAGGGATGCACAAGTTGTAGCTCTTATATCAGAGTTAAAACCTTTAGTTCAAGAAATCGGAGATGCTACTCTTATAGTACCCCTCATTAAGGAGTATATGGAAATAGGTGTTAAAAATGATGAGGCCCTTATAAAGATGGCTACTATAGTTCAAAGGGCACTAGCACGTACCGATAATGATGAGAGTTTTGGGATATCAGATGAAGAGAAAACCCAACTCTTAGCTGAAATGGATAAACTCCAAATAAAGGCTAATAATGATTAAACAAGTTACAGGTTTATCTTCACTAACCAACAATCAAAACCCTTTACAACCATCCACTGGGATGTTTTCAGCACGGGTAAGATTTTCTATGGTTAATGATAAAGAACAACCACAAGCCTTTAAAGATTTTGGCGAGTGGGGTTCTATTGGGGGTATATTCTTTGATAGGTTAAATAATCCTAACCCTAATCCCTTATTTTCAACCGATAACTTTGCAAAACCTTTATTCCCTCAATCATCAAATATACCTTTAAAGAATGAATTAGTTTATATTATGGCTATGCCTAATAGTAATGTTCAATCTGATGTTAATGCGGTTGTATATTATTACTTTCAATCTATTAATGTTTGGAATAGCACACACCATAATGCCATACCAGACCCTATTTTAAACCCCACAATCCCAGAATCTCAAACTCAAGATTACCAACAAACTTCTGTGGGTGATGTGAGAAGAGTTACTGATGGGGGTACTGAAATTGATTTAGGTAAAGGTTTTAAAGAAAAGTTAAATGTACGAAATTTGCAACCCTTCCCTGGAGACATATTCCATCAAGGGAGATGGGGTCAGTCTTTAAGATTTTCCTCTACATTAGAAAATTCTGAAATTCCTAGTCCTTGGTCAAGTATCGGAGAAGATGGAGATCCTATTACAATTTTAAGAAATGGTCAACATGAAGAGGATAAAGATCCTTGGATCCCTCAAGTAGAAGATATTAATACAGATCCTTCAAGTATTTATTTAACATCTACTCAAAGTCTTCCAATTGAAGTTTCAAGTAAAAATTATAAATCATATTCATCTGCTCCAAAATCACCTAACACATTTGCAGGAGAACAAATAATTTTAAACTCAGGACGTTTATTATTTAATTCAAAAACAGATTCTATTTTATTATCATCTGCTGATACTATTAATTTAAATGCTGTGAATAGTTTAAATATAGATGCTCCTAAATCTGTACTTAATTCAAGAGAAATATATTTAGGAGATAAAAATGCTAACGAGTCTGTAATACTAGGAGATAAATTTCTATCAGATTTACAAAAATTATTACTTTCCTTAATCTCTTTATCTGCTGCATTAGCTACACCCATAGGAACACCAGGACCTTCAGCACCTAATGCTGCTATTCCAGGACCTGCAACAGATACCCAAGTAAAAGCAACAAACATGCTTAATAAGATAGAACAATATAAATCCAAAGTAAGTAAAACTAAATAATGTCGGCAATAGTCTCTAGATTAATAATAAAAAGTATAACTAGGGTAGTTAAAAACACCTCTAAGTTTGATATAGTTGTAGATGATTTGATTGATAAATTTAAATCATCATGCCCTCCTAAACCTGAACTTTTACGTATAGTAGCTAATAAAAGCCAAATACAAACGGCCCTATCTAATTTAACTGATAGTATTAATTCATTAAACCAAGCAGCAGAAACCACTAATGCTTTAATTTCTTCCCTAAACATTGCTGTTAAAATCATTAAAACATTACCATTCCCAGTATCAACACCCCCAGGTACAGGTATTCCCGTTAGAGTTATTACCATATTAGCTGATAGTTTAGATTCTCTTGGTAAATTATTAGATGGTGCCGAAGGTACAGTTAAGATAGTACCAGTTGCTACTAAAGTAATAATAGATGCTACCACAAATATTTTAACTAAACTTACTAAACTAGATGAGGTTATAAATGCATGTGTTGAAGAATTAGCTGAAGAAATGACCCAGTTAGAAAAAAACCAACTAATAAGCGAAATAGGAAATTCAGCAGCAACTTCTGGGGATTTTTCAAATTTAGAAATTAATGTAGCTAATGAAGATGAGTTAATTGCTCGTTTAGATATTAATTCAAATAATCCTATCATCTATAAAGATTTTAAATTATACATCCAATATAACAGTGATAATGATTTTGATTTTCCTCAACGTAGACTAGTTGGTTATAGAAAAGCAAGAGAAAGTGAACCACGAGACCCTGAACCTTGGGAAAGAAATTTATATAACCTTGAGGACGACTCAAATGCCCAAATAGTAACCTATGTTTCAGAACAATATTTAGGAAACCAATTAGGGGGAGGATATTCATACATCTCATCTGTAAAAGTAATGCTAGATGAACTTAAATTTAGAATTGATGTGGATGCTAACAGATGGCAACGTAGATTAGTTAACTTAGAATTATCAACTGTGGAGGGGTTAGATGAACCTTTTCAAATGCCTAACCCACCCACAATCCCAAATATTCCTTTTGGTTAAGGGGTTTAAAAAAATACAAAAAATAATAACTTTTAATATTTATAATAAAAATGAAGTCAACAGCATTAAAAAAACTAATCAAAGAAGCAGTAAAAGAATCTATTCAAGAAGAATTAAAAGACATTCTTTTAGAAGCAGTTCGTGCTCCTAAAATTGTTAGTACATCTGCCCCTTCACCTGTTTTAGAAACTGTAAACCATGCAACACCCTCTATGGATTCTACCCAACAAAGAGAAGCTTATAAAAATATCTTAGGTGATATGTCACAAGGATTTACAACAAATAAAGTACCTCAAAAGTTTAACCCTGTTGGAGGTATGCCTGGTGGAGATTTACCATCTGGAGAGGTTGATATGAATCAAATAATGGGGTTAATGAATAGATAATGGCTAGGATAATAGAAAATAGATCACCCATTGACTCAATTGCACGTAAAGCAGTTGGGTTTGGTTTTCCCTTAAATGGTCCTGCTGTTTTTATACCAACTTATACTACAAGAGAACAAACAAAAGCAAATTTAATTAATTATTTATTAACTAATAAGGGTGAAAGGGTATTTAATCCTACATTCGGTGCCGATTTAAGAAGTTTAGTATTTGAGAACATCGTAGAGATGACAACTGAAGAACTTCAAGAACGTATTCAAAATGATATTAGAACTTTTTTCCCTCAAGTTACTATAGAAGAAATTAGATTTGATAACATTCCCGATAGCAATACTATCAATTTTACACTAACATATAATATACTCAATTTCGGGATAACTGATGATATAAATATACTACTACAATAATGGCTGATTTAAAAAGAGACATAAGATATATTGATAGGGATTTTAATAGTTTTAAAAATGCTTTAGTAAATTATTCTAAAACATACTTCCCAGATACTTATAATGATTTTACAGATACCTCTACAGGTATGTTGTTTATGGAAATGGCTTCCTATGTGGGGGATGTTCTATCCTTCTACCTAGATAATCAAATTCAAGAAACCTTTATTCAAAAGGCTAGACAACAAGAAAATCTTTACCAAATGGCTTACCTTTTAGGTTATAAACCTAAGGTTACAACCGCTGCATCTGTGGAAATTGATTTTTACCAACAACTACCTGCAAAGTTAGAAGGGGGAGAATATGTTCCTGATTTTGACTATGCTATGATTATCCCGGCAAACACAACTATATCTTCAAATTTAGATAATTCACAAAATTTTATAATTGAGGATGTAATAGATTTTTCTGCTTCCGGATCTTTAAACCCAACAACTGTATCAGTATATCAAATATCTGGAAATGATCCGACATACTATCTATTAAAGAAAACACGTAAAGCCATATCAGCTACTATCAGATCAACAGACTTTACTTTTACTACCCCTAAAAGATTTGATACTAGAAGTATTAATACCACTAACATAATAAGCGTATTAGACGTGGTGGATTCGGATAGCAATACCTGGTATGAAGTACCCAATATGGCGCAGGAAAACGTATATGATACGATAAGAAACACAAATACAAGCGACCCAACATATAATTTAGAAGAAGATGCACCCTATTTACTTCAGTTAAAACAAGTCCAAAGAAGATTTGTAACCAGGTTTATAAATTCAGGATCATTAGAATTTCAATTTGGGGCAGGTTCAACAAATAGTAATGATGAGTCTATAGTTCCTAACCCTGATAATGTAGGTTTAGGTTTACCTTTTGAAAGGGACCAACTTACAACAGCATTCTCACCTTTAAACTTTATATTCACAAATACTTATGGGATAGCTCCAAGTAATACTACTTTAACTGTTAGATATTTAACTGGTGGTGGTGTTGGATCTAATGTAGAAGCTGGAACTTTAACAGTATTAGATGATACTAATTTTAAGTTTATTAATCCTAATCTAGCAAATACTTCTTTAGCAAACCAAATATTCGCTTCAGTATCATCAAACAACCCACTTGCAGCGGATGGTGGTCAAGATGGAGATACTGTAGAAGAATTAAGATTAAACGCTGTTGGTAATTTTCAAAACCAATTACGTACGGTAACTAAAGAAGATTATATAATTAGATCTTTATCTATGCCCTCTAATTTGGGTGTAATTGCAAAAGCTTATGCTATACCTGCTAAGATAAGTGAGTACAGACCTGGAGATTTACCTACTATTTTAGATTTATTTGTTTTAACATACAATGCTGATAAACAATTAAGAACAGCCTCTTCATTAATTAAAAGAAATTTACAAACTTATCTAGCTGAATATAGAATGATTAATGATTCTATTAAAATTAGAGATGCATTTGTAATTAACATTGAAGTAATATTTGATATAATTGTATTACCCAATTATAACAATAATGAAACTATAACTAAGTGTATTACTTCTTTAACCAACCTATTTAATATAGATAATTGGCAAATAAATGAACCTATTTTAATGAAAGATTTATATATTCTTTTAGATAAAGTAGAAGGAGTACAAACTGTTAAAAACATAACTATAAATAACCTTACAGGAGAAAGTTTAGGGTATAGTGATTATGCTTACGACATACCAGGTGCAACTATAGATAATGTAGTTTACCCTTCATTAGACCCAATGATTTTTGAAGTAAAATACCCTAACACAGATATTAAAGGTAGAGTAGTACCACTATAAACAATTAAAAAATGGCAGTAAAAAAATTATTCCCAACTAAAGATACAACCCTATACACAGAATACCCTAATATGAATACGGGGTTAGATGAAATTATAGAAGCATCTACTTATGTAAAAAACTCAAAAGGTCAAGTTAGTAGGTATTTAATTAAGTTTTCTGATGATGAAATAAAAAAAACCATTAAGGATATAGGTGAGGAGGTAAAGTATAAAGTATATTTAAGAAATTTTAATGCTGTCATTACAGGTTTAAATCTTGATAGTGAATTAGAAATTTTTCCAATCTCTGGTAGTTGGGAGATGGGTACTGGTAGATTTGGAGATAACCCCCCTACTGAAAATGGTGCTAGTTGGACATGGAGAGATTATGCTGATGGTAATAGTAAATGGGAAATCCCTTCAGATACTACTTATGTAACAGGTTCAAATAAGGCCATAGGTGTGGGTGCAGGGGGTGTGTGGTATTACAGATACCCAACAGGTACCCAACCACCAACACCACCATTACCTATGACACAAAAATTTACATATGCTAATGATAAAGATGTTAATGTTGAGGTTACTGAGATAGTTGAAAATTGGAATGCTGAAAATATAACAAATGAAGGGTTTATTGTAAAACAAAGGAATAAAGATGAATTTGTAGATAACATTAACAATCAAAAAACATTTAGATTTTTTTCCATAGATACTAATACAATATACCCACCACAATTAGAATTTAGATGGGAAGATTTTACTTTTAATACTGGTTCATCTACTAATAAAATACTTCCTGAGGGAGAAAGTTTTATTTCATTATATAATAATGTAGGTGTTTATTACCCACAAAGTACACCTAGATTAAGATTTGCAGCCATGCCTAAATATCCTGATAGAGTATTTCAAACCTCTTCATTATATACTACTAATTATTTTTTACCCCCAAAGGCATCTAGATATGCTATAAAAGATACAGAAACTAATGAATTTGTGATAGATTTTGACCCTGAATGTACTCGAATAAGCTCTGATGAAACCTCAAGTTATTTTGACTTAGACTGTAGTGGACTAGAACCTGAAAGATATTATACGGTTTTAGTAGAAATAGACAAAACAGACGATGCCGGCAATTTTCAAAACTCATTGATATATGATGAAGATATAATGTTTAAAATAACTAAAGGGTAATTATGAAAAATGTTAAAATGGTAAGACAGGTTTTTGATAAAACTAAGTTTTCCGAAACCATAAATACAAAGTTTAACCAACTGGTATCTACCCCAGACCCATCTTTTTATGATGTTAATTTGGCTACACAAGAAGATTTTTGGATATTATATGATAAATACTTTTACTTAATCCCTAAGGAGGGAGAAGTTAATTCACATTTGTATTTAGTTGAAACCAGTGGGGAATATATTAATTACCAACCACAACAGGAAGAAATTCAAGCTTTACTAGGGGAAATAGAAGAATTAAGAGTAGAAAATTTAGAATTAAGACAGGAAATAGCAGCAGTTATCAGTGATTTCCAATCAAATGGATAACTAATTAAATTAAAGTAAACTAAATGGTCCAAAGAAATAACATACCAAGCAGATCCACAGGATCTTCAATTCAAAGAAATTCAAGCTTTCAAAAGAATCCTAATACTGCTACCAAGTATGAAAGTTTAAATTCTCCGGATTTAGATTTTACAATACCCGTAAGTGCTTCGGTTACTCCTGTTAACCCAACCCTCTTTTCAAATGATGGGTTTGAACTTCAAGACCAATCTATAATACCAAGTAACTTTTTCTCATCATCTTTTACTCCTGGTAATAATTTTATTGAGTTTTATGTTTATGATTCTCAAAAATCCCTACTAACCTCTAACTATAATTGGAAAGATTGGACTATAACCAGAAATTCAAATAGAGATCAACTTTCAGGATCCTATGTTGACCCTACTACTGGGTTAAATGTGATTGAAAAGTCATCAACAACGGTAGCAACTAGCAACATCCAACTATCACCCTCATCTAACATATACAGTCAAGGGTTTGAAAATGGGGTTTTATTTGCAAGTTACAACTTTGTAAATTATGAGTTAGGTTCTTCTCCCGAGGATACATTTTACTTATCAGAAATATCATCTGATAGAACTGAGATAGCTTTAAGATCAAATACTATCCCTCTTAAAGATGTAAAAGAGGGGTATACTTCATTATCTAATACTATCAAAAATTCTAAATTTTTTGATGAATTTTATGTAAGTTTTTTTAATAACGAGTATGTTATAGGTGTTAATGTTTTATTGACAGGTTCTTCTACTTTTGAAGATCAAAGTACAAACAAATCCCTAGATATTGAAGATACTATTTTAGTAAAACTATATGAGCCTTTACCTCCACAATATCAACTAAAAGATGAAATGTATGTTGCCTCTAAAGTAGGGGAAAGTCAAGCATATAGAGTTGAATATATTGAAGATCTTAGTTCATTTGTTGAACCTATTAATTTTATTCAAGGTCCGAATACTAACATACCTCAAAAAGATTTAGTAAATAATTCTACTAATTTAAAATCATATGAAGATTTAGTAACAACACCATCTACAGAATCTTTTAATAACTTATTAAATACTTTAAATCAAACTGGAGTTAAAATAACTCCTAATTATTCATATAACACATTTAATGAATTTGTAAATTTTTCTTCTGCTAAATCAAGAATAAATAACTTTTATCAAAAAGTATCTCAAATACAATCTTACGAAGCTGATATTAAAGTCATTACAACAACTACGGGTTCCAACCCAACAGTTAATGCTATATCTTCAAGTTTAGCTAGTTTACAAACTAATATTAGTAACCTTATTAAGAATTTTGATGGGTATGAAACTTATTTATATAACACTTCATCATCATTTGCATACCCTAAATCAGATACTACCTACCCCTATACTCTTTTCCCAACAGGTAGTACTGAAGTAATAGAATGGTTAGGTAGTGATGTTGAAAATAACCCTAATTATGGAGGATACATACTATCAGCTTCATTATATGATAGTAATAACCAAAACTGGTTATATTATACTATTCCAGACTTTATAAAAGAAAATACTAGTAATGATGAGTATATAGAATTTTCAAACATGGTAGGTCAATCATTTGATGATCTTTGGATTTACACAAAGGCATTAAGTGAAAGATATAACACATCTAATGATCCAAATAGTGGGTTACCTTTAGATTTAGCAGCGGATGCCATTAAAGGTTTAGGATTTGAAACTTTTGGAAATAACTATAATAATCAAAATAATTTTATAGGTTTAACAGGAGAAAATAATGGAAGTTATGTACCACCAACCGGGAGTGAATTAATAACCCAGTATGTGGCTGTAAATGTAGGCCCTACCGGAAGTCTTTCCGGAATAGAAACCGAAAATAATTTACAACTCCTTACAGAAAACTTTTTACAACTTCTTACAGAAAATTCAATAATACCTGCAGATTTTCCTTATGCTATTGATAAAGTAAGTAAAGAGATTTATAAACGTCTTTACCACAACATGGCCGTTCTTACTAAAAAGAAAGGTACTATTAGTGGTTTAAGGCAACTTATTAATATTTGGGGGATACCTAATACTATACTTCGTATAAGTGAATATGGAGGTAAAAATAGAGATAATAGTAATGATTATGATCTATGGTATAATAGATTTAGTTATGCTTATACCCCCTCTATAAATTCAGAAGAACAAGGTACTTCAATTAAAGTACCATGGATGCCTCTAGAGCGTAATAGAATTGCGGATAGTGAGTATATTGTACCTGATGGTGTAGCTTTTAGATTTAAAACAACCGGAAAACCCTCACGATTTAACTATGCCCAATCCCTAATTGCTAAAAAGTCTAATGGGAATGATGATAAAAATTTTGATTTTGGGGTAGGATTATATTATGAAGCCCAACCATCTGGATCATATTTAGGAGCTAGTAATAGTGACTACTATGAATATGGTAAGATGAGATTTTATATATCAGCATCCACCGCTCAAGGGGGTGTTATGGAATCGGATGATATTTTCCTTCCTTTCTTTAATAAAGGATGGTGGAGTGTTTCACTTCAAAGAGATAAGCATGTTTCTGCATCTTTGAATACAGAAGCAACTACATACACTCTACAAGTAGCTAACAAACAGTATAATGGAAATGACGGTAATGTTATAGGTTGGACAGGATCTGTTAATCTATCTACAGATAACAGTATAGGCTTCCCAGTAACCTCATCGGCAAATGAAGCATGGAATAGTTTTGGGGTAACTGGAATTGATGGTATGTATCTTGGAGGATTTATTTCAGGTTCGAGTGTTGCAGGTATTCCCTTAAACGCGAAAACAAAACTATACTCAGGATCATTTCAAGAATTTAGATATTATTCTAATGATATATCTACCGAGGTATTTTATGACTTTACTATGAATCCCGAATCTATTGAAGGTAATAATATTACAGGGTCTGAAAGTTCATTTGATATCGTAAACTTTAGAGCACCCTTAGGTAATGAGTTAGAAAATCTATATAAAGCTTCACAAACCGGAAGCTATATTGAACCTATATTATCTTCCCACCCAGCAATAACAGGTTCAGCTGTAGTTGTAATAACCGGGTCATTTGTTAATCCTTCAAATAATGAAGTAACATCTAGTTATGATTTTATACATTTTACTAACCCAGAAAAAAGAACATATAGTCAACCTAACACTGAAGTTTATTTAGTAGATCAACCATCAATTGGAATTAGAAATAGAATCTCAAATAAAATTCAAGTTGCAGATGGTAACATTTATGGTAATGTTTTATCAAGACAAGTTAGCATAGATCAAAATTATTTAATAAGCCAAAGCTATACAGGGGATATTACAAATTTAGAAGTAGCATTTTCTCCCCAAAACGAAGTAAATGATGATATTATTGCATCATTTGGTTATGGGGTTATTTCTGACACCCTTGCAGATCCTAGGTTTGCATTTAACTCTAAATTAAACTATTACCCTAGATTAAGAAATGTAGCAACTGATTATTTCAAAAAATATACCGAAGGTAATGTTTATGATTATTTAAGATTAATTAAATATTTTGATAATTCTTTATTTAAAGCTATTAAATCATATGTACCCGCGCGTACAAGCGTGAGTACAGGCGTTGTAATTAAACAAAATCTATTGGAGCGTAATCGTCGCCCATCTGTAACTTTAAATCCAGATACAACGGTAGCTCGCACTCCAGAGACAGGATCTCTTAATGGGGTTCCTACAAAACAAACTGGGTTAAATAGTGAAATTCAATTAAGAAATTTAGAATTAAATGGGAGTCTTAAAAAAACATCATACTTCTCAGGAGGAACTGGTGGGTCAGCCCCTAATTTAACGGGCATTTCAAGCAGTCAAGCTGGGTTTAATATAGTACCTGTAACTCAAAGCTGGTCAGGGAGTAATTCTACCGTAAAAGGATTAGTTCCCTTTATAGATCATTCACAAGAAGAATTCTATAATGGGGAGTATAGTGGGAGTACTTTAATAGTAACTGATGGTTCTTTATTAAATAACCCTTATCTCCAAGATTCTAATACAAACACCCAATATGTTATATCTGCATCTTCAGGGGCTCGTTTAGAAAGTATTATTCCTTCACCCTTTTATGAAGTAATCCCAGAACAACTTAATACCTTAATTGGGGGAAATAAACAATCGTTAGATATTCTTGTAAGTGAAACACAAAGTGATTCTTTTGACAATTTTTATTCTTACTGTAGTGACAGTGGGGCGGGTATTAAAGATGGACACAATTGTATTTCTCTATATAGAGATACTGCAAGTGGGGGTATACAAAGTTATTATATTGCTGGTATTTTTATTAATAGATATGATATTGGTGGGGCAGATTACGCATCTACCCTCCTACCAGGTGTTGATTTAAATATTGATTATAGAAACGGCCTGCAAGGTATCAATGCTTCTCGAAGAATGACATTAAATGATCCTCTTGACATTGATTACTTAAATCCTTTTATTACTGGAAGTTTACTTAATGGAGATTCATTAGCAACATTAGACCCTAATTCACTCTCTCCAATATTTAATTTTGCAATAACGGGTAGTATTGGAGGTAATTTAAGTTTAAGTAATAGTATATTTTCTAATTTCCAATTCGGAGCTGGGGGTAATATATCTACTATACCCTCTAATCGTATTCAATCCGTACTTTTTAATAGTGATGATTCTAATCTAGGATATTATCCAATATCTAAAGAAAATACAGGTGCTAGAGGAGGTGGACCTTTATACGGTTTAATGGTTGTTAATCCAAGGGGTAATGCATTTTTAGGAATTCAAAGTAATAATCCAAGTAGCCCATTTAATATTCCACTCCCATCAACCTTAAGTATAGATGTAGATATAAACGCTGAACCTACGGCAAAAATTATACAAAACGTAGATAGCAATTTTGACCCTATATCAGATCCAACAAAATTACAAACTCCCTTAACATATGTGAGTAATTATAATGTATCTAAATCTATAGCAATAAATAAGGTTCAGGGTACAATCCCTGGATATTTATATGGTCCTTCCTCAGGTAGCCTATTTGAATATAGACAAACCTTCTTAGGATTCTCAGAACCCGATACTTTTACATACACCCCACTAGCATTAGCTTTAAACAAGTTTAGTATAGATCCTAATAGTGGAGATACATCTGATAATTCTGCAACCTTATCATCAAATCCAACATTTGATTTTGAATTATCTATGAGTTTACTTATTAACCCCCCTGTTATAAACGGGTTATTAGGTTATGAGTTTTACCAAGGCTTAACAGATAAAACAGGCCCCTTTATCACCCCAGACCCAAACCTTAATAATTATTATTGGGTTTATGGTTCTAATAGTAGAACTACTAGAGCTTTAAAGTATGATGGGACTACATTTAACCCAGATTATACTTATGTTCCAGATTCCTTACAGTCTTCCCAACTATTAAATTTTGACCCTAGTCTAATTACATCAACTATAGTATTTGATAATTCTCAATTTAATCCTTTAATTAATAACGTAAATAACAGCGAAGAAAATACTTATGTTCAAGAATTAGAATTTGGAAATGGCATTGAAACCCCCTCAAATTTACAAGCAGTAATTAATGGGACAGCTCAAAAAGCAAAAGTTAATGATAGTTTTTATACTCAACAGTCTAATATAATTCCAAGATATATTGGTAGTACTTTACAAAGCGCTAATTATAACAAATATACTCCTCCAAGTTTAACATGGGGGGGAGACATAAGTTATGGTAATCAAGCAGTAATTGATAAGTACCCTATATATTTTGCTCATTTTAAATCTTCATATAATAATTTAAATCTTGAAGGTACTTATACTTATGAAATTGATGCATTAATTCTATCTCCAAGTGAAGATGTAACTGGGGAAAAAGCTCCTATAACCCCTATAACTATTAAAGTAGATGGTAGTGGTCAAAATTTAACAGAAGTACGAAGTACATTTGAAGCCGGAAGAAATGTAGGTGTAGCCTATGACTCTCTTGTATTTGATGGCATTAATTATGGTAATTTAAAAATTGGGGAAAACAAAATATTCCAAGGTTCATTAGAAATGGATACACTATTAGCAACAACTTTAGGACCTACAGGTAATGGTGATAATAAATTTCCAAATTTTACAGATACACTAATATACCAAACATCAAGTTTTTCTACTGATTATGGACCAGGGGATGCTGGTGAAGTTAATATACTCCCTTCAGGGGGTGGGAAAGGAGGTCCTAAACCATTCCTATATACTGGTAGTGATAGTTTCCTATTAGCCGGAAATCCAATTAATTTTATAACACCTCTTTACGATGGTCATTATTCTAAAATTACAGGTCCGGGATTGGCTATTCTAAATTCTATGAATACTGCTGTAAGTAATTCTTTAGTGGGTGAGTATACTGGAACAGGTCCTTATACTGTAGCTCCTGGGATACCTACTGAACTCACGGCTTCGCAGAATATAGGTTTAGATTCAAATTACTTTATAGAAAATTTTATAAGTTCTAATGTTGGGGGGTTTAAAGAAGAAGAAGGTGGATTACCTTTTATAATTAAGAAAAATGATGAAATAGTAATTACATATAATACTTCGGGGTTAAACTTTTTAGAAAAAACATATACTGTAACCTCTATAGAGCAAACCCTTAATTCCTTGGAACCTACTCCACCCGATTATAATGGTTCATTTGAAGTTGAATATTGTGATGAAATAAGCTGCTCAACCCCAGGTATTACTACATGGGATACTAGTAATAATTTTCTAAAAAATAAAATTAATGTTTACCCTGACCCTAGTGAAGCTAGTATTGTAGATGGTGAAGTTAATTCATTTATAATTAGAAGAAGAATAAATGCTGATGATCGAGTAATTATATACCAGTCAGCTCCCTCTACATTTGGGATAAACGAAGTAACAGGTTCAGGTGGTGGATATTTAATACCTGAAGACTTTTCACCAACACAAAAAAGAAATACTTTAACATTAATTAATCAACTAAAAGCTAAAAATGCATTTAGAGATGATTCCCTTTTATAACATTTACTAGAATGATAATAATAGCTTGGAATAAAAACAAAAAACACGTATATTTATAATTAAAATAATTAAACAATGGGATATTTAAACAATCAAGTAATAACCGTAGATGCTATCTTAACCACTAAAGGGAGAGAACTTTTAGCTAAAGGAGATGGCTCTTTTAATATTACACAATTTGCCCTAGCAGATGATGAAATTGACTACACTCTATACAATCCATCAAACCCTTCAGGTTCTGCATATTATGGAGAAGCAATCGAAAACATGCCTTTATTAGAAGCATTTCCAGATGAAACTCAAATGATGAAGTACAAGCTAGTAACTCTTCCAAGAGACACAGCTAAAATGCCTACACTTGCTATTGGTAACGCAAACCCAACAATAGCACAAACTGAACCTTACGTTGTTCAACCTAATACCTTAAACTATTTAGGTGGAAATTCAACAGTAGAATCATCAGGGTACGTATTTACCGTAAGTGATGCTAGAATGTTTAGTTCAGTAGTTTCAACAGGTTTATTTTCAGCACAAAGTTTAGCTTTAAATGAAAGCACAACAACAAACGGTACAAATGTATCAAAAACAGTAATAGGAACTTCTTTAACCCTCACAGCAACAGGTATTAATACTTTATTTGGCACTAGAAATGCATTATATGGTACCTTAACCATCACAGGTAGAGATTCAGGAGCAAGATTACAAGTACCTATTACAGTAACTAGAACATAATAAATAAAAATTAAACATGGCAGGAGCATTCCAAACATTAGACCCTAGAGATCTAGTAATTAGTACAGATAACGTTACGGATACCGTATGGGAAAATCATCAACCAACGTTAACATCATTTTTTACATCTTCGGTTCAAACTCAAAGTACAACAGGCCAATTTTACTATAATATATATAGTTCAGAAGAAGCTACGGGGTCTGTACAATTCGCAGTAGCCTATTGTGATTCTAAAGGTAGTGGTAGTTTATTATATAACCCTAATGTAGATGGGTTATCACCAACAAGAACCAACTATGGTCAATATAGATCCTTAATTTTGGGGGATGAAGAAAATGCATTCGTGTTTGGTAATCAAACATCAGAATATTTTTATGCTTTACCTATTGAAAGATCAGGATTTAAACAAGCATTACTTCCAGGAACTATGACATTGTCTTTAAGTGGATCAAATGCTAGTGAACCTCTTTACTTAACCGATGATAGTAAATTAGGAGGAGCAGCAGTATTTTCAGAAGCTGGTAGAGTATATAACATGGTGTCAGGATCAGCTGGTAGTGTTTATAATGCTAATTCTTTTGCAGCTGTAGGAAGCTCAGGTCCCGGTTGGACACCTAATTCAGGATCATATGGTTGGTTCTTACCAGATGTAGGTTTAATTTTACTTAATGGTGAAGCCTTAGATGGTACTTGGGGAACAGGTGTTGGTGAAGGAGGAGGAATTAATTTAGGGACAGATAGATCAACAAACTCAATAACAAATAATCCAGAACTAATACGTCAAAGATTAAATAAAGGTGGGGAATTAGTAACATCCCCAGGATGGACATTAAATTCAAACGAAACTTTATCTTCTGATTTTATATTTGCAAGAGCAAGAAATGATGAATTTAATTATTCAACTAACCCATCATTTATATCAGGTTCAACTGGTGCTGTGTTATATGATTCATTTATTAATGACCCACAAGTATACATTACCTCAGTAGGGATGTATAATGATAATCAAGAATTAGTAGCTGTAGCAAAATTGTCAAGACCATTACTTAAAGACTTTACTAAGGAATTATTAGTAAGGATTAAGTTAGACTTCTAATGAATGGGAGCATTCAAACAATTCACAACCCAAGAGGTTACGATAACCCCATTTATAGCTGATAAAGGTTTTACTTTTACGGGTGGGGAAATTACTGGTTCAACCGTCGGAATTAATATATTTGAGGGGCAAAATGTAGATTATTTATCCTCTCAAAACACACCTACAGGATTTGTAACAACATCATCCTTAAATTCTATATATAATAGTGCAAAACAGTTATATTATACAAACTATATATCCTCTAGTACAGGGGATATGGGGATAACTGCTAGTGTTATTCCTGGGGTAACTCGAAAAGATGATTATTATTATGGCCCAACTGAAGCCCCTATATATGAAAATTACTTACAATCAACCTTAACCCAACAACGACATTGGCCTACAGGAAGTGGTGATCAAATTGCAGTGTTTTCAATCCCTACTCAACTATATGGTGAAAAAATTATCCCCACTACATTTGAATATTCTTATACAGGGTCATCATTCCCTAATGGTTTACTTTTAACCGATGATGGTAATGGTAATGTTATAAGTGGGTCTAAAACCGTAGGTCAAATATTTTATTCCCACGGTATGGCTGTACTAACAACTCATAGTTGTTTTGAAATTCCTAAAGATATTGAAGTTACAGCCGGTGCTTTTAATAGTCAAACCTTTAAATTTTCATCATCACTTACAATTTTTGAAAATCAATTTAAATGTTCTATACTTGAAAATGAATTTAATTTTTCATTAAACCCAACACTATTAACATCTTCTGTAGAAGGAGGACTAAATACTTCATACTACCCATTTACTACAGGTTCGTTTTTTTCCCCTTACATAACTCAAGTAGGGTTATATAACGCCGCTAACCAGTTAGTAGCAGTAGGTAAATTATCATTCCCCGTACCGGTTTCACAATACACAGATACCACTATTCTCGTAAATTTCGACATATAATGAATTGGACATTTAAAGACAATGATGTAATGTCTATAGAAGACATGCCCCAAGATGCTTTTGGTTTTATATACAAAATAACACATAAACCAACTAATAAATCTTATATAGGTAAAAAATTCTTAACATTTACTCGTAAACAAAAACTAGGTAAGAAAGAATTAAAGTTACTTGAGGGGCAAAAAGGTAGACCTGCATCTTTTAAAATAGTTCAGAAAGAATCTGATTGGAAAACTTATTGGAGTTCAAATAAACCCCTTAAGGTTTTAGTTAAAAATGAACCTAAAGAAAATTTTAAACGCGATATCCTTCACTACTGCTATTCAAAAAAACAACTTACATATTTTGAAATAAAATATCAAATGATACATCAAGTTTTAGAAAAACCCGAAGAATTCTTTAATGATAACATTCTTGGTAAGTTTTTCACCCGCGACTTGGAGCAGTAAACTTCTATTCGTATATTGTAGTTTATGATAAATGAACTATTAATAAATTTGGTAAATTCTGTAGTAGGTGTTGGAAAACGAACTGCGAGAGGCAATCAAGCTCATTCTTGCCCTTACTGCAAACATCATAAACCTAAACTAGAAATTAATTTTTCAGAAAATAAAAAGGGATACAACCCATGGCATTGTTGGGTTTGTGATAAGAAAGGTACTAGAATTACTTCATTATTTAAACAATGTAAAGCACCACCCGAAAAATTTGAAGAATTATATAAGTTAATAGGTAACGAGCGAGAGCACAAATATGTAGCAAATCAAACTCAACTAAAACTTCCAGAGGAATATAAGAATTTTATAAACATAACCTCTTCCAATATAGAAGGCAGACAGGCTTTATCATATTTAAAAAATAGAGGAATAACTCAAGATGATATAGAAAAATATAATATAGGGTATTGTACCTCAGGAAGATATTCTAAAAGAATTATTATTCCTTCATATGATAGTTTAGGAAATTTAAATTATTTTACTGCACGATCCTTTGAAGACAATGCATATGCTAAGTATCGCAATCCAGAAACTTCACGAGATATAATACCCTTTGAGATGTTTATAAACTTTGACCTTCCTTTAGTATTGTGTGAGGGTCCATTTGATGCAATCGCTATTAAACGAAATGCAATACCCTTATTAGGGAAAAATATTCAATCAACATTAATGAAAAAAATAGTTACCTCAACTGTCCAAAAAATATATATTGCTCTAGATCAAGATGCCCGAAAACAGGCTTTACACTTTGCTGAGAAATTTATAAATGAAGGTAAAGAGGTTTATTTAGTAGAATTAGAAGGGAAAGACCCAAGTGAAATGGGATTTTCCCAATTTACTAACCTGATTCAACAAACATTTCCATTGTCACAGTATGATTTAATGGAAAAGAAATTACAATTAATATGAGTAAAAGACAGATTAAGCACTCTTATAATAGAATCCTAGAGGTTTCTAAAGATGCTAAACAAATTACTATGCCCGATTCTCGTTACTATCAACGTAATGGTGATTATTACCCCTCAATAACCTATGTTTTAGGTTCTTACCCAAAAGGCAAATATTTTGAGGATTGGCTTAAAAAAGTAGGATATGCATCTGAACATATTGTACGTAAAGCATCAAGTCAAGGTACTGAAACTCATGAAATGATTGAGGATTATTTGAATGGTAAAGAATTAAACTTCTTATCCAAATCAGGTCACCCTCAATATGATACTCTAGTATGGCAAATGTTTTTACGTTTTGTTGATTTTTGGGAAGAATATAACCCTAAACTAATTGAAACTGAAGTACATTTATTCTCAGATAAGATTAAAGTAGCAGGTACTTGTGATATGGTATGTGAGATGGAGGTAGATGGTAAAGTTGAACGTTGGGTGATAGATTTTAAAACTTCTAATCACTTACAAACAACTTATGATTTGCAAGGGGCAATATATGCCCAATGTTATGAGGAATGTTTTGAAAAGAAAGTTGATAGGGTGGGAGTTCTTTGGTTAAAGTCCAGTAAACGTAAGGCATCACCTGGTAAAATTCAAGGTAAAGGGTGGGAATTATATGAATCTTCTCGTTCACAAGAGGAAAACATTGACATATTCATGACTGTAAAAAAATTATTTGATCTAGAAAACCCAAAACATAAACCTGCATTTACTGAATTTAGAACGCAAGCTAAAAGAAAATTGTGATATTTATAACAAAACATTAAAATGAACGATTTTGATTTAAAAAAATACCTAGCTGAAGGTAAGCTATTAAAAGAAGAACAAAATAGTCCTAAAGCGATCATCTTAGCAGGAGCACCTGGGGCTGGTAAAGGATATATTTTACGTGGTTTAGATTTAGGTGGGGTGAAAATAATGAATGTAGATGATATCTATGTTCCCCTATTAAAAAAAGCTAATGTGTCTTTGGATTTAAAAAATGCTACCGCTGAAGAAAGAAGTGAACAAGCCAAACAAATGGCAGCTGCTAATAAACAGTTTAAAGGTAATATGTATACTACTATAGAAGGTAAAGAATCATTTATACTAGATGGGACTGGAGCTTCCTATAATTCCACAGTTAAATTAAAGAACGAATTAGAAGAAGCCGGATATGAGGTATTTATGCTTTATGTTTATACAGATTTAGAGCGTTCACTTAAGCAAAACCAAGATAGATTTGAAAAATCTGGAGGTACCGATAGAAGTTTAGCCCCTGCTATTGTAATGCGTACATGGAAGGATGTAACAAGTAATTTATTTAAATATGCTGATTTATTTGGTAATAACTTTGTAGCTGTTGCTAATACATTAGATAATAGAATGCAAGATATAAACCAAATCATGGATAAGTACCTTAAACCATTCCTTCCTAAGGATACAAAACCTAAAACTCCCCAACAACAGAAAAAATCAGATGAATTAAAGGCTCAAGCTCATAAAGTAATCCAATCTATGTTAAGTGATGATTTTATAAAGGATATAATTAAACTTACAACTTCTAAAGAAGAAGCACAATCTAAAATAAAACAATTTTTATCTTAATGAATTTAAATATTAAAGAATATGGAATATTCTGAACTAGTTAACGAATTAATAAAAGACTTACTCCCAGAAGAAAAAAAGAAAAAGATAGTAGCAGCTTATGGTGGTGGTTTTAAACCACCAACTAAAGGTCATTTTGAGGTAGTAACAACAGCATTAAATAATTTCCCTGAAATAGATGAATTTATTATTTATGTTGGTGGTGGAGAGCGTGGGGATATTAATCAAGCACAATCTATTTTAATTTGGGAGATTTACCAAACATACCTCCCAATGAAGGTTAAAATTGAACCATCCAAAGCCCCTATTGGTGATATAGTTCGTTTAGGAAAAAATAATCTACAAGATGAGATTTATTTTATAGTAGGTGCAAGGGAAGGTTTTGAGAGTGATGTAAAAGATATTGAATCTCGTACTAAAAATATTGAAGAAAAATACCCTAATATGAAAGTTAAGGTAATTACTACTATTGACAAAGGTATAAGTGGTACTAATGCCCGTAAAGCATCCCAAGTATCTTATGGTGACTTTACTAAATACATACCATCTGAACTCTCAGACAATGAAAAAGAAGAAGTATATAATATTGTAAAACCCTCTATCTCCGAAACAAACAACCCCAAAGATGGTAAAGCTGCTCCCTATGGCTCAGGATACAATAAATTAAATGAAGATATTACTAAATCCCAACTAGATGCTTTAGAGACATATGCCGATAAATTATTTGCAAAACTAGGAATTGATGTTGAGTTTACAAGACATTTTTTAGATAGAGCAAACGATGAACGAAATATAAAACCCATCTCAATCCCAGAATTGATGGGTATGTTTAAGCGTTTACACAAAAAACATGGTAAACCACTATCAAAGGTAGATAATGATTTTGATGCTGTAGTTAAAGATTTTAATAGTAATATTAACATCCCGTTTGCTATAAACGTAACTCCTAATGACATTGATTTAGTTGCTAAAACTGTGATGCGTAAGAAAGATTTCAAAACATCTACCCCCGTAATTACTTTAAATGAGAATGCTACATATACTAAAAAGATTAATCTTATAAATAGATTAGCTACCTTAACCCAGCATATGTTAGATAAGGGCATGAATATAGAACCCCTTCCTAAGTTAGAATTTATGAATGGTGACGTTGAAAATGCTAGTGAGTTTTTGGGTAAAACTGCGTATTATGATCCAAACACACAAACCATAGTATTGTATACGGAAGGTAGACATCCCAAAGATATAACGCGTTCATACGCGCATGAGATGATACACCACATACAAAATTTAGAGGGTAGATTAGGTAATATAACAACTACTAACACACAGGAAGACGACAATTTAAACGATATTGAAGCAGAAGCTAACCTAAAAGGTACAATGACATTCAGAAATTGGACTGATAGTTTAAATGAAATTCAAACCCCAGCTAAAGAAGAAGATGTCAATCCTAAAGAATTAAAAATAGGTATTGAAGTTGAAATGGAGCATACCGACTCACAAGCTAAAGCAAAGGTCATTGCGTTACAACATTTAGCAGAAGATCCTAAATACTATACTAAATTGAAATCACTAGGGTTAGAAGAAAAGAAAGAAAAAGATCCATTTGGTTTAAACCAATACGCTCGTGAGTTAGTTCAAGGTTTAGAAGAAGCAATTGTAGGTGATAAAATCGAATGCGACAATTGCGATTGGAGTTGGGATATAAAAGATGGAGGAGACGATTTATACACTTGCCATAAATGTTGGCATGATAACACACCCCAATTAAATGAAGGAAGGTACGATAAATCATCAAACCAATTCTCAAAAATAGCATTTGAAGCATTTAAAGATATTCATGATAGAGGTGATAAGGAAGGCACTTTTGAATTCTCAATAGGCCCATTTGAAGAAGATGTATATTCAGACCAATTTGAATTTGATTTTGAAGGTAAAGTAGAAATCACAGATAATGAATATAATGTAGATGGAGGTGCGAATCAAGGATTTGATAAAAAAGGAGATGAAATTACCCCATTATTAAATTTAAATTTTAAAATACCTAAAAATCCTACAACTAACCCTTCTTGGGAAGATATATCATTTGATATTAAAGATGTTGTAAGACATGAATTAGAACATCTAACCCAAGGTGGTTTAAATCTTAAAGGTGGGGCTTGGGATGAAGATCCT
>Ga0115103_1410011_pt1 | contig 25199 bp, 22 predicted proteins | sample MBTome_2_FD_89643 | JGI IMG/M metagenome (GOLD analysis project Ga0115103, IMG submission 89643) | Marine eukaryotic communities from Pacific Ocean to study complex ecological interactions - MBTS_5May14_M1_3um Metatranscriptome... | ecosystem: Environmental > Aquatic > Marine > Oceanic | place... | reverse complement strand
GTTTTTTTTCTTTCGCTGGAATAATTTAGCTCAAACGCCATTTTTTCACCCCTCGGGTGAAGCTTTTATGCGTAAATCGTATTTCTTAGGTTTTATGAAGTTCTGACGTTTTTGTATCGGTTTAATGTGTGGTTTTTATCACAAATTTTAAGCTTGATTAAGCTTGCAGTTTATTGGTGTCTTTTGTATGCTTATGAATATGGATTGCCAATAGTGGCACACTTCTGGCGAATTAGGTCCATAAACAAGCTCCAAACGCAATCTCAGTTCTGCATCTGAGGGGGCGGAGCCCGCCTAGCAAAAAAAGAATCGAGTATGAATCAAGCACAAATTAGTCTTATTTTCCCTACTTTTGAAAGACCAGAGGAGGTTATTTACAACCTCGAATGGTTTCGGGAAAATATTACCGCAAGCTACGAAGTTTTTATCCTCGACAATTCATTGCGGCCTATGTCTTTTAGTTTTCGGGAGAATGAACACTACATTTTTCTAGATCAAAACATGGGTACTGCATCCCGCAATATTGGTATTGAAAGAGCCACTGCACCACTTTGCCTCTTGCTCGATGACGACTCGCACCCTTTTCCTGGTGTTGTAGAGAAACTAATTGAGTATGAAAAACAAGCCCCGGAAAATATTGCTGGGTTCATTAGTGAAATTCACAATCCAGATGGTGGACGTGAAGCTTCTTTGTTGCCGACCGTTTTTCATGGAGCCGGAGTGGCCTTTCGTACAGATATATTTCATAAAGAGAAACTGGCCTATCCGCAAAATTTCTGCTTTTACGGAGAAGAGTACCGCTTGAGCTTAGATATCTACAAAGCCGCATATCGTCTTGAGGATATAGCCGGTTTCAAAGTCATGCATCGTCGCAGTGATGTCGGGCGTGATCTCAATAAAATATTTTATTACCTCGGTCGAAATAATCGCATCATTTGGGAGGACGCTGTACCACTGGAGTATCGTGAACAAGTCCTCTATGACAGCCAGAGGCGTTATGAATTGACCGCCAACAAAGAGAAAGTAGCAGCGGCCTTTGAACAAGGAATCAGTGAAGAGCTTTGTACAAATGAAAAACACTTTATGAATTGTATCGACTTTGAAGACTTTGCTTTGTTAAGTAAACTTCGGGATACACACTTTGAGAATAACACCGCCTTATTTTGCGGCACTGGTAAGTTTCCTACTTTATGGGCAGATAACTTGAAGGCTCGCGATATAAAAGTTATTTTTGCAGACTTCAATCCGGGTTTGATCGGGCAGACTTTTGGTGATCACACAGTTCTTTCTCCAGATGAATTATTGCACTGTGAGGGTACTTACATAAGTTGGCATAATTCTTTGCTTGAACAAAAGCGCTGGTCTTCTTTTCTAGGCAACACCACTCTATTGAGTTCTGGGGTGAGTTAAAAAATGGACTTTTTTGCAAATCTACAGGCCTTTGCTGAGCGCTTCCCCACTTTAGGCGAACGGCTCTCTACGATTCGTCCAGGAATTATTCAGGCGGCAAAAACACAGGATGACGGATATTGTTACGTCAAGCAGGTAGGGAACAAATGGGAAACACTGAGTGAGGCGAATACTCCTATAGTCAGGGCTCAAGAGGCTGTAGAAAGCATGCGGGATCGTCTTGAGGGTGGTTTAGCGCCATTGGTTGTTATAGGTTTAAACCCAGGTTATGTGCTAGACTTCATCTATCGATATGTAAAGGAAAATGCCTACGACAATCACATTCCAAGACGAATTTACGTAATAATTAACTCCATCGACTGTCTTTACGGCTGGCTTAAGCAGGCAGACCGCTTAGAAATTATCGCCCAACCTGCCATTGAATTTTATTGGCACGAAGATGTTTCACAGATTGTAGAGTTGTGCAAGACTGACGAAACGCGATCCCATTTGTTTTTACCGATGAGTTCATTGCCTGAACAACAAGCCATGAAACTAATTGAGCCTTTGGCGGAAGTATTTCTTTTTCGTCAGCAACAGGAAGAAGATTACAAAGTTCAAAATGATGCTTACTACGATGCGATAGATGACGAAGAGTTGGGAAAGGTTCTCGCAGGAGAGGCTGGTCGTAAGCCCCGACTATTGGTCCCAGCGCACGGCAGTAGTACAGTAGTTCAGTATTCTGTTCGTGATACCGCGGCGATGTTTGAAGACGCTGGTTGGGAAGTCCGCATTATTTATATGAAAACCGACCTAAGTCGCTGGCGGATTCAGAAGAACATCGCCGAGTTCAAACCAGATGTTTACTTACTGGTTAATCACTTGCGAACTCACGATGCCAAGTATTATCCTGATAACATGATGTTTATCACGTGGATGCAAGACACGGTTTCCAAAGTCAATAATACCAAGGCGGCCGCGAAGTGGAATGAACATGTTGATGCGAAGAAATACCGCCGCGATTTAATCATCGGTTATGTAGCTCAGATTAAGGAGTACGGTTATCGCGAAGACCGTTTGGAAGAGTGCCCGATGATTGTTAATCAGGACATTTTCAGGCCAAGAGAGCTCACCTCTGAGGAATTAGAGAAGTATTCCTGTGACGTTTGCTTTGCTTCGAATCGTAGTACGCCGACGGATATTGTGGCACGGGAACTTGCTGAGAAACTGGGGAAATATGGGTTTTCCGAAGATGTGATGATGCAGATTCACGATCACTTGTGGGAATGGTACAGAGATGAACAAACTTGTACGAGCTATGTTGATCTGGAGAATAAGGTTTGTGAGCTAGAGGCAGTGAGGGAGTTATTTGCCGGAGTCAGTGAAAAAGATGATCACGACTTTGTGAATCAGCGTCTTTTCTGGGAATTGAATGATATCATTTATCGCCATGTGGTGTTGGAGTGGCTGGATGAAATGGGTGATGTCAAGCTGTTTCTTTATGGGCGTGGTTGGGAGGATCACCCGAAGTTTGGTAAGTATGCTAAGGGCGTGCTGGAGCATGGGGAGGAATTGAACAAGGCTTATCAGGGGGCAGGGTGGTGTCTGCACTTGAACAGTATGGAAGGTGAGCACCAAAGAATAAGTGAAATTTCGAAGAGTGGAAACAAAATACTAAGTCGTAGCGAAACAAAAAACTCCAGATCATATAGATTATTATTTGAAATTTTAATAAAGCTTGAAAAGGAGCCGAGCACATTTTTAACTGTCAGGGAACAATCTTTACTCTGTTCTGGTCTCTATAGACACATGGTTTTTAAAGATATGCTCACTAATTCCACACGTCCTTTCAATCTGATAGATTTAATTATAAAATTACCAGATAATAAGACGGGCTCTTATGAAAAATGGGTTCTGTGGTTCAAACAACAACTGGGCTTAAAAACTTCATCACAGTTACAGTTTTTTACGAATCGTGAAAACTTATATAAGTCTATAATTACTCACCGTAAACTATCCAGTTTTATTCATCAATCGTTATTTAAAGACCCTAAAGAAAATTCCTTTCTCGGAAAAGCTGTTATCGCCGCTCATAAAAGTATGAGTGAAGTAAGAGAGCATAAGGACATAAGTACGACATCTCCAGTAATATTTAAATTGCAGCAAATTCAGAGACTTTTTGATAAAGGAGATTTTAGTAGAGCAAAAGTTCTGTGTCAAAGTCTTGTAAAAAAAGAATTTGAGAACACCATCGACATAAATGCTTTCAGTGATTTTTTTAATCGGAACTTAGGAATTTTTACCAAGTATTTTAGCACCTCTTCAATGGTAAATATTATAACGAAGTGTTTAGAGTTTGAGAATGATGAAACCGTTTTTGCTCTTCTTGCCGCGGAATACCTTAAAAAAGGTAACTTAGCTCTTGGCCTTCAATTGACAAAGCGAAATTTAGAAAAGCGCCAAGATGCTTTATTGGATTACTATCCTTATCTTTTACTGCTTATTGAAGCAGGCGACTATCAACAGTCATTAGGTTTACTGGCAAACTCCCAGAACAATAACATTCATTTATCGAAAGGTGTGATGATACAAGGCTACATCTCTGTTTTAGCAGCTCTTGGGCAGGAGGATAAAGCCTTTGAGATATTAAACAATAACAGGCAGCATCATCAGTATAAGGATACTTATATTGCCGCCTGCTGCTACAGTGCAAATAGTACTTATTTCAGTTATCCTGATCTTCAAGAAAAAATCGATACACATACGTCTGCAAATAAAGCTCTGTGGAGATTACGCTTTGCTGATTTAATGCTTAATCTAGGCGACAAGAATAAGCATAAAGAAATTGTCACTGCTCTATGTAAAAGCGACTTCCGCTGTTTTTTACATATTTTGGAGTACATCAAACATTTATCTTATTGCGGAAAGGTTCAAAAGGCCTTAGATATCGTTGCACAAGAATACCTAAAAGACCATGAATACGTTAATGGTTACTCAACTATTGCTTGGTACAGCAAGCTCGATAATGAAACTTCCCTAAAATTATTGGCGAAAGATTACTCACAACATCGGCAAACTTACATCTGGAAGGTTCGATACGCCACAAAATTACTTGAGAATGGTCACTACAAGCTCTCAGCTGAAATATACGACAATGTCAAAGAAGAAGATACTTGTGTAGATGCTTGGCAACAAGAGTTTAATCAACTAAAGAGACACATTACTCAATATGCCTAAAATATCTGAAGCGATAATACTTTGTGGCGGTTTTGGTACGCGTTTAAAATCGATAATAAGTGACCGACCTAAACCTATGGCTGAAATTGCCGGCAAGCCTTTTATGGCTTGGCTTATAGACAGTTTAGTTCAACAGGGCATTCGGCACATTGTTCTATGCACTGGTTACAAAAGTGAAGTCATTGAGAATTCTATTAAGCTTTGGCAAGATAAGGTTCAGATAAGTATTTCCAAGGAGGAGTCTCCTTTAGGAACTGGCGGTGCGGTAAAACTGGCATTGACACGCCTTAAAAGCAGTCATTTTTTGGTATTAAATGGAGATTCATATACACCTTTTCAACTAAAGCTTTTGAGCAAACTACATTTTTCTAAACAGGCCATTGCTAGCCTTTGGCTTTGCTGTGTTCAAGACGCCAGTCGTTATGGAACAGTCAAGTGTGATGCTTGTGGATTAGTTCAAAATTTTATGGAGAAAAGTAACACACATACTCCGGCTTGTGTCAATGCTGGTATCTATATTTTACAAAAAGACATTTTCAACCATTATTCTCAGAGAAGTTTTTCTCTTGAAACAACAGTATTCCCAAATCTCATTGGCAAGTCTTTCTATGCTATTTCTTCCGAAAGGCCTTTTATTGATATCGGCACTCCTGAATCTTATCAAATGGCCAACGAATTCATCGATACACACCACTTACGAAACAGGGTAATTCATGACTAAAGCGTTGATAACAGGTATAACCGGTATGGTCGGTTCACATCTTGCTGATTATCTCTTACAAAATACTGACTGGGATATTTATGGTATGTGCCGATGGCGCAGCCCTCAAGATAATGTAGAACATCTTGTCGACAGAGCGAACCAGAGTGATCGACTCTATTTTATCGACGGGGACTTGACTGATTATTTATCCTTACAAAATGCTGTTGCAGAAGCCCAACCCGATTACGTTTTTCATCTAGCGGCTCAAAGTTATCCGAAAAGCAGTTTTACTTCTCCATTGCAGACTTACGACACTAACATCATGGGCACAGAAAGGTTACTAGAGGCCCTAAGGCATAATGACAGTATTGATCCGGTCATTCACATTTGCTCTTCCTCCGAAGTTTTTGGACGAGTACCTAAAGAGAAATTGCCTATTGATGAAGAGTGTTCTTTTCATCCCGCTTCGCCCTATTCCATATCCAAAATCGGTACAGATCTTTTAGGTCAATTTCACGCTGAAGCATACAAACAAAAATGTATAATAACGCGAATGTTCACTCACACTGGCCCTCGCCGTGGGGATGTTTTTGCCGAATCATCTTTTGCCAAACAAATCGCAATGATTGAAGCGGGCTTATTGCCCCCTGTGGTCAAAACTGGTAATTTAAATTCATTACGAACCTGGGCCGATGTGCGGGATGCCGTAAGAGCTTATCACCTGTTAGTTACCTCTGATCCACAATCCGGCGAATGCTACAATATAGGTGGTAGTTATTCTTGCACAGTAGCCGAAATGCTTGAGTATCTTCTTTCCATTTCCACATGTAAGGAAATAACTATTGAACAGGAAGATACGCGTATGAGGCCTCTTGATGCCGACTTACAACTACCCAATACCGAAAAATTTCGGCAGCATACTGGTTGGCAGCCGGAAATACAATTTGAAAAGACAATGCAGGACTTACTGGACTACTGGAGGCAGCGAATTAAACAGGGAAGGAGCTTTTTACAAAGATGAATATACACCGAGATAAAGTTTTGTGCCCTGAACTGCAGCCTGTACTTGAAGTGCACCGAAACCCTTGGTTTACGGTTAATGATCGTGGTGGATATTTCACAACCGAACCAAATACTTCACAAGTAGCAATTCTTCCTGTCATAGATGAGGAACATATTCTTATGGTAAAAGCAAAGCGACCAGTTATCGGCGATGTTACCTGGGAATTACCTGCTGGTGGGTGCAACGAAAATGAGAGCCCTTTAAGTGCCGCCTGCCGCGAACTTAAAGAGGAGGCAGGAATTGGTATTGACGATTCTCGCTTCATCAAGTTGCCATCATTGTCTGTCTGCCCAAACCGTTATCCTTCTCATCCACATATTTTTCAAGCCAAACTGACACTTGAAGAGTTTGATAAGCGCCATGCACACGATGATGAAATTGAAGAAATCAAGCTTTTCTCTTTAGAAGATATCAGGCAGATGCTGGTTTCGTGTGAAATTTATGTAGCACTACCATGTGTAGTGCTTTCGAGATACCTATTATCTTTCAATAAAAAAGCCGTGAAGGAAACCCCATGAAAACAGACACACATGATGCCATAGTTCTCTCCAGTGGTGAGGAAAAAGATGATCAAAAGTCATTTACTTCTCTACTAAAAAACACTCCTATCCCCAACGACGAGCTACTGGCTAATCTCGGCCTATTTCTGACCTCGAAAAACTTATCAAGAATTCTTTTTTTTAATGAGATTTATAATAAAATACTCAATAGCCACGGCGTCATCATGGAGTTTGGCGTACGCTGGGGTCAGACGCTCTCCTTGCTCTCGGCCATGCGCGGTATTTATGAGCCGTTTAATCGCCATAGAAAAATTATTGGCTTTGATACTTTCACAGGTTTTGAAGGAGTTTGTGACAAAGATGGAAGCCTCAATAATTGTGTGGAGGGCTCCTATTCAGTGAATCCAGGGTACGAAATAGAACTTTCACAAATAATGAAAACTCAAGAAAACCTGAATCCAATGTCTCATATTGAGAAGTTTGAATTGGTTAAAGGCGATGCTTGTAAAACCATTCCCCGTTATTTCGAAGACCACCCCGAAACAATTGTCTCTTTGGCTATTCTTGATTTTGATATTTATAAGCCAACCAAAGCTGCTTTGGAAGCAATAAAGCCACGTCTCTGTAAAGGCAGTATCATTGTTTTTGACGAATTGTGTGACGAGTACTTTCCAGGAGAAACACTTGCTTTACAAGAAGTGTTTGGTTTAGAAAATCTGCGCATCGAAAGATCTCCCCGGACAGCCCGTGTCTCCTATTGCATTATAGAATAAAGAGGTAGAAATATGAGTACAGTAAAAACACTTTGCCAGAAGGCAAAACAGATCCGACAAGAAACATTTGAAATGGTAATGAACGCTAAATGCGGTCATATGGGTGGTTCCTTTTCTTCTCTGGAAGTAATGGTATACCTCTACTATTCTGGCCAACTAAAACACCGTCCTCATGACACCAACTGGTCTCTGCGTGACCGTTTTATCCTCAGTAAAGGTCATGCAAACAATAGTCTTTATGTCATTTTAGCTGACCTCGGGTATTACCCCAAAGATGAGCTTAAAAGCTTTTGCCAAAATGGTACATTCCTCGGAAATCACAGCGACCGAATAGTTCCTGGTATTGAAGTGAGCACTGGATCTCTCGGCCATGGACTAGGGTTGGGTGCCGGTCTTTCTCTAGGTGCAAAATTAAACGGAGAATCTTTCAAAACTTATGTAATTCTGGGAGACGGTGAGTGCCAAGAGGGCTCTGTTTGGGAAGCAAGTATGTTTGCAGCTCAACACAAACTTAAAGACCTTATTGCCATACTGGACCGAAATCGCCTAGGTTCTGAAGATTTTACAGAGAACACTTCTGGCTTGGATAGTGTTGAGGATAAATGGAAGGCTTTTGGCTGGGAGGTTTTTTCCATAGATGGGCATTCTTTCAAAGAGATTGAGCAGGCAATGAATGCCTGCATGGCATCACTTAGTGACAAGCCAAAGATGATTATCGCTAATACGGTGAAAGGGAAAGGCCTGCCGACTCACGAAAATCAACCAAGGGCCCACCATACTCTGCCCAAAGGTGACGAAATAGAAGAAACAAGGAGAGCTCTATTATGACACAAACAGCGCAAATTTACCACGAAGCAAGAGATGCTGTTTTTCAAGAACTTTATAATCTTGCCGAAAAAGACAAAAACGTCATTCTGTTGACTGTTGATACAGGAGCTTTTCTTCTGAAGCAATTTCAACAAAACCTTCCAGAGCAGTTTTTCAACGTTGGAATTGCCGAACAGAACTCCATGAGCGTCGCTGCTGGCTTGGCTCTTTCCGGAAAAAAAGTCTTTGTTTTCGGTATTTCAAATTTTGTCACGTTGCGTTGTTTTGAGCAGCTTAAACTCGACATCTGCTGTATGGATTTAGCTGTGACTGTTATTGCTATGGGGTCAGGGTTTATGTATTCTAAAGATGGCCCAACTCATCACATGACGGATGTGTTAACGCTTACCCGAACACTTCCGGGAATAGCACTTTGGTCTCCTTCTGATTTCAACAGCATCACTGCTGCCACACATGCAGCTTATAAATCCGATACACCGAATTTTATTTACATGGATCGGGGCCCTTTTGATCCTGTTTATGCACAGAATGCCAGTTTTGAGGATGGTGTAAAGACTATTCGGAAAGGAGACTCTCTCACCATAGTGGCAACTGGTATTATGGTTACTCAAGCAATGCAAGTTGCCACGGAGCTTTCAAAGGAAGGCATTGAATGCGCTGTTGTCGATGTTTACAGACTGAAACCACTAGATGCAAACCTTCTTTTTGAACAACTTCAAGGCAGCTCAAAGATAATAACTCTCGAAGAAAATGTGACAAGTGGCGGCCTAGGAAGTTTAGTCTGTGAAACTTTGGCGCAAAGAGGTGCTGGAATCCCTGTGAAAATGCTGGGAATAAGCGATCAATATAGAACTGAAATTGGCGATCGTGAAATGCTCCGTTCTTGTTGTGGCCTCGATAAGAAGAGCATTATAAAAACGATAAAAGAACTAAGTGACACTTGATGAAACAGGCTTTATTTGGTAAAAGTGGGCAAAAAGTGTCTGCCATTGGTATAGGAACGTGGGGTTACGGTGGTTATTTCCGCGCTGATACTGCTGATGCAAAACCTTTTCGGGAGTTGATTCGTTATGCTGTCGATCATGGTATTAACTTTATCGATACTGCAGAAGCCTATGCTGAAGGTCGCTCCGAATCAATTCTCGGAGAAGCCATCGCGACTTATGATCGCAGTTCAATCTTCATCGCTGGTAAAGTATCGCCTGAAAACCTGAAGCATAACAACCTATTAAAAGCAGCAGAAAGTAGCCTCGGTAGACTTAAGTGTGATTATCTTGACCTCTATCAGATACACTGGCCCAATCAGTCTATACCTCTTGATGAAACTCTATCCGCCATGAGCCAACTTCATCAAGAAGGCAAGATACGGCATTTTGGACTTAGTAACTTTTGCCTGCAAGGCTTGAAAAAGGTAATTGCCACTGGCATACTGCCACTTGAATCTATTCAAGTAGAGTACAATCTATTTGACCGAAGCGCGGAAACTGAGCTCTTGCCTTACTGCCGTGAGCATGAGGTAATTCTTATCGCCTACAGTCCTTTGGATCAAGGTAAAAAAACATCCATTCAAGGCCAGCAAGCTCTTGATCATCTAGCGCGTAAGTATGGCCAAACAGCCGCTCAAATCACTCTAAACTACTTAGTCTCTCAGGGTGTCATTGCCATTCCTAAGACAATGTCTTTGAAGCATATGAAAGAAATTTGTGAGGCGACTAGTTTCGCATTGGAAGCAGAGGATATTTCTTTAATTCGTCAGGCTTTTCCCAACAAAATTCAACACATGAATACAGATAACATTGTGACAGATAAGAAGGGTCTGGAAAACTTCAATCCAGGCGTAGATGTCCTAGCAGAAGCATTGAAAAGTGGCGAATCGTTGAAGCCAATTAGAGTCATGCCAATAAACGGCGGCAACAAATATCAACTTGTGGAAGGAAAATTGCGTTACTGGGCTTGGGTGCAAGCTTTCGGTACAAAGAAGCCTCTTCCCACACAAGTTCGTCATTAACTGTCAGTGGTCATAGGACAGGCTGTAAAAGCAACGATTTAAGAGCTAAAGGATAAATATGCAACACACCATAGACAGTCAAGAATTATACAGTAATGAAGAAGAGGTCAAAGTAAGAAATGGTTTCTTTGAGCATTTCAAAAATTCGCCCATTCCAGAGGGTGATGTTCTTAATAATCTAGGACTTTTTCTCAATTCGAAAAACCTCGCACGCATTCTTTTTATGGATCATATCTATCGTCTTAATCTCGATGTTATGGGGTCAGTGTTTGAGTTTGGCACACGCTGGGGACAAAATTCTTCCTTATTCGCCGCCTTACGCGGTATTTATGAACCCTTCAATCGCCATCGAAAACTAGTATGTTTTGATACTTTTAAAGGTTTTCCCTCTGTTTCAGAGAAGGATAATCTCAATTGCGATCTTATTCGTGAGGGCGCCTTGAGTTGTTCGGACAACTACAAGGAATATTTAGAAAAAACTCTTCAATTTCAGGAGAAAGACAATCCCTTGTCGCACATAAAAAAATTCGAAATTCGCCAAGGTGATGCCTGCTTGGAGGTCAATAAATTTCTGAAGGAGAACCCCGAAACAATTATTTCGTTAGCTTATTTTGACTTTGATCTTTACGAACCTACTAAAGTTTGTCTCGAAGCTATACAGGACCGCCTTGTGAAAGGAAGTGTTCTCGCCTTTGACGAATTAAACGACCCCGACTCTCCTGGAGAAACAAAAGCCGTAATGGATGTTTTTGGCTTGCGTTCGATTCGCCTTAAGCGTTATCGCTATGCCTCTAGGGTTTCGTATTTCGTCGTCGAGTAGTCATTCTTTCTAAAAATGAGTGCTCATTATTTTTTCATCATAATCTATAAACTCATACAGGGATAAAAACATGCTTTCAAAGGAAATCCTCAACAGCTTTGCTAAGACGAATGTGTTGATTACCGGAGGCACTGGTCTCATTGGGCGTCAAGTCACTAAAATACTTTGTGACGCCGGAGCAAATGTTACCATTGTCTCTTTAGATAAAGTCATCGTTGATAAGCGGGCCACACACATACTCGGAGATCTTTGCAACTTAGATTTTTGCAAAGAAATTTGCCACGAAAAAGACTCTGTTCTACACCTAGCTGGAATAAAAGGCTCCATAGAAGTGAGCAAAACTATGTTGGCCAGTCATTTTGTACCGACTTTAATGATGAACACTAATATCTTAGAGGCAATCCGCCTTGCTGGTGTCAACAGAGCCGTTTATACCAGCTCAATCGGCGCCTACCCCAATGCCACTATTTTTCGGGAAGATGAGAAATACGATAAACCCCCTATGGATTTTGCCGGTTGGGCCAAACGCATGGGTGAAATGCAAATTCAAGCCTATAAAACTCAATATGGCTTAGACAACATCGCTATCGTACGCCTGTCAAATGTTTACGGGCCCGGCGATAATTTCGATCCTAACAACGCTATGGTGGTCGCTTCATTACTGGGAAGAATTGCCCGTGGTGAACGGCCCTTAAAAGTTTGGGGTGACGGCAAAGCAAAGCGCGATTTTATTTTCAGTCGCGATGCCGCACAAGGAGTTATCCTGGCTCTGTTTTATGGTACTGGCGCAGATTTTGTTAATCTGGGTTCGGGAAAAGGTACCGCTATCAGTAGTCTGGTAGAAAGTATGCAAAATTTCATTGATTTTGACTACGAATATGACGTGAGTAAACCATCTGGTGCACCTTTGAAAATCATGGATATCACTTTAGCTCAACAAACTCTTGGTTTTAATCCCCAAACGATGCTCTCTGAGGGCTTGAGAGAAACCTGGGACTGGTATACCGAAAATTCAGACGAGTATCTACAAAAAAAGAACTATTTCGTAAACGCGTAAGAGAAACTATGATTAAAGTAGAAAAAACAGAATTGGATGGCGTACTGTTAATCAAACCAAGTGCCTTCGAGGACTTCCGAGGCTCTTACATTGAAACTTATAATGAAGAACTCTACCGCAGTCATGGTATAGATATTAACTTCATACAAGACGATGTGTCAATCTCTTCTCGTAATGTACTGAGGGGCATTCATGGCGACTCTGAAACATGGAAGCTCATTTCCTGTTTGCACGGCAGTTTTTATTTCGTGGTGGTCAATTGTGACCGCAGCTCTGAAAATTTTGGGAAGTGGCAATCTTTCACACTTTCCGAAAACAACCGTCATCAAGTTCTTGTTCCTCCTAAATACGGCAATGCCCATGTCGTTCTTTCCGAAAAGGCCATTTTCCACTACAAACAAAGTACTTATTATAACCCAAGTGGGCAATTTACTTATGTTTGGAACGACCCTGAGCTGGGTATCTGGTGGCCAATTAAAGCCCCCATTCTCTCGAAACGCGATGAAACAGGACATTTTTCATGAGTGATTTTTTTAGAAACAAAAAAGTTCTAATTGCTGGGGGAGCAGGTTTCGTCGGCACTAATTTAGTCTCTAAAATGCTCTCATGTGGGGCACAGGTTCGGGCAACTTTACACGTAAAACCGGCACAACTATCAGATGATCGCATAGAGTATGTGCACTGCGACTTACAAAAAGAAGAAGACTGTATTCGAGCCTGCCAAGGCATTGATTATCTCTTTATTTGCTCGGCAGTAACCGCCGGGGCGGCAATGATGCAAAATAAGCCTCTTTTTTTATTGGCGCCCAATGCCATTATCAATATGAAAATCCTTGAGGCCGCTTACGAATGCAATGTCAAAAAAACCTTGTTTATCAGCAGCAGTACTGTCTACCCGGTGACGGACTACCCGGTAAAAGAAGAAGATGATAACGGCGAGTATTTTGAGAAGTACTTCATGGCTGGTTGGATGAAGCGTTACTGCGAAGCAGTGTGTGAAATGTATGCAACCAAAATTAAAAAACCCATGCCGGTCATTGTCGTTCGGCCCGGTAACCTATATGGCCCTTATGACGACTTTGACTGGGAAACGTCACATGTGCTACCGGCATTTATCCGGCGAGTGGTAGAGCGGCACGACCCTATCAGTGTTTGGGGGGATGGCATGGACGTTAAAGATTTTATTTATATAGATGACTTTGTTGAAGGTTCACTCCTGGCGATGGAGAAACTTGAACAATTTGATACTATTAATATCGCTGGAGGAAATTCATATTGTTTACGAGATTTACTTTCTCTCTTGATGAAATTAGATGCTTATTCCGATACAGAAGTTAGCTACGATACTTCCAAGCCGACTATGATCCCCAAGAGATTAATCAATATTGATAAGGCCAAGAGGCTGTTGAATTTTGAGCCTCGAACATCGATCGATATAGGCCTTAAAAACACTCTGGAGTGGTACAGGAATACATTATGATTATTACAAGAACCCCATTTCGAATCTCTTTTTTTGGTGGAGGAAGTGATTATCCCAACTTCTTCCGTGAACATGGCGGTTCAGTCTTAAGTACTTCTATCGATAAATACTGCTACCTTACCTGCCGATATCTACCACCATTCTTTGACCATAAGTACCGCGTTCGTTATACAAGGCGTGAAGAAACCCAGACTATCGACGAGATTCAACACCCCTCAGTCCGCGCTTGTTTGAAACATCTCAATTTCACTAAAGGCGTTGAAGTATTACACACCAGTGATCTTCCAGCGATGTCGGGAATCGGCTCCAGTTCTGCTTTTACTGTCGGTCTGCTGAAATCTTTACATGCGATGAAAGGGAGAACATTAACCAAAAAAGAATTGTGTCTTGAAGCACTTGAGATCGAACAGGACCACCTTAAAGAACATGTGGGTTCCCAAGACCAAGCCGTTGCTTCTTTTGGTGGGTTTAATAGGATTGATTTTTCAGAGAAACGCAAGATAAATGTGTTGCCGATGAATATAGATGCGTCTAAATTAGAGCACTTACAAGATCACTTAATGCTTTTTTTTACAGGGTTCTCAAGGATTGCGGCTCATATCGCCCAAGAACAAATTGATCAGACCCCCTTTAAAATTCGCGAGTTATCAATGATGAAGGAAATGGTGGACGAAGCGACTGAGATCTTAAAGTTTTCTTCGTTTATAGACTTTGGCAAACTTCTGCATGAATCGTGGATGTTAAAAAAAAGCTTAACCTCCAAAATATCGACTCCTGAAATCGACAGCCTTTATGAAACTGCCCGCCGCGCCGGTGCAGTAGGAGGAAAGCTTTGTGGTGCAGGAGGAGGAGGGTTCATGCTTCTTTTTGTTCAACCAGAGAAACAAAAACAGGTTAAAAAAGCTCTTAAAAAGCTCGTCGAAGTGCCATTTCGTTTTGAAGATTTGGGTTCACAGTTTATCCACAATAGTCCTGTGGATACGGGTAATATGGAAGGAAATCAGGACGAATTATATCCTGTGATTCTTCAAAAATAATCAATAAAGAAGGAGGAAAAATGAAGTTAGTAGATGAGGATAATGTCACCAGAGACTTCTTTGTTGAGATGTCAAAGTATTCGGGCCATTTATGGAAATCTCACATTGAAAGACATTTGGCAATATATGAATTATATAAAAAAAGCAGCGAACTACCCGGCTCGGTCGCCGAGTTTGGAGTCCATAACGGCTCCACCTATTTTTTCCTGGCAAGGTTACTGGAAATTTTTCATAAGGCTCATTTTGAAAAATATCAATCTTGCTCACACCATCTATATGGTTTTGATACATTTGAGGGTATTGTACGGCACCACAAAGAGGATGAGACGAACGAAGCTGGTGTTCAAAATAAATTGGGTGGTTTCAACCAAAACAAAGACATTTTCTTTAAAGACCTCGAAACATTTAAAACGAATACTGAAATTGCCGATCGCCTGCATGTTATTGAGGGTGATGCCTGTTTGACATTTCCTAAGTTCAGTGAGGAAAATCCCGGTGTTCGCTTCAGGTTTGTATTAATGGACTTTGACATTTATGAACCAACAAAGGTTGTTTTAGAATCTATTATCAATCATATGGTTCCCGGAGGCATTATTGCTTTCGATGAATATGCATTTCCTGGTTGGCCGGGAGAAACCAAAGCCGTAGATGAGTTTATCAAGAAGCACGGTCTGAAACTGAAAAGCGTCTCTCATACATTTGCCCCTTCTGCTTACACAGTGATCGAGTAGATTTAATTGAGTGTTATGAAACCTTTATTGTCCATATGCCTTAGCGGCCGAAATGATAATTATGCCCCTGACGGTCTATACCGAATGGAGACAACTATAAATTTCGCTGCAAAAGGGCTTAAAGAAATAGACGCCCTTGAAAAAGTTGAATTCGTTGTAACTGATTGGGGCAGTCAGATTCCTTTGGCTTCAGCGTTAAATCTTTCGGAAGAAGCCGTATTAATGACTCGCTTCATCTATATTCCCGAGAGCTTTGGCATCGACAGTAAAACAGGAGTTCAAAAATTTAAAGCGACACTTAGTTTTAATTGCTGTTTGAGGCGGGCCAGAGGTACTTATAGAGCTTTGTGTGGCGCCGATGCCATCATTCCAGCAAGTTCTTTAAGAGCTCTTTTAGATGTTCTTGAAGAAAAAGTATCAACAGTATTTAACCCCGAGCTTACTTACCTGAATTGTGGCCGCTTTGATCTCCCCTGGGATTTTATAGGACAACAACCGAGTTTGAGTGAGATAGAGCGTTATCTTGCTATAAACTCCTGGAATATCTCATGCCGCCACAACACCAACGCCCCCGGTTTTATCGGCGGAGGCACTGGGTTCATCGTTATGCATGAAAATATAATGGAGGATTCTGGAGGGCTGGATGAAAGGCTTGAGAATTTTGGCTGGTCCGATATCGATTTTACTTTTCGCTTCATGTCAAAGTATGCCTGTTGCGACTTGCGCAGTTTTGGTTTCATGTTTTATGATATGGGACATTGCCCGAGTAAAGGAGATCGCGTAAATGTCACGAGAAACCCGCAATATATCAATGAAAACATAAAAGCCAATAATAAAGATTGGGGCTTGCCCGCTTATGTATTTGAGGAACAAACAGCCCAGGCTAGAGTGGCCCAAGAAAAGCAACAAAGCTATGAAGTTTGGCAAGTAGATCAGGAAAATAAAAGTTTATTGAAGGAGTTGAGAAACTTCCTTTTTAAGCTGAGTATTGAAAAACTTCCGACTCAAACAATCTGTGCACGGGAGGGCCTTGTGTTACGGCTTATTGCAGAGCTCATGAACAATAATACTATCAACCGTTATCTCGAATTTGGCGTTAAACCAACATATGCCATCGCCACCGCCGCTCATTATAATCAGTACCTTGAAATGTATGGCATCGATAACTGGGAAGAGATTGATAACATCTCTGGTCCCCATTATATCGGTCGTATCATCAGTAGTGCCCTCGTTAATTGTAAAGGCTATGGGAGGTTTTTAGGTGGGGATAAGCAAACAGCGTTGGAGCGCCTTAAAAACTCTTTTATTGGGGAATGCTGGTTCGACTTGGTCGTTGTGCGAGAAAGTTTTTTAGAAACTCATACTCTTGAGGTTATACGGGAAGTTCTGCCTCTTCTCAAACCGCAAAAAGGAAGTTTGATCTTTATAGCTGAAAACGATTTAACTTTGAAAAAAACAAGCGCTCTAATAAGAGACATTTACAACGATGCCGTTTATATCTCACATGTCAGCAACGTCGCCTTGATTATATTAGACCCCTTGAAACGTATCAGTGGAGCCATAAAGTCCCCTCTTCCCTTTCTACCAGAAGGGCAAATAGAGAAACACTCTCATAGCACAGCTCGCCTCATTTTCTTCGGAGCTGGCAAGTATTGCGACTGGATTCTTCGGCGGCTTAACAATGCCGCTATAAAGTTGCCCGAGTTTATTATTGATGATCATTCTACGAGAACACAGATTAATAATATCCCGGTTCTTAAACCACAAAATTTCAGGGAAAGAGAATCAGATCTCTTTGTCATGGCAACAGATACACACCAAATGGCTTTCCGCCAAAGATTAGCTGAGCTCTATCCTCATCATCAAATCATTGATTTGTATCCTACGTGTAAAGAATAACTTCGAGAAAATAAATTTAATATGCCACAGATTTCTATCGTCATCCCTTATTATAATTCTTCGCAAACTATCGATGAAACTATCGAATCGGTCAGAGAACAACGTTTTCAGGATTGGGAAATAATCCTTGTTAACGACGGCAGTACTGACCAGAGTGAAGAGAAATTACTCAATTGGGCGGCTAAAGAGATTCGCATTAAATATGTATTCCAAGAGAACCGAGGGCTCGCCGGGGCCCGCAATACCGGTATCCTTAATGCACGGGGTAAATACCTTTGTTTTTTAGATTCTGATGACACTCTATGCAGCGATGCTCTACAAGGCAGGTTTGAGTTTATGCAAAGGCATTCAGACCTGTTGACTGCCTGTTATTGTAAAAGCTGGCTGATTGATGAAAGTAATAAAGCTCTTATTAACGTCGCCAGCCAAGGACCCGCTCTGTGTAACTTTCTCAACTTCCTCCAATGCCCCTTTCCGGTCCATGCGGTCATGTTGAGAAGGGAGAGTTTGAACTCTCTGGGCTTATTTGATGAAAGCCTACGCACTGCAGAAGATTATGACTTATGGCAAAGACTTATGCGCTGCGGTATGCAATTTCATTTCGTCAACAGAGGTGCTGTAGCTTATCGCCAGCATCACACCAGCATGCTTCACTTAGATCAAGAATCTCATATAGAAAAGTGCCAGCACATCGTCAGGTCGATTTATGAAGAAGACCATCGAGTCTTAAAGCCCGACCCTCTATTCAAATACGGCCAGAGTGAAGCAAACATTCTTTATACCATGGCCTTGCGTTACTACACGGCTACTTTTCGTTTATTGGGTGCTGACAACTGTGATGAAGCGCAAGAGCTTATTCAACGCGTTCATCCGGGGATGTTCACATACACAGAATTATCTGTGCTGGCAACGTCTTCCAGAATTGCCTTGCAAAAGGGGGGCTGTATTCGGGATGATCAATGGCTAGAAAAATGGCCCATTCTTCGCCCCAAAGTTATTAAAGTATTAAAGTCAACGGCTTTACCAGAAAAATGCCAATTGACCTTACTCAATTTCATTGATGAACCCAACAGAGAAAGCTCTTCACATGACCTTCTTATTCTGGATCTTCTGAAGTCGCGTTGTGAACTATTTTCTTATAAGTATTCCACCATTGCCATTTTTGGCTGTGGGCAACATACACATTGGTTTTTGGAGCTTCTTAACACATGGTCGCAAGATGTTTCCTTTAAATGTCCCAATATTCAATTCCTTATTGATGAGAATCCCCGGGCCTCTTCTTTCAGTGATATTCCAGTCATTACCCCTGCAGACCTTAAAGGAAAAGAAGTCGATGCCATCATCGTCTCAACGGATACCACTCGTCAGCATATGAGACTACGGGCACAGGAGCTATTCCCCGGTGTTATCATTGAGGATTTTTATGGAACAACCCCGTTTAAACCAATAGATAAGCGTTTTGCGAGCAAATAGTTTTGGGCATTAAAGTTGCGTTTTTCTAATTGAACCTCAATCGAGTTAATATGACTATTTCAGATATTATCATAAAAAATTGTAATGAAAGTGATAACGCCCACTTTCTTAAGCTCTTGGGCGAGAATGAAGAGGTTGAAGCCTTTTCTTACTATCAAGTGGTTGAACGCGCCTGTCAATGGAAAGAACATTACCGCGAGAAAGGCCTGCAAAGAAAAGACACCATTGCCATCGCCTTACCCCATTCTCTAGACCTATATGCTTCCTTTATCGGGGCCATTTTTGGCGGGTATGTTCCTAATATGTTGAGCTTTCCATCGTTTAAATTCTCTCAAAAAGAGTACTTTAAAACGATCCATTCACAACTCGAGAATTCACAATGCCGTCTCTTGATTTGCGAGACTCAACTTGCTTCTTTACTCGTGGAAAATTTTGCGAAACTACCCATTTTAACACCCGACAGTATTTACCTAACAGGCACCATAGATAGTGTCCCTGCGAGTTCAGAAGATATTGCTTTTTTACAGTACTCTTCGGGAACAACGGGCATGAAAAAAGGCGTGGCTATCAGTCACCGCGCCCTTTTGTGGCAGATCGAAAACTACAGTCAGGTGATCAATACCTCGCGTGATGACACCATTGTTTCTTGGCTCCCTCTCTATCATGACATGGGCTTAATAACCTGCTTTTTCCTTCCTTTAATCAAAAAAATCCCCCTGGTGACAATGTTGCCATTTGACTGGGTGAAAAAGCCCGCCATCTGGATGCAGGCGGTCAGCGATCACGGCGCTACCTTGTCGTGGTTACCTAATTTTTCCTATAATTTCATGGCCAAAATAAAGGAGACGGATATCGCTAAAATCAATCTGACTTCTTTGCGCGGACTCATTAACTGTTCCGAACCTATCATGGCAGAAAGTCACGATCTCTTTTACCAGCGGTATCGACAATATGGATTAAAAAAATCTGTTTTTGCCTGTTCCTACGCCATGGCAGAAAATACTTTTGCCGTGACTTCGGGGGGCTTTCAAAAAGAAATTACTGTCGAGTATATTGATCACCAGCTATTTCAGCTGAAGGGCGTGGCCATGCTTAGCTCTCCCAATAAGCAAACGCGAAGGGTGGTCAGCTCCGGAGAAATACTCCCACAAACAGAAATAAAAATCATCAATGCAAAAAAAGAAGTTCTGCCCGATCGTCATATCGGCGAAATTGTGATTAAGAGCTCCTGCCTACTCAGTGAATACCACAATAATATTGAGGCCACAAAAAATTCATTGGATGATGGCTGGTACTACTCTGGAGATCTTGGGTATAGAGTGAATGACGATCTTTTTGTCACGGGAAGAAAAAAAGACCTCATTATCATTAACGGTGTTAACATCTACCCTCAGGACGTAGAAGCGCTCATCAATGAAGTAGAGGGCACCGTTCCTGGCCGCAATGTCGTCTTCAGTGTACAGGATTCCAAACAGGGCACAGAGTACCTCGTGGTGCTCGCCGAAAGTAAGAGCAGTGATCTTCAGCTCCACAGGAGTATCCAGAAAGGCATTCACAAGCAGTGCATTAATCAATTGGGCTTGGCCCCAGGAGTTATACGCGTGATGGAACACATGTCCTTAAAAAAATCGACTTCAGGGAAAATGTCGCGCTCGATGAATAAAGAGAATTTTTTAACCCAATTACAACCAACATCTTGAGGAAAGTCTTATGCAGGAGACCTTAAAAAAATTACGGCTGTGCTTTCAAAGCGCCATGGACATGAACGCTCAACAGGCAAAAAGCATTACTGTAAAAACCAGCATGTGGGATTTACCGGAGTGGGACTCTCTGGCTCACGCCCGTCTGCTCCTTGAAATAGGCGAAACATTCAGTCGGGATTTTGACGAGGATGATGCCGAAAAGCTCGATTCTGTAGAAGCTATTCTTGACACTTTAAGAGATCATTCATGACATCGAAAGAACAGATGTTTATCCGTTGGACTCATTTGGGCTCTTGTGTTTTACGTACCCTATTTAACAAAAAAACCTTGCCCTCAATAAAAATTGATGAGGTGGAAAGGCCTGTTGAAATCAGTACCTTTTACCGTCGAGACATGCATAGTATGTTCTCTGATATAGTTCATGAATTACCCATAGAATTATCGGCTGAAGACCAACAATTCCTCGACTTCTGGCGCCCTTCCAATGAGGTCCTCCTAAAAAGTGATTTTATCATAGCTGATCTTATTATGGATGCCATGAGAATTCACTATCCTCGTTTTATCAAATCGTCCACAGAGAACGCGATTTGCTATAATAAGCTCATCATGAATTTTCCTCTGGAACCCTCTCAACAACTCGCGGCTCAGATCGCCCTCTTGGAAGTCACCGAAGAAGAAATTATAAAGGCTTGGGATAATTTCGGAGCCAATTATCAAACGCCTACGACATTCCTCATGGTAGAGACATTAGATGAGATCCCTCAAGGTTATAGCGAACCTTTACGTTCACGCCTATTGAATTTACAAAAGCGTATTCAGCAATTGGCGCAAAAATATTCGCACTGGCATATCATCTGGGTCGATGATTTTCTAAAACAGGACATTCCCAAATATTATCGCGATCGACACCATCTCACAGATGAAGGTTTAGATTTTCTCAGAAAAACTGTGATCGCCGAACTTCACAAAAAGAAAGTATTTAAAGCATTCACTGTAGGCCCAAAGGTAAACCATAAGAGCTGGCTAGTACCAGAACGTTGTGATTTTGTACGACCATGGGAAGAATATTATGAAGCTCTCAGTAAAATTTATGATAAACCACTGATTATCGGCCCTGACAGGGTGACTCAGCCTGTACTGGATTTTTTGACGGAAAAAGGATGTTCACCCATCATCGCCACTCACTATGGTGAAATCGCGAAAAAAGATTGTGACGCAGTGATTTTAATGAAGTGGAATCAGGTCACTAAGATTCAGCCTTGGTTGAATAAAGTGCTCGAATTATATCCCGAGCAATTCATTGAATTAGTATCTCAATGGACGGAGTTTCACCAAATGGTTCCCAGTGTAGAAATGGACATGAGAAAGCAACTTATTGACATATTAAAAGGGACACAACAAACGGTTATTCTCGATACTCCGCCGGCCTTGTGTAAGTTCATACTCCGCACTGCAGTCAAGCTTTACGGAGTAAAAATCGCCAGTCAATTCCTCATTCTTAGTCGTCACTCATCGTCAAAATATCCTAAAAATATGAAGAGTCGAATGATAAGCTTAAGGCAATACAAGCAACTTGATCTTAATAAATACTGTGTGTTACAAACGAGAAAAAATCCTCTGGCACAAGATGCTCCCAACCTCGTCGGTCAAGGTTTCTTCGAACTTTGGCAAAAAAATAAAATTCATAAAATTTTCAATAATACCGTGGGATGTGAAAAATGACACTTTTAAATATCCCCACCCACAAACTAGGTGAAATACTATGAGTGAAGACATGAATATCAAGGCTTTTACAGCGATAGAAAAAGCCTTCAAACCAGCGATAGAAAAAGCCCACAAATACCACCGCATCGGCCTCTTCGGTGCGGGTGATCTCGGGTTGATCCTACTCAAACTATGTCGCGATAATGGCATTAAAGTCCATGCCTTTTTTGATGATTATTACACAGCAGAAGAGCTTCATGGCGTTCCCGTTTATAAGCTCTCAGAAACGACTCTTAAAGAACAACAATGCGACGCCCTCTTTCTTTCTACTATAACATCTGTTGAGCGCATGAAAGATCAACTCAAGTCGATTCACTTCAGCGGCCAAGTCCTTGAAATGACCGATGCCCATTCTTATTTACGTTCTCACAACTACCGTACTAGTCCTTCAGAACTTATTGAGCAATTCAAAGACAAACATAAAGGCCAACGCGCTTTTATTATTGGCAATGGTCCAAGCTTGTTAGACACCGACCCGCTGCTCCTGAAAGACGAAATCACTTTTGCCTGTAATAATATTTATTATATGGAGGGCTTTGAACCCACTTATTATGTCGCTGAAGATAAAGTACTTACTCAAGACCGTGCCAAAGAAATCAATGCCTTGCCCTGGACGAAATTTTTTCCCAGCATTCTCTCAAATTGGATTACGAATGGCATTTTTCTTAAAGCACGAGGCAGTAAATGGCCTGAGTTTTTCTCAACTGATTTGTGCCAGTGGCTAGAAATCAATTTCACCGTAACATACTCTATGTTGCAAGTCGCTTATTATATGGGAATCGAAGAAGTCTACCTTATAGGGATTGACCATAACTATAAACTCGATAATGAGCAACACACACGCGACGGTGTTGTTTTAACTTCGATTAAGGATGACCCCAACCACTTCCACCCCGATTACTTTGGCAAGGGCTATCGCTGGCACGATCCACGAGTTGATCGCATGGAAGCCTCTTATGAAATTGCTAAAAAGTTTTATGAAGCGGACGGCCGAAAAATTTATAACGCCACAGCTGGTGGTAAGCTTGAAGTCTTTGAAAGAGCTGATTTCACATCATTAATCAATAAGGAGAAATAGATGAGCAAGGAAACACTGCTTAATTCATATTGGGTTACTCATGACCTTAAGAATAAATCGGCTAAGGAGGGCATAAGTCTCAATCCTGCCAACAGCAACAATGACATTGAATTCTACAATTATGGCTGTCGACTGGGAAACTGGCTGGCGGATAACCTGGCCCGTTATTCTAATAAGGAACTCATGCATGCTCATCTACTCGAAATTGGCTGCGGCATGGGCCGCTTGATGTTCCCCTTAACATCCCGTTGTAAATTTGTTTCTGGCGTGGATATTTCACGTGATGTTCTGGAGGCCGCACAGGAGTATTTTGGGGCCATTCCCAACTATCAATTACTTGAAAACAACGGTGAGAACCTCGACCTTTTTGAAGAGGCCAGTTTCGATATGGCCTTTACTAGCGGTGTTCTTCAACACATCGTTGAATTTGACATCATTATTTCTTACATAAAGGAAGCTCTACGAGTTATTAAAACTGGTGGCATTTTTCTCTTTTCTTTTCAAGTGTGGCAAACAGCAGAAAAGGGCGAAGGAAGAATTGGAGCCAAGTTGACGGCCGCTAAGTTGACTGACGCTCTGAAAGACGAAGAGTTTGAAATTCTTGAACTCAACACCGATCCCCTCGATCCAATCCCTCATTTCTGTGTAATATTGCGCAAAGGCCAAGGGCCAGGTCCTAAAGACTTCTCTGAAATAACCTTGACTGAACGTCCCTGGAGACCTGCACTCTGGGAGGGTCTAGAAAGTATGGAGAATCACCGCGCTCTAATGAAAAACGGGCAGAGAAAAATTACGTTTTACGAATGACTCCCCTGCTTTCAATCATTATCCCTTATTTTAATAGTGGGGAGTTTATCGCAGCAACACTAGAATCCATTCAAGCGTTGGAGACCGACGGCATTGAAGTGATTCTGGTTGATGATGGAAGTAATCCGCAGAATGCGGCTGTGCTAGATGAATTTAAACGCTCTTATACGATAATACGTCAGCAAAACAAAGGCCTGGCCGCCGCCCGTAATACCGGCATTCGCCATGCCAAGGGCAAATATATTACCTTTCTTGATGCTGACGACCTTCTTTACGATGGAGCTCTCAATGAGAGACTCGACTTTCTGGAAAAATTAAATGATGAAAAGGCGGCCTGCTTTTGCCGCTTTTATTATATAGATGAAGAAGGTTCTAAAATTTTTGATCATTCATTCGGCTTAATGAATGAGGTCAGTTTTAAAAACATGTACGACTGTCCCTTTCCCGTTCATACTGTCATGCTACACAGAAACAGCCTGTTAAAGTACGGGCTGTTCGATGAAACATGGAAAACCGCTGAAGATGTAGATCTTTGGCAAAGGCTCGCTCGTACTGGCATGAAATTCTACCCAGTTTCAACGACTGCTGTTGCTTATCGCCTTCACAAGACCAGTATGCTCAGTCGCGGTCTTGAAAATCACTTTAAGGCCTTTCTGAGCTTAAATGAACATTTTTCTCAGGCAGACAGCAGAGTGATACAGTCCTCACCCTTATACGCTGAAGGCCTTAAAGCACCGGTTGCCGCTCTCACAAAACGAGCTCTTAATTACCTTATCCGTATGGCCCTTAATAACCAACACAGCTCTTTTTTAGAAGACTATTTTAAAAATTTTACGGGCGAGTTCTCTC
>Ga0115103_1116620_pt1 | contig 28989 bp, 20 predicted proteins | sample MBTome_2_FD_89643 | JGI IMG/M metagenome (GOLD analysis project Ga0115103, IMG submission 89643) | Marine eukaryotic communities from Pacific Ocean to study complex ecological interactions - MBTS_5May14_M1_3um Metatranscriptome... | ecosystem: Environmental > Aquatic > Marine > Oceanic | place... | reverse complement strand
TTCAGATGGTGGTTATGGTCTTGATTTTAGAGTAGATACTCAGACATCAAACACCGTGGCTACGACTAGCAGAATGTTTTTAAGTACATCTGGAGAAGTCGGTATTGGGACGATTAGCCCTGGACAAAAACTACATGTAATTGGGAATGTGGCGGCTGATATATACTATGATAGATTAAATACTGCTTATTTCTTTAATGGAAATGCGTCTAAAGATGGAGTAGATTTAGTTACAAGCGGAAATTATGCTATTAACGTTTTAGGAACCATCGCAGGAGGCCATAGAAAACATGGCAACTTAGAAACTCCAGAAATGGAGTGGAGTGTTGGTGGAAGTACTGACCTTAACTGGAAAAAACTTTGTGATGTTATTATAAGTGACGCCAGCTATTCAGGCTTTGGGGCGGAAATAGAAATTACCAATTTTAGCGGAAACTATGGTAATGCATTATATAACGGAGGCGAGTTTTATAGAGGGGCTCTTAGTATTTATCATTGGGGAGCCACTGGGACTGAGCCTGAAACAGCTCACGCAAGTGTACCATTTGCTATATCAGGTATTGTTAGATGGTATAAGATAGAAGAGACGGGAAAAAATAGATATGAGTTACAAGTTAGGTCTCCAGGGAATTACCAACAGCTTAATGTAAAGGTTAAGGCTGGGATTGGAAATCAGGTTGCTGATATCATATCAAACGCTAATAATACAAACGGAACTACATCTGGAGGTACTGTGTTTATAGCAAATGTAAATGGCGACTTTAATAACGAGTTTAATGGGCATATATTTACAAATGAATCCAAGTCAATAGGTTTTAGAAATTCTTATGGAAACCCCAGCATTAGCGCTTATTACGCTTCTATATGGACAAGTAATTCTCTGTATGTTGGAAGCCCTACATCAAGCACTGGGGCAGCAGTAACAGGTCTTAAGTTTGTAACCAAAAGTAACTCTGGTTATTATTTTGATGGAGGAAATACTGGGGATTCAATTAGAGTAGCTGGAGATATTGTTGCCTATTACTCATCAGACAAAAGATATAAAGAGAATATATCAACTATAAAAAACTCTTTGGATAAGGTAAACTCCATTAGAGGGGTTAGTTTTGAATGGAATGAACTATCGCATAAAAAAACTGGAAAAAAAGATATAGGTGTAATAGCACAAGAAGTTGAAAAGGTTTTTCCAGAAATTGTTGAAACCAGAGAAAATGGATATAAGGCTGTAGACTACCCTAAACTAACAGCGGTTCTTATTGAATCAATAAAAGAACTTACAGCTAAGGTAAAAGATTTAGAAGATAAACAAAAATAATCATGGCAGTACCAACAACAGGCTCAGTTTCTTTAAGGGGCATTAGGAGGGAGATTGCATATAACAACTACACTCAACCCGTTTCTATTTTAAACGTAAGTTTAAGTGATGTTTCAGACGGAACAAATGGAACCATAAACTCAAACAGCGCACAAAAACCAGATGGAAATACACCTCACAAGATGTCAGAATTCAGAGGATACGACCATGACGCATCTTCTGGAGCTGCAATAGGGTTATCGTCATCCCTACTTACAAAGAGTGGTCAATATAGTTCAAGTTCATGGGAGACAATTGGGCTTCTTTTATCATCTGATTATTATGGAAAAACAGTTAGGCTTGTTTGGAGGTATGTTTCTGGAACAAGTTACACTGGAGATATACAGATAGACACTGTCAGCTGCCCAGGAGTCCTTGGGCAAGTAACATATAATTTTGACAGCTCTAATAACTCCTTTGAAACAACAACATCATCTACAACGAGTTATAATTCAGCATCTTTTTCATCTGTACAACAGGCAACTTCTGCATTAAGATGGAACAGACGAAGTGGCGGAACACCAAGTGGTTCTACTGGTCTTTCACAGGGGTATGGTGGCACACATTACTTATACGCAGAAACATCTAGTCCTGGATACTCAAATAAAACGTTCTGGTTGAGGTCTCCTGAAGTTTTATTATCATCAAGCGGAATACTTTCAATTGGAATGACTTTAGGAAGGTATGGAAGTACAATTGGAACTTTAGACTTTTATTTGGACGTTGTAAGTTAAAAATGAAACATATTTATTTGTATATTTGTAAAATAAAATAAAATTATTTATGGCTATTACTTATACTTGGTCTATAAGGGGCATTTTAAAAGCTCCATCTTTAAATGAATTAAGCGATGTTATTACATCTATAATGTTTAATTACACTGGGGTTTCAGATGAGGTTGATGCTGAGGGAAATCCTTATACTCATACATTTAACGGTCAGGTTCCTGCTTCACCGCCACCAGAAGATGAGTCTGAATTTATAGATTTTAGTGACCTTACGGAAGAGCAAGTTATTTCTTGGGCGCAAGACAGACACCCAGTAGAAAACATGAACAGTGTTATAGAGAGAGCAATTGAAGAGAAAAAAACACCAAAGGAATCTGTAGAAGAAAACTTCCCTTGGAGCTAGAGTATTAATATAATCTAAATTAAATAAAAATGACTAAACTTAAAGACATCTCTGTAGATGTAAAAATTCAAATCGACGAAAAATTGTTAAATAACATTCGTCAAATTAGACAAAAACAATCTAACATTCAGTTAGAGGTAGGGGCTTTAGAAGCACAAAAACATCTCGCACTTCATAAACTACATCAAGAAGGAGATGAATTGCAGACCATCATGGTTGAGCTTGAAAAAGAGCATGGTAAGGGAACTATCAACTTAGATACGGGTGAACTTACTTTAGATTCGACTGAAAATGGAAATTCGTAAAATATCAATAGGGGCAGACTACAAAAGCAGTGCTATGCATTACATCTTAGGTCAAGATGTTTTGAGCGGCAGTCATTCTATTCATCTTATTGATTTCAACAAAGAAAAAGAGTCGTATCTTATATATATTGAAAAAGATAACGAGGTTTTTCTTTGGAAGGAGTTTAATAAAAACATACCTGTTTCTATAGAATACAATATATTCTTTTAAAATGAAGTCACCTTATTACTTTATTGTAAAGCCTATTGGAGGTGAATACAATAATGAAATAGAGCTGTCTGGTCAAAAGGTGATTGTGAACTCCACGGTGGAAAATCATAAGCACGTAAACAGGTACGCTGAGGTAGTTTGTCTTCCAGGGAGATACAAAGGAAGTATATCTGTTGGGGACAAAATAATTGTTCATCATAATATATTTAGGATATATTACGACATGAGAGGTCGACCAAAAAAATCACCTAATTATTTTAAGGACGGTCTGTATTTTATTGATGAATATCAGTTTTATTTATACAATAATGGTACTGAGTGGAACTCTGTAGGTGACTACTGTTTCGTAAAACCAATTGATAAGGAAAATTCTTATCTTTATGAAGAAGGTTATGAGGATAATACAGGTCATGTAGTTTACTCTAACAGCATCCTTAAAGATTTAGGTGTTTTAGAGGGTAGTAAAATAAATTTCTTAAAAGACAGTGAATACGAATTCGATATAGATGGAGAGATACTTTATCGAATGAGGTCATCTGACATATGTGCTATAATATGACAAATATAAAAGACATAAAAGAAAGAATTATAAAAGCTGGTCATGAAGCTGTAAATCAACTAATTAGGGTTGCGGAAGAGGAAATAATAAAACCAGACCCTGAAGATGAGTTAGCTGCCGATAGGTTAAAAAATGCAGCAGCTACAAAAAAGCTAGCTATTTTTGATGCGTTTGAAATTTTAAATAGAATAGAAAACGAAAAGAACATGCTTGAAAACCCAGAAGAGGAAAAAAAGAAATTAACTGGAGGATTTGCTGAAAGAAGGTCTAAATAATGATTTACTATGTGTGATAGAAGATTTCATTCCTGAGAAGGTAATGAAAAAAAAGAACGCAAAAAAATCATTCAATTACGGCTATGACAAAGAGTTAGATGTAATCGTAATATCTAAAGACGGAACTATTGGGGATGTGGTTCAAATAAACAATCTCAATATTGCACTTCCTAAAAAACCAACAAAAGTTCACAAACGGTCATTAGATAAAAAGGAGCAATACTGGGAAGCTTCAGAATACTCAAAAGCACTAAAACCACTACAAACTATATTTCAATGGAATGAAATGAACAAAGAGTTCAAGGAGACTTGGATTCCCTATATTGAAAACGAGTTCGACAGGAGGGAAAATGGGTTTTGGTTTATGAATAATGGAAAACCAGTGTACATAACTGGTACACATTACATGTACTTACAATGGACAAAGATTGATGTAGGAAGGCCAGAATATAGGGAATCAAATAGAATATTTTTTATTTATTGGGAGGCATGTAAAGCGGATAACAGGTGCTATGGAATGTGCTACTTAAAGAATAGGCGTTCGGGGTTCTCGTTTATGTCTTCCTCAGAAACAGTAAACCAAGCAACAATAACCTCAGACTCTAGGTTTGGAATATTATCAAAAACAGGTAGTGACGCAAAAAAAATGTTTACGGACAAAGTTGTTCCTATTTCAGTAAATTATCCATTTTTCTTTAAACCCATACAAGATGGTATGGACAGGCCTAAATCAGAGCTTGCATATAGAGTTCCAGCTTCTAAGCTAACAAGGAAATCCATGTCTAGCCTTAAAACAAATAGTGACCTTCAAGGGTTAGATACTACTATTGATTGGAAGAATACGGGAGACAACAGTTATGATGGAGAAAAATTAGCTCTTCTTGTGCATGATGAAAGTGGAAAATGGGAAAAGCCAGATAATATACTTAACAACTGGAGGGTCACAAAAACCTGTTTGAGATTGGGTAGCAGAATCATTGGCAAATGCATGATGGGCTCCACCTCAAACGCATTAGATAAAGGAGGCGAAAACTTTAAAAAACTATATTACGATTCAGACACATCTTCTAGAAACTCTAATGGACAAACAAAGAGTGGTCTTTATAATCTATTTATTCCAATGGAATGGAATATGGAGGGATTTATTGATATGTACGGTCAACCTGTTCTGCAAACTCCAAAATCACCAATAGTTAGTACCAATGGTGATTACATTCACCAAGGAGCTTTAGAGTATTGGCAAAATGAAGTAGATAGCCTCAAGAACGACCCAGATGCTCTAAATGAATATTATAGGCAATTCCCAAGAACAGAGTCTCATGCGTTTAGAGATGAGTCTAAAAACACAATATTTAATTTAACAAAAATATACGAACAGATTGATTATAACGATTCTTTTGCTATAAAATCAACAGTGTCAAGGGGTAATTTTCATTGGAAAAACGGATTGAGAGACACTGAAGTTGTTTTCTCTCCAGACGTAAAGGGTAGATTTTTTGTTTCTTGGATTCCATCCAAAGGATTAATTAATAATGTGGTTGAAAAAAATGGAAGAAAACATCCAGGAAATGCACATATAGGTTCTTTTGGAGGGGATTCATATGATATATCAGGAGTTGTCGGTGGTGGTGGTTCCAAAGGCTCTGTTCATGGAATGACTAAGTTTCATATGGAAGATGCGCCAACAAACATGTTTTTCTTAGAGTATATATCAAGACCAAACAGCAGAGATATTTTACGAAGACGTTTTAATGGCTCTTCACTTTTATGGCATGCCTATATTGCTTGAGAACAATAAGCCTAGAATTTTATACTATTTAAAAGAAAGAGGATATAGAGCATTTTCAATAAACAGACCAGATAAACACAGGAATATATTGTCAAAATCAGAAAAAGAATTAGGTGGAATACCTTCTTCTAGTGCTGTAATATCTGTTCATGCAGAGAATATTGAAAGCTATATTGAAAACCATGTTGGCGTACTTAGAGATGAAGCAAATTCAGACTACGGGAGTTGTGGAAACATGTTTTTCAACAGAACTCTTTTAGACTGGGCTAATTATGATATTAACAATAGAACAAGGTTTGACGCTACGGTTAGTTCGGGTTTTGCAATAATGGCAAATCAGTCCACAAAAAATATAGGTCGAGAAAAACGTAATCAAATAAATCTTAACTTTGCCAAATACAGTAACAAAGGTTTTGTTAGTGAAATTATTAAATAAATATGATAAATAAGCCAAAATTCAATTCGGGTGGTGGTTTTCCAAATCAATTTGTACCAGACGTAGAGAAGGACTCTTATGAGTATGGACTGCGAGTTGGCCATGCTATAGAGTCTGAATGGTTTTCTAGGGATAACGGAACAAGTATGTATGGAGAAATACGTTCTGAGTTTCTAAAAAGAAGACTTTATGCAAGAGGTCAGCAGCCAGTAGAAAAATACAAAAATGAGTTATCTGTAAATGGAGACCTTTCTTACCTGAATTTAGATTGGACACCAGTACCTATTATTCCTAAATTTGTAGATGTTGTTGTAAACGGTATACAGAATAGACTTTTAGATGTTAAAGTAGAAGCTGTAGATGATTTGTCTTCTTTAAGGAGACAGATGTTCAGGACTGAAATGCAAACAGATATGATAGGAAAGGAGCTTTTGCAGAAAGTAAAAGCCGAAACTGGCGTTGATGCATTTAACATAAAAGAAGATATTGTACCAGACTCAGAGGAAGAGTTAAATCTTTATATGGATTTAAGGTATAAGCAAGCTGTAGAGGTGGCTGAAGAAACAGCCATCAAGGCCCTGATGGAGTTAAATGAATATGATGAGGTCAAAAGGCGTGTAGATGAAGACAATGTTGTCTTAGGTATATCAGCTTTAAAACACTCTTTTGATGTCCATGATGGCGTTAGGGTGGAATATGTTGACCCATTAAACTTTGTTTATTCACCTACAGAAGACCCTAATTTTAGGGACTGTTATTATTTTGGGGAACTTAAATCTGTTCATGTAACAGAGATTAAAAAGATAAACCCAAATCTAACTCAAGAGGATATAGAACAAATATCTAAAGTTGCAAGTAGATTTGATGGCTACAGAAGCACTCAAAATCTACAAACACAAAGTGGATTAGATAAAGCAAATGTTTCTTTGTTGTATTTTTGCTACAAAACAGACAAAGAAATAGTATATAAAGTAAAGCAAAATGACAATGGCGGTCAAAAAGCGATAAAAAAAGACGGCTCATTCAACCCTCCAGAAGACCAGGAAGAAAGATTTAAAAAAGTATCAAGAAGGATAGATGTTTGGTATGAGGGAGTTTTAGTTATGGGCACAAACCATTTGCTAAAATGGGAACTTATGTCTAATATGGTAAGACCAAAATCTGCATTTCAAAGGTCTTTACCTCCATACATTGTGTCTGCTATAAAATTATCAAAAGGAAATATAGATTCTTTAGTAAAAAGAATGATACCTTTTGCTGACCAAATACAACTTACTCACTTAAAACTGCAGCAGGTAGTTGCAAAGATGATACCAGATGGCGTGTTTATTGATGCCGATGGTTTAAACAGTGTTGATTTAGGTAATGGAGCTTCTTATAATCCATCAGAAGCTTTATCAATGTATTTTCAAACTGGTAGTGTTATTGGTAGGAGCTATACTGAAGACGGAGATTTTAATAACGCAAGAGTTCCTATTCAAGAGCTAACTAGCAGTGGTTCAAACGCTAAAATACAAAGTTTAATTGGTATGTATAATTATCAATTAAATATGATTAGAGCGGTGACTGGAATTAATGAAGCTAGGGACGGAAGTAATCCTGACCAATACGCTTTGGTTGGACTTCAGAAGCTTGCTGCGTTAAACAGTAATACAGCCACTAGACATGTGGTTCAATCTGGAATTAACATAACTAAAAGACTTGCAGAGGCTCTTTCTTACAGAATATCCGATATAATGCAGTATTCTGATTTTGCAGAAGATTTTGCTAAGATGATTGGTAAAAACAACCTGGAAGTTGTTGAAGAGATAATAGGACTTCACTTGCATGACTTTGGGGTGTTTATAGAAATAGAGCCAGATGAAGAAGAAAAGCAAAGGCTAGAACAAAATATTCAGCAATCAATTCAAGCGAAACAAATAGACCTTGATGACGCTATAGATATTAGGTCTGTCAAAAACTTCACTCTAGCCAATTCCCTTTTGAAAATCAAAAAGAAAAAGAAGCAAAAGGAGGATATGGATATTCAGCAACAAAACATTCAGATGCAAAGTCAAGCAAACGCTCAGTCTGCTCAAGCAGCATCTCAAGGCAGAATACAAGAAGAGCAGATTAAATCTGAAATGGAATCTCAATTAGCTCAGATGAAGAGTCAATTAGAGATGCAAAAAATGCAAGCTCAAAAAGAAATAGACAAAGAAATCCTTCAAATGAAGCATCAGTTTCAGATGCAATTAAAGCAGATGGAAAAAGACATGTCTTCTAGTAAGGATAAGTATAAAGAAGATAGGAAAGACGAAAGGACAGATAAACAAGCAACTCAACAAAGTAAATTAATAAGACAAAGAAAACAGGATTTACCACCTGTCGATTTTAGGGAAGCTGGTGACGCTAATCAGATTATGAGTAATTTGCAAGCAACAGTGGCCCCAGAAAATGTATAGTTTTTTTGTTTAATTTTGCAGTATAAATTTTAATTTAATCTATTATGAATCAAGAAAATAATGAAGTTGACTTTAAAGTCGACTTATCAAAGCCACCTGTAAAGGAGGATGATAGTAAAAATGTTTCAGAAACCGAAAACACGGTTGAGGAAACACCAAAAGAACCTGAGGTTAAAGAAGAAGCAGCTGTAGCTGAAGAAAACCAAGAGGTAAAAGAAGAAATTAATGCAGAAGCAAGCGCTGATGCTGAACAGGAGGTACAAACTCAAAATAAAGAGGTTAATATTTCCAAAGAAGAAATAATTGCTGAATTCCTTACTAATAAATATAGTATGGGATTAGAGGAATTAGAAAACGTTCTTTCAAATAAGGATAGTAAAAATCAAGAACTTCCTGAGGAGGTTGAAAAATATTTACAATTTAAAAACGAAACCAAAAGAGGTTTGAAGGACTTTGTAAAAGCTAATGAAGACATTAGTGACTATAAAGAGGAAGCTTTATTGTGTGAATATTATAAACAATCAAATCCAGAGTTAGATGATTCGGATATCAGTTTCCTGATAGAAGATAGGTTTAACATTGATGAAAGTGTAGATACAGACACGGACAAAAAGAAGAAAAGTCTTGATAAAAAACAAGAGCTACATAAAGCAAAGCAGTATTTTGAGCAGACAAGGGAAAAATACAAAGCTCCACTTGAGTCAAGTTTGGAGAATTTACCCGAAGAAGCTAAAGAAGCTGTTACGTTTTATAAGCAATATAATGATGAAAAATCTAAAGAGCAGGAGATTATAAACTCTCAAAGGGAATCTTTTGAGACTAAAACCTCAAAGTTTTTTGGCGAAGAATTCAAAGGTTTTGAATTTAAAATCGGCGACAAAACTTTAAACTTTAAGCCTAAGAATAAAAAAAGAAGTTGTTGAAAAGCAAATGAATTTAAACAACTTCGTACAATCTTTCTTAGACGACAAAGGTGTTTTAAAGGATGCAAAACAATATCATACCGCCCTTAATATGGCTATGAACCCAGAGGCTTACGCTAAGTTCTTTTATGAGCAAGGTAAAGCAGATGCGGTAAATCAAGTTGTAACTGATGGCAAGAATATAGATATGAATGTGCGTTCTAAAGTTGATTCATCGAAACCTGGAATGAAATTTAGAGTTGTTGATAGCAACAAAGGATTTGGTTCTGGACTGAAAGTAAGAAAAAAATAAAAACAACGCTAAAAAAACAAAAAAATGGCACAAAGTATTAATTTTGACGGGTCTGCAGGAGCACAAATCGGTGGTTCTACATCCCTAACACCTGCTCCAGGGAAGAGTTTAGCTAATGCTAATTACCTTTCTAACGCAGATTACACATTCGCACAACAATATTTACCAGACTTATATGAGCAAGAGTTTGAGCGTTACGGAAATCGTTCTGTAGCATCTTTCTTACGTATGGTAGGTGCTGAGATTCCTTCTTCTTCTGATTTAATCAAATGGAGTGAGCAAGGAAGATTGCACGTACAAGCCTCTGGAGCTGTTGCTGCTAACGGAACAACTATTGACGGCCTTACTGCTCACAGTTTCCGTACAAACCAAACAATCATCGTTTCAACTGCTGCTGGAGTTCAAGCTAAAGCACTTATTACAGATGCTTCTGCTGCTGACTCTATTGAGGTAGCTACTTTTGCAACTTTAAGTCTTATCGACGAAACTTCTTCTGCTGATGGCACTGGACCTTTTGACGACGACGATGCTGTTACTATCTTTGTATTCGGTTCTGAATTCAAAAAAGGAACTGCTGGAATGGTAGGTTCTCTTGAAGCTGATTTCGAAGCTAAAGAAAACAATCCAATCATCATCAAAGACAAATACGAAGTATCTGGTTCTGAGATGGCACACGTTGGATGGGTTGAAGTAACAACTGAAAATGGAGCTTCTGGATACCTATGGTATTTGAAGTCTGAAAGCGAAACTCGACTACGTTTTGAGGATTACCTAGAGACTTCAATGATTGAAGGTGAGCCTGCTGCTTCTGGTTCTGCTGCTGCTACTGCTGGCTATAAGGGTACTAAAGGTCTTTTCTATGAAGTAGAAACTGGAGGTAACGTTACTTCTGGAACTATCGACAGTAGAGAAGATTTAGAGGATATCGCTAAGGTTCTTGATAAAGAAGGAGCTATTCAAGAGAACGTTATGTTCGTGAATAGAGCCACATCTTTTGATGTAGACAAAGTGCTAGCTGCTCAAAACAACTCTGGAGCATCAACTGCTTCTTACGGATTGTTTGATAACGATGAAGATATGGCCTTGAACCTTGGGTTCTCAGGTTTCCGTATCGGATATGACTTTTACAAGTCTGACTGGAAATACCTAAATGATGCTACTACACGTGGTAACGTTGGAGGAATTGACGGTATCGTTGTACCTGCTGGTTCTGTAACAGTTTATGACCAAGTACTAGGAGAGAACGCTAAGAGACCATTCTTACACGTTCGTTACCGAGTTTCACCTACTGAAGACAGAAAGTATAAGTCTTGGGTAGTTGGTTCTGCTGGAGGAGCCGCAACAAGCGGAGACGATAAAATGGAAGTTCACTTCTTGTCAGAGCGTGCGCTTTGTACAATGGGAGCTAACAACTTCATGTTATTGAAGTAATATTAAATAAGGAGGGAGCTTATTAAAGATTCCCTCCTTTTTTTTAAATTAAATTAAATATTAAATATAATGGCAACAAAAACTGCAACAAAAAGTTTTGGTTATAACTCAATTTTACCAAAACTAGAACAAAAAGACAGAGTATTCGTTTTAAAAGGAAACTCATCTCCTATAAGACTGATGATATCAGTCAAACATACATCAAGAAGACCACTTACTTACTTTGATGGTTCTTTAAACAGAGCTTTAAGATATGCAACAAATCAACTCACTCCTTTTGTGGATGAGCAAGATGGTGTTGTTACTCTTGAACCTGTTACATTTGAAAACGGAACACTAATAGTTCCTTCTTGGAATGTTAATCTTCAAAAGTTTTTAATGATTCATCCTCAGTTTAACAAGATTTTTTTCGAATTAGATAAAGAGCAAGAAGCTAGTAAAGAGGTTGAGGACATCTACAGTGAAATTGATGCTCAAGTAGAAGCTAAAAATCTTGACATTAATGACCTTGAAGCAATAGCTAGGGTTGTTATGAAAGGGAATGTTTCATCTATGACATCTTCGGAATTAAGGAGAGATATGATTCTTTGGGCTAAGAAAAACCCAGCAGAGTTCATGAATCTAATTAACGATGAAAATCTAAAGCTAAGAAACTTAGCTGTTAGAGCTGTTGAAATGAACATTCTTCATATAAAACAAGACAATAGAACAGTTGTATGGGGAGATAATAAAAAAGAGCAAATAATCGTAGCTCCTTATGGGGAAAATGTTTATAGCGCTTTGGCTTTATTTTTCAAAACAGACGAAGGATTGGACGTTTTACAAAACATAACTAACAAATTGTAATTATAAAGTAATTACTTTTTGTGCACCGTGAAAGGGGGGAAGAGGCCACAAATTGTGACCTCTTTTTTTTTGTACTTTTGTAGAAAATATATCCTATGATAAATAGCATAAGAAATACTGTTTTGTTTTTGCTGAACAAAGATAACAGGGGGTATGTATCGCCATCAGAGTTTAATTATTTTGCAAAGCAAGCTCAATTAGAGATTTTTGAGTCTTATTTTACAGACATTTCTAAGGCTGTGTCCTTGCAAAACTCAAGAAAAAAAGCTTTAAATTATGGAGATACAGTTCAGCACATTCAAGATAAAATAGATAGGTTTTACGCAAACACTAGTTTAACATACACCTCTATTGATTCAAACAACGGCGAAGAACAAGATTACTTTCAGTTGCCTTCTGACCTTTATAAATTAATAAATATTACTTATGGAGGAGGTTTTGGGACAGACACATCAATGAGTGGCGGAAGGATTGTTCAATCAGTTCCACCGCATAAATTTGATATGATTGTGAACAGCAATCTAACTAAGCCAACCGTAACATATCCCGTGTATGTTCGTTCTGGTAATAACATATTTGTCCGCCCACTATCAATTCAGGCTTCAGTGCAAGCAAACTACATAAGAAAGCCCTTAGACCCAAACTGGGGATATGTAACTATTAACTCGGACCCAGTATATAACGCAGATAGTTCAACAGATTTTGAAATATCTGAAGAAGATGAAACGGAGCTAGTAATTAAGATATGTAAATACGCTGGTCTAAGTATTAGGGAAGCTGACGTGGTACAGGTTACAGCCCAGCAAGAGCAAGTTGAATACGCAAAACAAAATTCATAGAGCATGCCAATTATAGGAACACATATAGACCATAGAGAATATTATCAAAACAACGGAAACGTCCCTAGAGATGAAAACTGGGGTACATATCAGTATCTTTTGTTGAGGGATATTATAAATAATTTTTTACTAACATACGTAGGAGACGACAAGGTTATAAACAAAGCTGACAGAAACGAAGTTATTTTTCACGCAAAAAGAGGTCTGCAGGAGATTCACTATGATGCGTTAAGGGAAATTCAGCAATTCGAAGCAGAGCTTCCTGATACACTTAAGATGCATTTACCTCATGATTTTGTTAGCTGTGTAAAAGTTTCATTTGTTGGAGATGAGGGTCTTACTCACCCAATAATGCCTAATTACAGAACAGCTACTCCAACAAGCTATTTGCAAGACAATACAGTTCATAAAAACATTCTTATGGACAATAACGATGATGCTCTTACAGGGACTCCTGTTATAGAAACTAACTGGAGCAATCAATCATCTTCTACTCCAAAAAAACCAAACCCAAATCATTTAGGTCAAAATTTTGGAATGGATACTTCTACAGCTAACAACAATGGTAGTTATGTATTAGATAAAAATCAAGGCTTTATTTTATTTAGCTCAGACTTGTTAGGCAAGCAGATTGTTATAGAGTATGTATCTGATGGAATATATGGACTTGCTGATGATGAAATAAAAGTTCATAAATTAGCAGAGACGTTTATGTATGATTACTTAGTGTCTAGCATATTAAAGCAAAAGTTTGGGGTTCAAGAATATATCGTAAGAAGAGCTCAGAAACAAGCTTCAGCTTCATTAAGAAATACTAAAATTAGATTAAACTCTATAAAACTAGGTGAGCTTACTCAGATTTTACGAGGAAGAGATAAGTGGATAAAATAATATGAAGATACAAAATTTATTTTCTACAGGTAAAATGAATAAGGATGTTGATGAACGTCTTATTCAAAATGGCGAGTTTATTGATGCTAAAAACATTCGTGTACTAAATACCGCTGGCTCAGATGCAGGTGCTATTGAAAATGAAAAAGGAAACATACAACTAACCAACATCAATTTATTAAATAGCCCAGAGTGTATTGGCTCTGTTTCAGATGAAGCAGAGGAAAAGATATATTGGTTTATTGTTAATGATGATGGATTTTCATACATATATGAGTACGACCGAACAAATCAAATTACATCTCAGGTACTAGCAGATGAAAGGGTTGGTGACGAACAAGTTTTAGGGTTTAGTAAAGACTATAAAATCACTGGTGTAAATGTTATATACAACGCATCAAAAAAATCAAAGCTTTTGTTGTTTACGGATGGGTTAAACCAGCCTAGAATGATTGATGTCAATAGGTCAAAGTCATATGGATTGAACAATTTTTATGAAGATGATATTTCTTTGTATAAAAAACCACCATTTCAAGCACCTAAAGTCACTCCTTTTAACACGGGAGTTGCAACAGAAAACGCTGTCAAAGAAAACTTTTTTGCATTTGCAACTAGATATAGGTATTTAGATGGGGGTTACTCTGCTTGTTCTTCGTTTAGTTACTTTAAATTTTCTCCCAAGCTATTTGAGATAGATTTTGCTTCTATGGAAAATAATGGAATGGAAAATGTTTTTAATGGATACAGATTAACCTATGACAGTGGAGACCACAGGGTTACAGACATTCAACTGCTTTTTAAATACCCAGTAGAGCCAACAATATATGTTATAGACAATATAAACAAAAAAGAAAGCTCTATATTAGATAATACTAATCAAACTTATGAGTTTGCTAATAAAAAAATATACAAAACACTACCACAAGATGAGGTTTTTAGAACTTTCGATGATGTTCCTTTAACCGCAAAGGCTCAGGATATAATTAACGACAGAATAGTTCTTGGAAACACGACAAGTCAATACGATTTACTGGAAGAGGAAGATTCGGAGGAATTGATAAAAATAAATTATGATGTTTCTCTAGAAATAAAGTCACAGGAGGGAGAAATAATAGAAGGCTCAAGAACATCTGGTGACACTAAAATAACTTTTGATTTCGATGGTTATGAACTTAAAGAAGGAAATACTATATCTGTGTTTTTATTATTGGAATCTGATGAAGCGGGTACAGCTCCAAACCAATACTTTGGAGGAGAGGGAGATGTGCAAGGAGCTTTTGTTCTTTCACAAGACTACACTACTTTTGATGATATAGTTTTATCTAACGAGTTTTTAGACTTCTTAGTGTCTTTGAGTGGTTCTTTTTCTGCAGTAGTCAATACGGTTCCACCAGATGATGTTACAGATACAGAGTATGGAGAATTTGTTTTAGACTCAAACACACAAACGTCTTTTACACTTTTAGCTCCTACATTAACACACACAGTCGACAACACTCCTGCTGTTACTGATGACGATGATTTTACAGAAATAGACGAACCATATAAATTTAAAACAGACAATGTTGCAGCTATAAAAGAAGATTCAAGTAATGTTTCTTTGAAATCCATGAGAAGCTATGAGGTCGGTTTGGTTTATTTAGATTCATATGGAAGATATTCTAGTGTTTTACTTCCAAAAGAATCTTTAGGAGAATCTTCCAGCGAGGTTTTTGTTCCTATACAAAACAGTATAGATATAAATAAGTTAAGAGTTTCTATATCAAATCCAGCACCTTATTGGGCAAATAGATACAAGTATTTTGTAAAGGTAAATAAGACACCTCATTTTACAATGTATGCAAGTCTTTTTTACGAAGAAGACCTTTATAGATGGGTTTTGCTTCAGGGCGCAAATTTAGGAAAAGTAGAAGCTGGTACAGTTTTAATTGTAAAGTCAGATGACGACGGCCCTTTAGACCAAGAGGTAAAGTGTAAGGTTCTTGAGGTTACTACTAAAAATGCTGCTGACGAACCACAAGGTGAAAAGGGGTGGCTACCAGATAATGATGTGCTTGAAAAATCAGGAACCTATATGAAAATTAGGCCACTTAATTTTAATATGGATTTTAATCCTAATAACTTTCAAAATTACAATAAAAGAAGTAAGAAAAGTAGGACAAGTAGCGGATATAATAATCACACTCTACCACATTTTTCTCTTTTTCCAGGTTTAAGTTTTGGTAGTTATGGAGATAAAAACAAAGGTATACTACAGATATTCGATGAAGGTAGTAGTACATATATAAATCAAGATTTAAACACTGGCTCACAAATAAAACTAGACTTTAAATACGAAGAGATAGGTGATAATTTTAATTGGAACGGAAAATTCACTGTCAACGGAAATTACACTTGTGCTGCTAATTCACCAACAAGGCTTAATACATTTGTTCAGTGGATGGAAAATGAAACAGCCTTTCCTAGTGAGGAGGTCTCCTACGGGGGAGACGCAACAGCTGTTCGTTTTAGAATAGAATCTTTTCAGCAAAGTCCTAGTGATGATTTTATATTAACTTTTTATAAAGCAAATACAACAACAGACTTAACTTTGCTTCATGTAACTACATCAGAAAGAACCAGTGGTTTGGAAAGGTCTTACTTAACAACTAATATAGATTTAATTCTCACTAACGGAGTTTTAATATTTGAAACAGAGCCAACCGAAATAGATGATGAGATTTACTACGAAACTGAAGAGACTTTTTTAATTGAAAATGGGCTACACAAAGGTAATGAGCAAGACCAAACAGCTACACAACCAGCTGTTTCGGTACTTGGTTTTGGTAACTGTTTTAGTTTTGGAAATGGCGCTGAATCAATAAGAGTAAAAGACGATAGATTTAAGCCTATTTTTGATATAAAATCTAGGCCAAACATAGCTATAGTGGAGGGTTATGAGAGAAAAAAAGACGCAAATAAACTTATATATAGCGGCGCTTTTAACGAAAACACTGGGTATAACACATTAAATGAATTTAACTCAAGTAGAGGGATAACAAAGTATATGGACATGAAATATGGTTCTATTCAAAAGCTCTTTGCTAGAGAATCGGACTTGATTGTTTTTCAAGAAGATAGAGTTTCAAAGGTTCTTTACGGAAAAAACATACTAAACAGCCCAGATGGAAGCGGAAGCATATCTCAAATAGAAAAAGTTTTGGGTCAAGATGTTCCTTATTCTGGAGAATACGGAATTTCTGTAAATCCAGAGTCTTTTGGTCATTACGAGGGTAGAATGTATTTTGCAGACCCTAATAGGGGTGCTGTTTTAAGACTTGGTGGAGATGGGATAACACCCATATCATACGCAGGAATGAAGGCGTTTTTTAAGGAAAACTTATACAATAATAAAACAAACTTTAACATAGGTGGTTTTGACCCAAAGTATCATCAATATGTTTTATCTATGGGCAACGAGCAAATGCCTCAACCACCATTAGAAGTGGATTGTGCTTCTACATTTACAAGAACAATTACCTCAGCATTTAATTACGATTTAAACCTAGGGTCTTTTGCGGGTACAGCTACCATAGCATACACAACATCAGCATCTATAGATATAGTAGTTGTTTACAACGGTAACACATATACCAATAATGGTCTTACTGGAACAGGAACTGTAACTTTCCCTGTAACGTCAACAGACCTTGAGACAACAAACATTGCAGATGTAACAATAACACCAGCATCTTCTTCTCTTATTACATTGGCACACACATGTCCAGAACCAGAAACTCTTGAAGTAATATTAGTTGTAGTTAATGACGAAGGAGAGGCTAACCAAACCATTATCAACAGATACAAGCACGATGGGGCTCAAGGAGGTGTGTTTAATGCCGATTTAGATATTTTTGACGCTGATGAATTGACAAGATTTGAAACTTTATCTGGTTTTATGGGAACTGATATTATTCCAGACAACGGTGACACTGTAACGCTTTCTTCATTAAAACAGTCAGGAGTTCATACTGGAGATTTCAATGATTGTAATAGCTTAGGTTATTTAGTTTCTGCTGCGAGTGGGTTGACTGTTCAAAATATAATAGACCAAGCTACATATCCATCAGTTACAGGACAAACACTAGCTAATGGAGATGAGGAGAACACAACTTCATTTACTTTTAACAGAAATAATACAAGTCAAAAATTATACTTGATTTGGAACTACATTGACCAACTTCCAGTATTAGTTGATGATTCTATAACGGGAATAACAAACGGAGGAAGCACAACAATTAATGTAGTTGCTAATGATACAATTCCTTCGCCTTATACTATTACGATAGGCACACAACCAACAAACGGAACGGTTGTTATTAATGCTGACAACACTATCACCTATACTCATACCGCAGAGGCAGACTTAGATGACAGTTTTACTTACATTATAGACAGAGGGGGAGTTTGTAGCGCAGAAGCAACAGTAACTACTCAAGCAATAGCTATTAGTGTTGATACATATATTTACATATATTTTGATGCTTCAGGCTCTATGAATACCACTCTTGCAGAACTTCAAACCATGCGTACTGGAGCTTTAAAATCTACGCTTCAAGATTTATACGCAACAGGAGGCACGGAGTCAAGTGGTAATACAGACACTACAACTAACGGTAGTGATGAGTATGATAATAAGGTTTCTATTGTTTATAATCCAACTCCTTTTAATAATTTATGGACAAATGAACAAACCCTTGCTGCTCTTTCTGATATTCATGTTAATAATTTTATAAATACAGGCACACACACCGCGTTCCCTTCAGACGCATCTAATGTGATAATGATGGTTTTCCAAGACGAAGCGAGTACTATTTATCACGATTCTAGAGCTAGTGATACTTTTACCCAAGTAACCGAAGGAAGGACAGCAGATTACAACACAGACCTTGCTGACTTAAGGTCAAGAGTTACTTCTTTAAATTCTACTAATACAGGTTTTTATAGGGGAGTTGTTTTCCACGTAGAAGATAATATGGGAAATCCAATTTACCCATTCAAAGCGTTTTTGGAGAATGTTGAATTCGGTGCAGGAAACTACACAGGAACAAATTGTCTATCTGATTTGATGGGAGGAACTTCACCTACATTTGTATTTGAGTATGACCTTGAAGATAGCACAAACAATGACGCTACTGCTCCATTTAAACCAGGCTCTACAACTGATAGATTTGACCAATGGCAATATTATTACTTATATTGGGTGACAAGTGCGCTTAACACGCTTGGGTTTACTCCAGATGGTATAACTTGGCCAGTAATAGAAGACGACGGATAATATGGCACTACAAACAGGACAAAGAACAATAACATTTGACGAGGTTTACACTGCATGGACTTCTTTTCACTCATACGAACCTGAGTGGATGGAACGTTTGGGCACTAACTTTTACACCTTCAAGAACGGAGAGTTGTATATTCACGATGAAAACAACTCTAGAACAAACTTTTATGGTTCTTCTTATGGATGTAGTATAACATACTCTTCAAATAAGAATCCATCTGATGTAAAGGTTTTTAAAACAGTAGGGTTAGAAACAAATTCTGACAGTTGGTATGCCACTTTATCATCAGAGCAAGAGGCTGGGGCTATAGGTAGTTCGAGTAATTTATTATTTGAAAGTAAAGAGGGTTTTAGATATGCGCATATAAGAAGAAATTCAAATAACAGCCTTGATTTTAACAAGCTTTCTATTCTTGGTATAGGAGAGCTTCAAGCTATTCCAGGGGCGAATCAGTATGAGTTTACTAATCAAGTGCCTAATCAGGTAAATGCGAATAACGCTGACTCAATAGGAGGAGATGTATTATACTTTAATGACGGAAGCACTCAAGAGATTGGTGTAATTGATTCGTTTACAGGTAATACGATAACAACTGTTTCTTCAACAAATACACCATCCGTAAACGATTTTTGTTTTGTTGTTAAAAACGCAGAGTCAGAATCTTATGGTTTACGTGGTTATCACGCAACAATAACATTAAATAATAATTCTACAAGTTTTGTGGAACTCTATGGGGCAAACGCAGAGGTGTTTAAGAGCTACATGTAAATTTTGTATATTTGTAAAAAATAAAGTATTATGGCTATAATGAGTGCAATTGGAATGGGAGTCGGTGCTATTGGCGCTGGTGTTCAGTTTTTCCAAGGGTCAAAAATGAAAAGAGAAGCTGAGGCTAAACTATCTCAGTTCCGCCATCAAGAGCTAACAAATTTAGCTGAAAACTTAAAACCATCTCTAGAAGCAGAAAGACAAGTGCAAGTAGCAGCATCTAAACAAAGAGCTGCTGTAGTTGATGTCTCTCAGGGAATGGACGCTGCTCAAGCGATGGGGATGATGGCTATGGGTCTAGGACAGACTCAAGATATGGAGATGAAGGCTTTTTCAAGTATCTTAGATAAAGAATATCAGGCAGACCAAGTAAGAGTTCAAGAAGAACAGAATATGAGAGCTATGATAGAGAAAAGAAAGATGGAAGAACTCCAATCTCTTAAAGCTCAAAAAATGGCTGGTTCGCAAATGCAAACAAGTGCAATAAAAGATTTAGGAAGCATGGCTTTAAGTGCTGGTATGGCTTCAGATAAATTAGCTGCCTCACAAGGTAAAAGTACAAGTTTATTTGGAAAAGCAGGCGCTAAGGGTACAGCTCCAGTACCAAGTGGTATACCAATGTAAAATTAATTAAAGATTAGAAAAAACATGTCATACGGAGGAGGAACTGTAACACAACCAATACTAGGAGGGTTTGGAGACTTAGCAACTATGCTTCTTCAAGGTTCTTCTGAGATAGCTCAGATTAATCTTGAGATAGGTAAAAGAAGAGACCAACAAGCAGCTTCTTTAGCTGAAAGTATCTCTAAAATTACCTCTACTGGGATAACTACTCACGATAAATTAATTCAACAAGGTGCTAGAGATGCAGTAAACAGACTAGCTCAGGGTTTTGAAGCTAACAAAAGAGGAGAAATTTCTTTAAGTGAAGTTTCGGCTATGTCATCTCAATTAGATTCTGAAGTTGGAATTTTATCTAATATGGCGAAGCTACAAGACGAAAATATTAAAAACATATCCAAGGGAATTGAAGACGAAGATTTAGATTCAATATCATTTGATTATCAAAACAATTTGTGGTATACTGACCCGAATTTAAAAAATGATGTTTTTGTTTCACCCGCAACAAATTCTGATGGAACTATTAAAACAAATCCAGACGGAAGTCCTATGATGGTTAGAAGACCGTCTATGGAGGGCCTTCAGACTCAAAGAATAAATGGGGTTTTATCTGTTGTTAAAATAAAAGAAGTGCCTTTGAGGGATGAAAATGGCAACCCTCAGTTTGACCCAAATACAGGAGCTCCTTTAACAACAAACAAGACATTTTCTCAACCTTTAACGGAATTTTTAAATCCTTCACTTAAAAAGGTAAGCCGATACGACTTAGTTGACGATGTTAAGGGATTTCAATCTATTACGGGTGATAGATTCAGGTATGTAGATAAAAATACAGGGCAGATTACGAATATGCCTTACAGCCAGCTTGGTCAGACTGCTAACGGAACTATAATTCAAGGATATACTATTGAGCCAGAAAATTTTCCAGACATGATTAGACAGGTGGAAAATTATATTGGGAGCCCAAAAGATGAGGAGGTTATATCTATACTTCATAGTTATATGAAAGCAAGAGCTGATTGGCAGCCAGATTATGGTATTCCAAGGACTACTGATGAGGTAAATAACTCTAATCTTATGGAGATTGTTGTGAATGGTGAAAAAACAATTCTTCCAAAGTATTATGACATGAATGGAGATTCTTTGACCTTCAGTTCAGACCCTTTAGACCTACAAACAGACGGCTCTGGTAAAATAATGGTAACTGAAGAGCAAAGAGAGCTTGCAAAGGCTTTTAAAAGAGACCATATGCTTAAATCTTTTAATGTAGAATACAAAGACTACAAAGAGTATTTAGACGGAACAAAGACATCTTCAAAAACACCTCCAACAGTTTCCTACAACCAGGCGGTTTATTCTAAATCTACACCTAGTGGAATGAATAACACAAATAAAATTGACTCAGACTACATCAGTAATATATTGGGTGTAGCTGTAATTGGTAGAAATGAGTTTAGTTCAGGTACTGGAGCATCTGCAAATGAGACAAGAACTGCTATGTCTACACACAGTAATGGTCAAATAGTTAATACTGCTATGTTGGCGGCGTCTACTGGCCAATCTGCAAACCTCTATAAGAGAAGAAATGATATTGTAGGAGGGTTTTCTATAGTTTACGCATCAACACCCACAAGGGGTTCAGATGATGTAAGGACTAAAATAATGCAAGACTTAAAAGGCACGACAGCTTCTGGCGGTAAACTTACAAGCGTTAACAATATTTTATTCATGGATGAAGGTATTGTTGATGGAAAATCAGCCTCTCCTCAAGTATTAATTGAAGGAACTATTGAATTAGCATCAACAGCGACATCAGTTACAGGCGCTAGCTCAGCTGGCTCAGGAACTATGGCTCAAAACCAATCAATATCTGTTCCTGATTTTTATGTAGTTAATACTAATGAGCTGCCGAGTTTATATAGAAAGCTTTGGGACCAAGGCAAAGGGCCTAAATCTTTCAGAAAAATATTAGAAGGTAAAGGATTTAACGTAGATGCTAATTTTGGCTCAAGCAAAAACCAATGGCTTAAAGCATTTGAAGCTTACACTGAAGAAATGAATTAATTATGATTGTGAACACAGAAAATCAAGTTGAAGGATTAGCTCCTGAGGAATTAAATAAAGACACAGTTATTGCTGAAGGGACAAATGATGTTCAAGATGCTTCTGCTACTGATGTATCAGTAGACCCAGACCCACCTGTTAACAAGGAAAAGGTTTATTCTTATTTAGTTTCTCTTTACGATAACGCTGGTAAAGGATATAATGAGAGTAAGCTTAGACAAATATCTTCTACTTCAGACATTAGATATTGGGTTAACTGGGCTCATGGAAAAACTGGACAGGAGGTTTTAGATGACAATAGTTGGAAAAAACTATCATCTACTTGGGTAGACCAAGTAAAGGTTGAAAAAAAAAAATCAAGTTCAGACTTTAAAAAACTCACTTCAGGAAAATGCAATTGTTCCTACGGCAGAAGATACGGATTCTCAATCCATATTGGAAACTACTCCTTTAACATCGGGTTCTCAAGAGCCGACTAGCTTATCGGATATACCTCAGCCAAGAGTTACAGAATACTATACAGAGCAACTAAACGAGAACAACAGTATACTTCCAGTAATAAGGCAACTCCCTAGGAATTTACTTACTATGGGTGAAGGAGATGCTGCCTTAGCCTTTAATGATATTTTAAGTGACTTTGGGTATAATGCTATGGAGACTGAAGCTGGCTCTAATAGTTTAAAAATTTCAAGACCAGACGATAGTGTATTAGAAATCAATTTGATGTCTGATATGGGAGATGATTTGTATGAGGTGGTTAGGAGTGATGACTACAATCAATCACTAAACTTAAAACACAATAAGTTTGTGATGGATTTAGCTCTTGGAAAGCAGAATCTTGTCCAGGTTATGGCTGACCAGTTTGATAGTAATCCGTATGGAGTCAACGAGGGAATGCTGCTTTTTACAAGGCAAATGAACAAGCCAGAAGAACAAGATTTATCATTTCTTTCTAAAGCTCTTACTGGTGAGGAAAACTCTACTTTATTTAACACAGGAGGTACATTTAACCCAGAACTATTTATGTCTGCTTTACAGCAGCTTAAGGGTAGTATATCGCCTGCGTATAATAATATAGTTAATCAAGAATCTGAATACCAAAGAGAAGTAAGAATGGCTACGTTATCAAGCGTAAAAACAGATAATCTTGTTTTACCAGAAAACCCACAGACATCTCTATCTGAACAAGAAATTGAAAGCAACAACAGAGTTAAATCGACTTACCGAAAGATAGATGATATAATAAAAAAATATGAAACATCAAAAAGAAATACATCTAAACTTTTAGGCAAGGCTTTAAAACGAAGCGCTGCTATAGGCCAGGTTGATTTGCATGACGAAGAAATTATAGGCGGTCTAGTAAATAGCGGTCTTGATATGTTAGATATGCCACTTCCGTCCTTAATGATAAATGACAAGCAAGCATCATTTCAAGACGTGTATGATTTAATATCAACACCAAAAACTCTAGGATACATACAAAGAGGGGATATAAAGGTCTCAATAGATGACACTGTAGATGTCGGGCTTTTTAACGAATTAGTTGGTAAATTAAAAACAAGTCAAGAAAGAAACACTGCTTTTTTGGACGAAGGAAACCCAAGATTAAACTCTTTTTTGAGAGGATTAATGGACGTTCCACAAGGAATATATGCTCATACATTAGATATATTAAACAATTTTGGAGTAGGAATTTCTGATTCTTTTCAAGCTTTAGGCATGAGTAGAGAAGCTGCTGATTATGCAGTATTTGGAGAGTTTGGAGTTGTTGTAGGAGGTTCAAGATTTAGCCCTTCAATGAACTTGACAAAACTTAGTCTTCCATCTAAAAAAGATGTTGAAGATGCAATGGCTTTAATTCCTGAATATAGCGGTTCTATATCAGACTCAAGGGGTATGGGTGAGTTTTTGTCATATGGAATGCAAGGCTTTACAGCTTCTGTACCATATATAGGCGCTTTTATCGCTAACCCTACTGTGGGCCTAGGTGTTACTTTTGGTAGCACTTACGGAGGTAGTATTGAAGAGGTTAGGGATGCTAAAGACGCTGCTAAACAAGCGCAAGTTTCTGGAGCTATATTGACGGAAAAGGAAAAGGGTATACTTGGAATGTCTAACAACGAGGCTAGAGCATATGCTTTTTCTAAGGCAGGATTAGAAACAGCTATAACAGCCGCTTTTACTGGAAGATACTTTAAGCAATTAAAACTTGCAAACGGATTCAAAAACATTCCAAAAACACAGGAATCTGCTCAACAATTAACAGACGCTTTTGCAAGACAAAACAGGAAGGGGTTGATAGCTTCTTTTTCAAAATATACGGGTCTAGACGCTAGGGTTATCGCTAGTGAAGTACCTGAAGAGCAGTTTATAGCATACACAGGATACCTTACTCAAGTTGCTTTTGGATTAGAGGAATATGACTCTCAAAAAGCACTTAAATTAGCTAAGGACGCTGGATTAAACTCTTTGTTTAGCAGTTCAGCTATGTCGGTTGGCGGTAAATTAATTACTCCAAACGCTAATGAAATTGCAAATAAAACAATAAATAGGAAAATAACTCTTGACGGAGAAATGGAAGCCGTAAAAGACAAGCTTAACGCAGACCAGCTTGTTTATGACCTTGAAAATTCTGGGGTTGAAAAAAACAATGTAAGGTTTGAGGCTGCTTTGGAAATGCAAAAAGACGCAGACACTCGCATAATGAATATTATGCAGAGAAAAGAGGAGTTAGTAGAGCAGATGAGTGTTAGCGACAAAAAAAACTTCTTACAAGGTGTTGCAGATTTAGAAGGATTTCAAGCAACAATGGAAGAAGGTGGGAAGCCAGAAGAAATAAACGCAACTCAAAAGCTTATTGATGAAAAGAAAGCTAAAATGAGAAAGCTTCTTACAAAGTACCCAAGCGAACTTAGTTATTATTTCTTACCAAAAGACACGCAAACAAAACTTATAGACCGAGCGCTGACAGAGCTTTCAGAAGAAGCTGGTCCAGAAGAAAGTTTTAGCCTTACAAGTGAAGATTCAAGGGTTATTGAGCGAGCTTCACAGATATATAAAGCTGATGTTTTAGAGCGAATGGTAGAACCAGATGAGAATGTAGATGTTTCTGGATATTTCAATAATGTTTCTGATTATTACGCAGAAACAACTCAACCAGAAGAATCTGATTTTGATGTTGATGCCGCTATATCAGAAATAGAGCAAAAAGCAACTACAGAAAAGCCGCCTGCTCAAACTGAACTAGACTTAGAGCAAACAGATGCAGAACAGGTTAAAGACGATTCTAGCGACTTAGAGCAAGAGGATAAGGACAGAACAAATAATATTATATCCAGAATAAAGAATTTAAACTTATCAAAAGGTCTTTATAATTCTTTGGATAAAAGACAAAAAAAGATACTTTCAGGATTTCTTACAGATGTTCAAAATGGTAATAGACCAAAATATGCTAGACTAGAAACTATTTTAGACGCTCAGGAAACAATAAACGACTTAAAGGTTTTAAATAACAACAGTCCAATAAGTATTTTAGGTAACCCAAATGTTAATTTAAAAGACAAAAAGCCAGTTGACTTTATAAAAGACTTGTACCCATACCTAAATAATTTAGGAAGAAAAATAATGATGGGAGGAACAAAGTTGAATCCTAAAAACTTAATGACTTCCGACGTATTTTTAGGTGCTATATTTAAAAATACTACTAAAGGAAAGCCTTTTATAGATTTGGTTTCTTCTGCTAATAGAGGTGTAGCCACGTCTATAAACTCATCTCAAGAATTTATTAATCAAGATTCTAGTTTGTTTGTTAATGAAATAAAAGCATACAACAAGGCAAACCCAAAAAACAAAATATCAACAGACTTGAGAAGTCTAGAAACTTCATATGAAATGCAAGTTCTGGCACATTTAAGAAGAAGGTCTGGAGAAGTAGACCAAGCAACAGGTCTTGATACGGAGTTTCAAAGACAAAAAGCCAGTTTATTAAAAGAACTTGAGTTAAGAAAGCAGGAGTATGAGAAAGATAAGAAAGATTCAACAAACGAAGTTCTTTACAGACAGCTTGAAGACACTTTGAATCGTCTTGGCGTAACAAACGCTTTATCATATGATGATGTAACTAAAAACGCTAAAGACCCAATAGTAAACGCCTTAAATAGGTTGTCTAATAGATTTCCACATGCAGAAGCTAAAAAAAGGAAGCAAGATTATGATGGACAGGATACTTACTTCGTAGATGGCACTTATGTTCCTAGTTTTAGAAGAGGAGAAGATGGGAATGAAAGGTCTGACGGAAGTAATAAAGGAGGTTCGTCAAACTACGGAACTATAGCTGGCGTATTCCAAGACATTGTAATGGATGATACTCTTGAAAACTCTAGACTGTCTTTTGGAAACTATTTCGAAAGAGCATACCAACAAATGCAAGGCTCTTTTATAGACATGAATTCTAGAAACGACTTTGAGCAGATAGACATGATTGTGAACTCTTCTGAATTTGAAGGACTTTTCAAGGATACAAAAGAGTATGAAATGGTTAGAAAATATTTTGGTTCTAGAATGGAGGTTTTTAATTTCATGATTAGCCAAGGTCAAAACGTGAATGCTGATTTTGGCAGTATGAATAATGTTTTTTCAACTTACAAAAAAGCTGGAGCAGCATTTTACTCTACTATTTCTGCAATAGGACTAGCTAGAGTAAACCAACCAGCATCTCAGTTTTACAGTGCAACTTCTGGAACAATACCCATGTTGACGGATGCAAGAGCAAAAAACCATTTACAATTAGCCAATGCAAGGTTTTTATATAGTATGGCTGGTGTTGGTAATGGTCAAAAAACTGCAAAATACGCACAATGGGCCAACAATCTTATTGGAGGTGGTAATCTCACGAACATATATAAGCAATCTAGAACAGGACTGCGTAACGCACTGAAAGCTGAATTTGCTATAGGAGACAAAACAAAACTACCTCTTGATTACTATGTTAGTAAATTTAATATGGATAGTAGTGTTTTTTCAGATGAGATGAGGACTCTAAAGTATACTGCGGATTCGTTTTTAGATACAATCACTAAAAGCTCAGAATTATCTCTAGAGTTCTTTTTAGCTAATGCAGATAGAGCTGCTGCAAATTCTGCTTTTGAGTCTCATTATCTTCAAAACAGAATAGACCAAGGAGCAGTAATTCCTAAAGATATGGGTGCTTGGTGGAAAAAAGAAAATGAAAACCCTAACAAAGAAGCTATAGAATATGCGGATAGAAGAATAGCAGAAACAATGAGGCAAACAGAACCAACTTCTGAGGCTGAGTTTTATGCTGTAAATGCAAGCGACAACACGAAATTCGCTCAAAGAACTATCTTCCCTTGGGGTAAATTTATGTTAAACGCAAAAGCAAACTTTGCAAATCAATATGCTAGAAGTATAGATAAGACACTACCAGAAGTTCAAAGAGAAGAGGCTAGAAGAAGAATGCAGGGTGTTGTCAATGAGGTATCTGTTTTTAATGGGATAAAACTAACAACAAATAGTGTTTCCACAATGGGAATTATTGGAGGTATAGTTAGTTTATTAGGCACAGATGAAGATGATATAAAAAGATATGAAGGCGGAATGACAAAACTCATATCTGATGCATTAAGTATAGAAGATGCTGATTATGCAGAAACCTTATCAGACATGCCGAGAGCTCAAAGAGAGACGTTAGAAGGGTTTAGAAGCTCAATGAATGAGTCCACAAGCGGCATTGATAACACTTTACTAGAGATATATAAAACCTCAATGGAATATGAAAATAAGTTTGAGATATCAAAGAACTATAGTGTTCTTGTTCAAACAGCTTTTGATGTACTTCAAAACGCATCACCTATTCCAGCTCCAGAGCCTCTTTATGATTTTGCATACATGGCAATGAATGAAATCTATGGAGATGAAATAATTCCAGAATACATTTCTTCAGACCTAGAAAAAACCAGTATGGATACTGACGAAATGGCCTTGCTTTTAAAAGAAAACCTGGGTATGTATGGCGTTGCTATGGAGCAGTTTGACAAATTAATGGAGGCTAGAACACTTTACAAAGAAGGTGTGTTTAAAAAAGGAAGTTCTGGGGTTGGTAGTGGACAAATAGTTGAGTATATAGCTGCAGACACGCAAGCTTTACAAGAAAAGCTAGATAAGACAATCAAGTTCGTTTACCACGCTAGAGTTATGAATCTAATGATTCCTGGACCAAAAGGGGACATGAACAAGCTTTTAAATAAGCTTCAGCGACAAATAGAACAAAACTACACCAGGTCATCTCCATCTATCAAAGGAATAAACAACGAATTCTTTAAAGCTTATTTAGATTTTAGAGTAAATGAGCAAGGAATTAGTGTTGATAAGCTTAAGATAGGTGAGTGGTGGGCAAATGAGCAGAAAAACATGAATGGCGCAGCTAGAAAGCATGCAACAGAAAAAATAGAAGAAATCAGAAAGGCC
>Ga0115103_1436511_pt1 | contig 30211 bp, 26 predicted proteins | sample MBTome_2_FD_89643 | JGI IMG/M metagenome (GOLD analysis project Ga0115103, IMG submission 89643) | Marine eukaryotic communities from Pacific Ocean to study complex ecological interactions - MBTS_5May14_M1_3um Metatranscriptome... | ecosystem: Environmental > Aquatic > Marine > Oceanic | place... | reverse complement strand
TGTAGTTTGGCAGTGGCCACTGATCGTCAGCAACTACAAGCTCGAGAGCATCAACAACTTCACGAACGGCATTCATCGCTGGAACAACATTCTTAACAAAGTAGAGAGACTCTTCTGCAAGAACATCAAAGTGAACATCACGTGAAGCCTTAAGGGCTGCAATTGAAGCATTCAATGAAGAAATCAAAGTTGATACTTCAGTAAGGTTAGTAGTATCTGCATCAACACCAGCTGTTTTTAAAGCTGTAACATTCTGTGCCAATTCAGTCTGGAAACGAAGAGCAGCAGGAAGAATCATCATCTTGGCAATTCTTTCTGTGAGGTTAGCTTCAACATTTATCTTGAGAATGTACTGCTCTTGATAGATGTTTTCACGGGAAATCAGTTCTCCTTCTGTGAGTACACCGAGCTTAGAGAAAGTTTCGACAACTTCAGGCTTAGTGAGTTCCGGAAGAGCTTCAGGAGTTGTTCTGAGGTTTTTGAGGCCGCGAGCTTCTGCTTCTTTCTGCCATTCGTCGCTATAACCGTCGCCGCCAAAAACAACGCGGAAGTGCTTCTCTGAGGTTTCTTTAACAACTTCGAGAGTTGCCTTATCGAGATCTGTTCCGGCAGCAAGTTTAGCATCGAGAGAATCAGCGATGTTATTAAGAGCTTCAGCCATGATAGTGTTGATGGCCACGAGTGGACCGGCAACGGACTGTGAAGAACCAACTGCGCGGAATTCGAAACGGTTACCGGTGAAGGCAAACGGTGAAGTTCTGTTGCGGTCGCCAGCATCCTTATTAAGGTTTGGAACGGCAGAAACACCGAAGTCCATGATACCACCTTGCTTAGAGGAAGAAGCAGAACCTGCAGCCATGATCTGCTCAAATACATCATTGAGCTGGTCACCTAAGTAAACGGAAAGGATGGCAGGCGGTGCTTCGTTGGCACCGAGACGGTGATCATTGGCTGCAGAAGCAATAGTCGAGCGCAATAGACCAGCGTGCTTATCTACAGCAGCAATTACAGCGGCACAGAATACAAGGAACTGAGCGTTTTCGTGAGGTGTGTGACCTGGGTCGAGCAGATTGCCCTGAGTACTGTTACCAATAGACCAGTTGACGTGCTTACCAGAACCGTTGAGGCCAGCGAATGGCTTCTCATGGAAAATAGCTGTCATGCCGTGCTTCTTAGCAACGCGCTTGACCATATACATAGTAAGCATCTGGTGATCTGTACCGACATTGGCTGATTCGTAAACAGGAGCGAATTCGAATTGACCAGGAGCCACTTCATTGTGACGGGTCTTCATTGGAACGGCAAGTTTATAAAGTTCGCGCTCAACTTCCATCATAACAGCGAGAACGCGATCAGGAACAGCGCCGAAATAATGGTCATCGAATTCCTGACCTTTTACGGGAGCTGCACCAAAAAGAGTACGATCGGCAGAAACGAGGTCTGGACGAGCATAGTAAAAGTTACTATCAATGAGGAAGTATTCCTGCTCGGGGCCGACACTTGAAGAAACGCTAGAGACTTCTTCATTTCCAAGAAGTCTAAGAACGCGTTGTGCAGCTTTGTCAACAGCAGCCATAGAACGCAGGATAGGAGTCTTTTTATCGAGAGCTTCACCAGTCCATGAAACAAAAACTGTAGGGATACATAGAGTTGTACCGTTATCGCTTTCGAGGATATATAGAGGGGAAGTAATATCCCATGCAGTGTAACCACGAGCTTCGAAAGTGTCGCGAATACCACCGTTAGGAAAAGAAGAACCGTCAGGCTCGCCTTGAATAAGAGTACGGCCGCTGAACTCCATAACGCACTTACCAACGCCATCAGGGTTGAGGAAAGAGTCGTGCTTTTCAGCAGTAGAGCCAGTCAGTGGGTAGAAAACGTGTGCGAAGTGAGTCGCGCCTTTAGCGAGAGCCCATTCTTTAAGAGCAGCAGCGATAGAGTCGGCTACGTCTTCAGTTAGTTTACCGCCAGTAGCAGTAGTGGCTTTAAAAGCTTTATAGTGAGATTTAGGGATGAGTTTTTTCATAACATCATCTGTAAAGACATTACAACCGTAAAACTCAGTTACAGGTGTTTCGGCATAATCAACAGGATCGACAGGTGATCCAGCATTAATAGCGTTAATAGCGCTTAAACGGGCAGAACTACCGCTCATAATATTTCTCCTTTAAAGAATCAGGTTCGGTTTATTACGAAAACGTAAACTTTCGGAATTTAGTCCAATTATTGTAACAGTTGTTTGATTAAAGACAAGTTACTGTCGTTTTTTTTTTTCACATTTATGCTATATAGAGGCTTAGGGCAAAGCCATTAATCAATGTGAATGTGGCCTAAGATCAAGCATCAAGGATGCTAATACATGAACCGTTAATTCATTCTTATAATTTTTCTTCGATTAAGTTAAAGTCTTCCTGGTTTTTAGACTGTGCTTTATCTAAAACTAGAACTAATCTCTTGCGCTAAGCTACATTTCGGCGAAACCCGACAGCACACCAATAAGGAGCCTCAGTTCTGAAGTTGATATTTTCGAGACCACTGGCTATCATCATTTCTTCAATTTCTTTACGGCTAAAACGCTTTTCCAGTCTAGTGCCAAATCTATCAAGAGCATCCGTCCTCATCGTATAAAAGCTCTTATTTCTGTAAATGCTCAATGGAAAATTATCAACTTTCATACCAAAACGCTCTGCCACACTGGCCAAGGTTGCCAAAGGTAAATAGATAAATAATGCAATCAACTGACAAGACAGCGATTTCAGGGGATAAGGAAGACTTGAGATCACGTGACGGAACAAGTCACTCATTTTCCACAAGAGGCGAAACCAAAGTGGTTTATTATCCAAAGCATAATAAAGGTACAGCAAAAATGGTGCATTGGGCTTCAATTTTTCTATACAGCACTTCAAACCACGTCCAGTATCTGGAATATGATGAAGCACACCCAAAGAGTAGCCAAAGTCCATAGAACTGTCCTCAAGAGGAATTTCGTCAACGCCCGCAAGATGAAAACTACAATTCCCTGTGTGTTCAAGTTTCTTCTCTGCCACTGCCAATGCTGCTTCACTTGGATCAATGCAGTGTAAAGAGCCGACCTTAGTTGAACAAAAACGAGCCCAACGCCCGCTACCACAGCCCAAATCAAAGCCTACAGCATTTTCTGGTAGACTATCCCATGGAAAGACAGAGAAATACTCTGAGAATATTTTCTCTAGTTCATCTGTTGACACACCTTCCTGATCGAATCTTGACCATTCGCGGCCAAAATCCTCCACTACATCTTTGTCAATATTTGACATGTTTCTCCTTAGTTAAAATTGTCGGAAAGTTCATTCTGTTCGTCTTACGAAACTTACTTCTTACTTGAGGTTTCTCCCTATTCATCTAAATAACTACATCGACCTCCCCCACTTACTTTTGTTACAGAAGAGTATTAAGGTCGAAGTATTGTTTCCATCAGCGTCGATAAACGAAGAGCCATCGTCTCACGGGTATACTGAAAACGCAAGTCATTTCCACTATATTTCAAAAATGCCGACGCTCTAAATTCACCCAAAAATTGTAAAAGAGTCTCACCCAGTCTTGTTGCATCATGCACATATACACCACAGGCTGTCGGGTCAATCAGTTCGCGTATATATTTATCTTCGGGTCCGATCGCCAGAATATTTCGTGCCGCGCCAAGGTACTCAAAGATTTTGCCACTCAACCACCCCTCTTTACTAAATGAAAAAAACACTAAAAGATCAGCCTCTTGCTGTTCACGCAAAACTACCGACCGAGGTACACTGCCATTGATCGTACACAGATCGTTTACTTCATGCTTATTAGCAAGTGACTGGAATAATGCCTGATTTGGTCCATAGTACTTAAACTCCAAATCAGCAGAGCTGATAGCCCCCTGCCTCTTTAAATCACTTAAAGCCTCAAAAAGAATTCCTGGTTTTTGCACTTCATCGTAAACCATCCCAGTGTAAATCATGGTCATTTTATGATTATTTTTCTTTCCTGTCTGGTAAAAGTCATCCGGATCAAATCCATTATAAATTATCGAAGTCTCCTTACCATGTAAATCCCGCAGAGCGCCGGCCAACGGCTCCGAAACTGTTACTAAGTGAGCTGCGTTTTCAATAGTTTTCAATTCAAGTCGTCTCTGACGATCCTCAGCGGTGGTACTTCGTTCAAACATGAAGTGCCCCGTCCATAAATCACGATACTCCGCGATCCAGGGAACTAACAGTTTTTTTTGAATATGGGAAGCGACAAGATGAGAACTTACTGGAAGTGCAGTGGACAATATAATATCGGGATCAAATTTACGAGCTTCTCTTACAGCATTACCTCGATTGAACCAGAGCCATGAGGCGCACTCATCCGGATAGGACAACCAATTTTTATAAAAGTACAATGCACACTTTTTAAATGGGTTACGTCCACGAGTGATCTCTGAAGTACTCTGCCCAGAACCTTTGAGCCTATGTCCAGTTAGAGCTCTTATAGAACTCGCAAGGCTTATCCCCTTAAGGCGAATAATATGCTCACCCAGTTCCTCATCTTCTTCACTGCGCAAGCCATCGTAGGTCCATTTATTATCTTTCGCGCTCATAACTGCTACATCCCAGCCCAGTCTTTTAAGGTACTTAACATAAGAAACAATTCTGGTGACACCAATCGTCTGAAAAGGTTTATACGCATAGCTCACAATAAGAACTTTTTTCATTGAGTATAAAAATCTTTAACAGTTGCAGCGACGTAATGAATTTGCTCCTCACAAAGTTCTGGGTACATGGGAAGCGAAATAATCATGTCGGATTCAATCGCGACACGGGGGAAGTCAACTATTTGATGTCCTAGATATTCATAGGCCTTCATAAAGGGCAGAGGTACAGGGTAATGAATTGCAGTACTAATACCTTTGGAGCTTAGATAGTTCTGTAATTCATCCCGCCTCTCTACTTTAAGACAATAAACATGAAAGACATGCCCACAATCTTTTCGCTCCTTCGGAACAACAATCTCATCTACACCACTCAAAAGTTTTGTATACATTTGTGCATGCGCATGACGTGAGGCGTTCCATTCATGAATGTATTTGAGTTTAACCGAAATTATCGCAGCCTGAATACCGTCCATGCGGCTGTTACAGCCTTCAATGTCATGACTGTGCTTAACCAAAGCGCCATGATTTGAAAAACGTCTTATTTTCTCTGCCAATTCGTCATTATCAGTAACAACACAGCCTGCATCTCCATAAGCTCCAAGGTTTTTACCTGGGTAAAAACTGAAGGAGGCTGCATGCCCCAAAGTTCCAACATACTGCTCTTTATATTTGGCAAAATGAGCTTGAGCACAATCCTCTAATACAAAAAGCCTATATTTATGTGCTAACTTCATTAAAGCATCCATATCGACAGCTTGACCATAAAGGTGGACAGGAATGATTGCTTTGGTGCGTTCGCTGATCTTTTCTTCAAGTAAAGTAACGTCCAAAGTAAAATACTCATCGATATCAACAAAAACCGGAGTCGCACCGGTCAGAGAAATAACTTCAGAACTGGAGATCCACGAATTTGCTACAGTTATCACTTCATCTCCAGAACCGACCCCCTGCATTTTCAACGCGATGTAAAGTGAGTCTGTACCATTCGCACACGAAATGCAGTGTTTAACGCCATAAGCAGCGGCGAATTCCTCTTCAAACTTTTTAACATAAGGGCCACGTACAAAAGCAGTTTGCTCAATCACATCGTAAATAGCTTGATCCAACTCCTCTTTGTGCTGCAGATATTGAGTCTTCAAATCGACAAGAGGGACCTTCATGGTAATTTCCTTATTAAACGGGCTGGGTTACCAGCATAGATTCCCTTAACCAGTAAATCTTTGGTCACAACTGAGCCAGCTCCGACACAAACGCCTGAAGTAATTTTAACTGGTAGAATAGTACAGTTGCTTCCAATATTAACATGATCGCCAATTATAGTTTCTTTAAATTTATCCATATCACCACGTGCTCTGTCACCGTCTGTAAATAGATCGTTAATAAACATGACACCATGCCCTACAAACACGTCCGCTCCCATTGTCACCAGCGAGCAGATAAAGGAGTGTGATTGAATACGGCAATTTATGCCAATACTCACACCTGATTGAATTTCCACAAAGGGGCCTACAAAGGTATTGTCACTAATCGAGCACCCATAAAGATTAAGCGGTTGAACTAAAGTAACATTTTTTCCAAAGTCAACATCCTTAATAGATGCTTGCAGTATTCTGGGCTCAGCCATGCTTATTCCCTTAAGCCCAAGCGACATTTACTGGGTTTGAAGTTCAAAAATACTTCCTTGCCGGTTTCAATCGATTCATAGATAGCCATAATAAGCTCTAGGCTGCGACGTCCCTCAAGGCCATCCACCAACTGCGGGGCTCCATTGGAAATACACTCAACAACATGATTTAAGTAGGTGTGATGCCCAAAACCATAAACACTAGGCGGGTTGACTGAATACTCCGTCATTACTCTATCATCACCTTCTTCTTTTTCGACAAAGCTCCAGGTTTTCATGTGATTGACAGCAAAACCTTCAATAACCACCGTCCCGTTCTCACCAAGTACTGATATCGACCCCTCAAGATCTTTAGGCCGCGCCGCAGTCGTGGCTTCTACAATTCCCAGCGCACCATTTTTGAATTTTAGTACGACCACCGCAGTATCTTCTGTTTCAATATCTACTAATGCGGTTGTACTTTTGGCAAAAACACTCTCTACATCCCCCATCATCCACTCGAGTAGATCGACGTGATGTGAAGCCTGATTAGTCAGTACCCCACCATCATAAGCCCAAGTGCCCCGCCAGGCGTCCTGGTCATAATAACGCTGAGGCCGGCACCAACGCACACGCACGGTACCCATTACAAGCTTTCCAAAACGATCTGCTTCGAGGGCTTCACGTAATTTCATCACCGGTACATTGAAGCGGTTTTGTTTGACCACAAAAAGCCGGACCTTGTTTTCGTCACAGGCCTTGATCATCGCGTCGGCATCATCAAGGGTAAGCGCCATGGGCTTTTCTACCACCACGTGCTTTCCATAAGGAGCCACTTCTAGGGTATTTCTTGCATGATTCCCGCTTTCGGTGAGAATATTGACTACATCGATCTTGTCGCCCATTTCCTTCATCATCTCGTGCACATTGACAAAATAAGGGACCTTATATTTCTCGCCAATCACCTTCGCACGATCAAGCTGTAGGTCGCAAACCGCAACCAGTCTGCTCCCCTTGATTTCCTTATTGGCAAGTAAATCACTGTGCCGTTTGGCAATACGGCCGCAGCCCATCAAAGCAAAATTAAGCATTAATATAACTCCTGTATATTTTCTTCATTTAGCATAATTTATTATTTTTACAATCAGTCATCAGATTAGAAACTTTAATAATTCCATCTTGGAATTTTTGTGAATGGTTACTATCCTCAACGTATAATTTTTTTGAATCAAAGGTTAAAATATAATCGACAATTTCAGATGGGTTTTCAATATATTTACACCAACCTGAATCTATTTCGTTTCTATAGTAAGCTATAGCTGATGGGTCTAATGTTATTGACGGCACGCTCATTGAACTTGCTTCAAGAATCACACTTGAGATCATCGTTAGGTGGAAGTCCATTTTATGAAGAAGAAGAGGTAATGGAGTATCAGTAGCAAGATCAACTTCAACATTAGCAAACTGAGAATACTCTTTTTTAATCAAGTCACGAGTTTCAAACATACTCGGGTGTAAACGTACCCACCAATAACATGTATCCGCTGATTGCTTAACTAATTCTAAAAAAATTGACTCGTTACGCCATCCCAGTGAAATAAGGACATGTTTTTTATCTCTTTGTTCTTCAGTTTTTGAGCGAACTCTTTCAACAAAAGCCCTAAAAGCATGATTTCCTCCCTGCTCACAAGCTGCTATCCAAGGGACCCCACCTGTAAAAGCATTGTGAAATCTACTTTGATGGGCCCATTTATTAATTGACGCTGTATCCTCGTGTGACCAGCACCAGAAGTGCTTTGGAAGAAGTTGGTAACCTGTATCAGGTACCTTCTGCCAATTCGCATAGGAGGGGTGACTGTTTTGAACGCCGTGTTGAATGTCCACCATTGGTATACCAAGCTTTGAAGCCGCAAGTGAAAAAGCAAATCCGTGGATTGTATAATAACAAACTACATAAGCCACTTTTGCTTGAGTTTCCTTCAAAAGGTCCTCAAAATATTTACTTAACAATTCTATTCGTCTAATCTTGGATACTAAGCTGTTAATTCTTGGAAGATTAACTTTATAAGTACTATTAACTTCATGTATAAAATCTTCATATTTTTCTAAGCTATAGGAAATATTTTTTTTAAAAAGTACACTTTTAACACCAATAAGATCCAAGCTTGATTGAATAAATCTTGATCTGTCTCCTCTTGGAATTCTCCATTCATTTTTATCAGTAAATTCCAAAATGAGACTTGTTTGACCCTTTTTATTCAACTCCCGAGAAATTATTCCAGAAAATCGATCATACCACATGCCACCCATTTTTGATTTATTCAAAGCAAAACTCAAAAATAGATGATCTGCTTTTTTACTAAAGTCATTTCCACTCCAGTCTTTGAAATAAGATTTTTTTTGGTTAATATAATTTTTAATGACCTTAGATAACATACTAATTTTTTCATTAACAGAGCTATTTTTTATATCAACAGTTCTGTTATCATAGGGGTGTCCCAGTATAATATCGCCGATTTGAACAGAAAAATCATTTCTAATGATAGGCCAGATTTTCACTCCATTAACATCCCACTCGTTGACTTCCCACTTACCCTCAAGTTCATTGATCAACTTCATGACGTCTAATGTTACACTTTCACTTACCTGCCCCATCTAATCATTTATTCTATTTAAGAAAAATTCTGCCAGCTGGAAGTCTATTTCGCTATCAATGTCAACCGATTTTTCACGTTCCATAACATAAGCAAAACTATTTGAAATACCTACAAAAGTCTTTAGCTTCAAAAGCTCTGACGTCTCCGCGATATAGACAGCTCCATTTACGCGAAAATATGGAGGAAGGTCTTGACTCCTTACTTCCGCAGAAGCTTTTTTCAAAAAGTGATCAAAGGTCAAACTTTTATCTAAAATGTTACACCATAGTGGCGAATGGTCTACTGGGCAAACAGCAATAACTGCTGCCCCTTTTTTCTTTTCAAGTAAACTGAAGGCTTCATCTATATCCGGTGCCGTCCGCAATGGTGAAGTAGGCTGTAATAAAACGATATGAGTAAAATCATGACCGATGGCCTTATAAAACGTCAGAGCATGTAATACCACATCAACAACATTTGAATTATCCTCCGACAATTCGCTCGGCCTCAAAAAAGGAACACTGGCGCCGTATTTTTTTGCCACTTCTGCCGTTTCGAAACAATCTGTACTCACAAGCACTGTATCAACAGATTGAGAAGTTAAGGCGGCCTCTATAGTCCAAGCTATCAATTCTTTACCGGCTAGTTTTTTAATATTTTTCCCCAGTAGCCTCTTACTACCTTTTCGAGCTGGAATTATAGCTAAAACCTTCATATTAGTCATAAACCTCTAGCCCTTGCCAAGTCTTGATGCTGCCCAACATCAGCCCAATCTCCTTCCACTAGATGATAGCCAACATTAAAGCCTTTAGCTATACAGTAGTTTACCAATTCAGTGGCAGGGTATTCCTCCTTTTCTGGTATTACTGCGAGCAATTGAGCATCAATCAAGTACATCCCGGCGTTAATTAAATGATGCTGTATAGGCTTTTCTTCCAGTTGTTCGACCAGTTGCCCACTAATCTTCACTACTCCGTAAGGAATACTAACTTCATAGTCTCGAACACCAATAGTAATCATATTATCTTGTTGTTTATGAATGCTAAGCATTTTTGAAATGTCGACTTGAGTAATCAAATCGCCATTCATCAACAAAATAGTCTTTGTCTCCAGTTCCGGTAATAATCTTAATGCACCACCTGTCCCTCTAGTTTCTTTCTCACGAAGATAAGTTATCTCACAGCCATATTGACCTCCCTCACCAAAATAATCTTCAATTTGTTCACTAAGATAATTAACTGCAATATTAAATTTTCTAATATTATGATCTATAAGGTGTAAAATCAAATGCTCTAAAATCGGTTTACCAGCAACCCTAACCATCGGTTTAGGTAAATTTTTGGTAAGCGGCCACAGACGAGTACCACGGCCACCAGCCATAAGCACAACAGCCAAATCTAGTGTTTGTCCAGAGAAGCTTCTGGACAAGTGATGTAAATCCCTTAATCGCCCTCCTTCATCAATTACAGGAAGATGATTTATCCCGTTTGCTTTCATTATTCGTAAAGCCCTTGATCTCGAAATTCTCTCATTAGCCGCAATAAAATTCTTGCTCATGTACTCTTTAATTGGGTGATCAAGACTTTTTCTTGCCAAAATTGCCCGACGTAAATCTCCGTCAGTCAAGACTCCGATTAAGATATGGTCTGACACAATCATAGCGATACTAAAGCCATTTTCAGCAATGAGTTCCATGGCATCATACAGTGTCGCATCCTCACCGATGCACAAGTCTTTCATTTCACATGAATCAAACTTCTGAGATGGTATTTCAGAGGGCCCTGAAGGAAATTCCTCGTTAGGTAGACTAGAAACAACAACAGCACCATCTGCCACAGTGGAGCCATTACCTATAACAATACCTTCACTTATGCGTGCATTTACTCCAACTGAGCAATTCCTCCCAACATGAACACCTTTGGCGAGAATCGCCATAGGAGCTAAGTAACTAAACTCTTGAACCACAGTATTGTACGATATCATCACATTGGCGTTTACAATTACATGTGCCATCACATTACAATTAGCTTGAACGACAACTTTCTCCAAAATCACTACACCTTCGGATATTTTTGCTGTAGAGCTGACCTCGGCAGATGGGTGAATTAAGGTAACCCAGCAAGATTGGGCCATTTCATACTCTGCAATTAGTTTTTCTTTTAATGCCTTATCGGTTATTCCAAAAACGAACTTTACTTTTGACGCAGATCGCAAGGCCTTCAACTCAGAATGACTGCCCAGATACTTCACTGATAATAGTTCTTGAAGTTCAGGTCTTTGACAAAGGTCAGTATAACCACAAACCTGCATATTAAGTACTCTTGCAGTGTCTATAACAAGTTGAGCATTTGCTCCAAGCCCCACAACGACGATTTTACGAGATTTGTGCATGTGTCTATTCCTCAATGGCCAATGATTGTATTGAATTCAAGATCGTAGAATTTCTTTTTTAAAATATTGTTCAAATTGACAGCCTTAAGTATTTCTTTAATCTTCAAAGAACTCCCACCATCTCCATAGGGGTTTTTTATCGATTTAATTTTCTGTTGAAAATCTTTTGTGTATAGCTCTGCCAAAGAACTGCTGATGGCTTTCTGATCAGAGTCGCAATTAATTACACTATCGGCCTGAACCCGACTTAGCTGCCGGTCTCCGATATTTATCGTGCCGATTCGAAAAGAAGGTGCCTCAACTATACCACTTGAACTATTACCAACAATGGCATCCACATACTGAAGCGCCGACAAATACCTCAATTGGCCCAAAGAGGTGAATACAACCGCTTTTTGTGGGTTTTTCTTAACGTAGTTATCAATAGTGCTGTTGATAACTCTTCCACTGGAATCCGCATTGGACTTTGTGAAGATGAGAGTTACATTATCCAATTTATCCAAAGCAACCAACAGAGTTTGTATTTGCTCCAATGAAGTATTGTCCTCCAAACTCGTTGGATGAAAAGTTATCATCAGATTCTTAACGTTTAACTTAAAATCAATACTTTGTTCAAATTCACTTCTCGAAAGAAGTTTTAACTTAAAAATATTATCGAGTCCAGCTTCACCTACATTAAAAACGCGCTGTGGGTCTTCACCGAGTTGAATCACTCTTTGCCTATATTCTTCCATTGCGGTAAAATGAAAATGGCTCATTTTGGTAATTGAGTGCCGAATAGCTTCATCAATTGCACCTTCTGTTAATTCTCCTCCACTGATATGTGCAATGGGAAGCCGCATCACCATCGCAGCAGCAGTAGCCGAAAAAATCTCAAAACGGTCCCCCATCACCAAAAGTAAATCCGGCTGTAACTCATCATAAATTTCAGCAAAAGAAATCTGTGCCAAACCCATTGATTTTGAAACGCCGATTGGCGAATCGGATGACAGTAAAACTTCAACTTTTTTATCTATAGAGAATTCTTTTTCAATCTCTTTATAAGTCAAACCAAATTCAGAAGATAGGTGCATTCCTGTTACAATGACCTGCAAAGTAAGGTCCACATCACTTTCAATCTCTTTCATCAACCAATAAAACATACCAAACTCGGCACGACTGCCAGTTACGACACAAATTTTACGCTTCATATAAGATCATTCTCTTCATAGTTACGCTCGGCGACCAGCCCAATAATTTCGTCCCAACGCATCGGGCTCATACCATCTCCCGCTCTCTTTACGGTAATATTTTCTGTCGAAAATATTTCGCCCTTTAAAATGGCTTTTAAACACACAATACTTTTCCTAACAACATTTTTATTTAATCGTTCATTTTGACTCGGCTTTTTAATTCCATCTCCCATAGCCTTCTCAATATTTCGAATTGCTTTGACCATATCTTTGAGTTCCTCTGGAAGAAGACTCGCCTTATGATCCGGCCCTTCCATATTTCGGTCCAGAGTAAAGTGCTTTTCTATTACTCGAGCTCCCAAAGCGACTGCCGCAATTGGGACCTCTATTCCTTGTGTATGGTCTGAGTACCCTACCTTCACTTTAAAAGCTTCTGCAATACTCAGCATTGCCCGCAAATTAACATTCTCCATTGAAGTAGGATACTCAGTTGTTGCATGTAAAACAGTAATCATATCGCGAGAAATACCACCGCTCAACAATGCTTCAATAGCCAGCTCTATCTCACCAAGGTTCGCCATACCCGTAGACAAAATTATTTCTTCGGCTAAACCTCCAACATGCCGTAAGAAAGGCAAATTTGTCACTTCTCCTGAGCCAATTTTAAATGTACTCTGTAACTCCCTTAAAAAGCTGGCGCTTTGTTCTTCGTCTGCTGTTGATAAGAAGCTTATTCCGCAAGTATCACAGTATACTTTTAACTCCCTAAAGTCATCATAACTTAACTCAAGTTTTTTTAGCATAGAATATTGTGATTCTACAATTCCAGTGTTTTTCACCTGATAACCCGCTTGCTTTGCATCAGGTGTAATTAAAACATTTGTATCCCAAGTTTGAAATTTCACGGCGTCAACTTGCGCTTCAACGGCCTTGTCAACCAGCTGTTTAGCCAAATTTAGACTTCCGTTGTGATTAACCCCGGCTTCAGCAATAATATAAACTTCGCTCATGCTTAACTGCCTATTCTGTATTTTAAGAACATAGACTTTGTAGTATTTGTATTTTGACTTTCCCACAACGAACAAAGCTGCTGATATTTTTCTTTATTGTGAATTTTACCCGCTATATAAAATGGACAATATTTTTTAGAGAATTTTTTCTTGAAGGAAAATAAACTATCTTCTTTTGTTGTTGTCCTTCCTCCTCCTAAATAGAACAGATGCCGCCCCTCCGATTTCACTAAATCAAATGATCTATCTAATAAGAAATAATTTGCGTTTAGCTGCATGCTTTCTTCACTATTTGCAGACAAATGATAGTAACACATTTTTTTGCCCATTAACAAAAATGACATCGCAACAACTTTTCCTTGATAACTTACACTCACTAAGCGCGTGTAGGGCAGCTTCAACAATCTCATGAAATAAGACTCATCAAAGAAATAGAATTTATCCGCCTTATTCTTATCCATTGTCTGGTAGTAAAGGTCAATAAAAGCTTCTAAATTTTCACTTGTATTATACTCGAGTCTTTTCTCACATTTTCTCAGAATATTTCTAACATTGGAACCATAATCCTTCCACCTGTCTTTCTTACTCAGAGTCAAATCTACTACCACTGTTTGTCGATCTTCCTGCAAAAAATCAAAATATTCATGCTTATACTGATAAAAGAAATTGAACGGATGAAAACGAATAAATTCCGCTACAATTTTTTGCTCATGGCAATAATTACTATACGCCACCAAAGCTTTTGATAGAAACCTTGTGTCGCCCGTATTGCTAAATGCTCCGCCGTACCCATAAGCCGTTTCAAGGTCATAAAATTCTTCACAAAGCTCTTCTTCACCTATCTTTGTAATTGGTTTTTTTATAGCTAAAGTAGAAAAATAAAAATCTCCTTTCTCATAGTAAAACTCAAAGAGCGAAGACTCTCCATCTACATATAAAGAAGGATACGACTTATCAAAAAATGGCTCGTCAGTAAGGTCAATATTTTTTTTGAATTTCAATAATCCACTCCTTAATAATCCCTCTGTCTTGAAGAGACTGCTCCTCTCTCTCAACCTTTTCTATAGAATTACAGCTAAGTTTATACAACTCATCAATATCATCTCGAGTCGTGAAGCGAGAAAAGCCCATACCTTTCATGAATCCCGAGTCTGGCATCACCGCGTGATACCCCACTTCTGTACCTGTTAATCCCGAAGTGCCTTCTGCAAAGGTAATACTAAGCATTTTACCTCCTGGCTTGAGCTTCTCAAAACAACTTTTAACTATGTCCTGACTTGTTTTAAAATCGTTACAATATAGACTTTCCACATCAATAATAGCATCAAAAAAATCATCTTCAAAATCGTTGAGTAATTGATGATAGTTCCCAATCTTAATTTGAACATCCTTCTCAATATTTTCTTCCTTCAGTCTATCCATGGCAATCTCACATGCACTTGGGCTACCATCAATTCCGAATACGCAAAAACCTTCTCTAGCCATATACCAAAGATTGGCTCCTGGACCAGAACCTATTTCCAAGATTCTCGTACTCGCTCTTTCTGTATTATAGTAATTACGAGCTATAAATCGGACCAGTGCTAAAGGTGGATATTTCCCCCATTCATTGTTCTAAAAATACCTTCCCATCGTTTCAGGTTCTCGACTGACATTCTGTACTCCTTAAATCAGTAGTTTACTAACTATCAATTTGCTTATTCCACAGTTGCCGAAAGCGACCGTCTTCTAGGCTCATTAGTTTTTGATGATTTCCTTCTTCAATTATTCTACCTTCTTCCATAACAAAAATTACATCGGCATTACGTATTGTAGAGAGACGGTGAGCGATAACAACGAGAGTGGTACTGTGACTGATATTATCAATTGCATGTTGAATTGCCGCTTCAGACTCTGAATCAAGCGCTGAGGTTGCTTCATCAAGAATGAGAATACCCGGTTTTCTGAGAATCGCTCTGGCAATTGCCAAGCGCTGTACCTGCCCTCCGGAAAGCCTTATACCGCGGTCACCAACCATCGCGTCAAGTCCTTGGGCTAATTCCTGAATAAATTCATAGGCATTCGCTTGTTTACAGGCTGTAATCATTTCTTCTTCGCTTGCATCTTCAAACGCCCATTTCAAATTCTCACGAATAGTAGAGTTGAAAAGAACACATTGTTGTGGAATATAGCCTATTTTCTCACGAAAAGATCTAAGATTAAGCTCTTCAAAATTTTGACCATCTATAACCATTTGCCCAGACTGCAACTCATGAAAGCCCATAATGATATCTGCCAGAGTTGACTTACCAGCTCCTGAAGCCCCTACAAAAGCGACCATCTGCCCTTTTTTAATGGCAAAAGAAATATTCTCAATCGCATTACGTTCCGTGTTTTCATATTGAAAGCTTAGATTCTTAAATTGAATCTCGCTCTTTAAACCCAAAAAGTCTTTACCGCCTTGAGGGATTTGATTGGCTAAGGCATCCAACTCTAACTTGCGAATATTTTCAAAACTTGGCAAGTGTTGCCCGAGTACTCCATAACTGCGCAGGAAACTGGAAATATGTGGGACGCATTTCCACAAAGCATATAAAATAATAGTCAATTCAGCAAAGGGAAGGTCAAAACGTCGAGAAAAGTAATATCCCGAAATAACACTGATCAGACCTAAAGGATAATAGAACTCATGCAAGACTCTAATCAAAGTATAGGATTTTACATTTAGTTTGTATTGTATTTCCTGTTGCTCCTGTAAGCGATTCAATGAATAATCCTGTTTAGCAAAAGCTTGAATCACCTTGGACAAGGCAAAGGATTCTTGAGTAATCGAATTAGACTCTCCAGCGCATTCCACACTCTCCTGCCCCCAGCGGTAATTAAATCTCGACAACAGAATCAGAGGTATAGCCGAAAAAAAGGCTATTGCCAAGCAGATCAAGGTCAATTTCCAGGAAACCCATAATGCGATAAAACTAAACGCTGCTATCTGAAAAATGGCCACTATGCAGGTACTGAAAGACGCCAATGCAACGTTTAACAAAACGGTTTCTCTGGTGATAGAGTTGATAAACTCTCCTTGATTCTTCTTCAGAAAAAACCTCCAATTAGCATTCACTACGGCGGCAAAAATATTTACTGTCATGTTTTTAGTAAATAAGGCACGAATTATAGCATCGAGCCAACCGACGAGTATAGATATCAAACTGCGCAGAACGTAGACAACTAAAAATAAAAATAACGCTGCTGTTGCGGTCTTTGGCAAACCAATTAATTCAAAGTAATAAAATGTCTTTTCTGTTATTCCCGTATAACTTGTGCCACCGCCTTGGTCCTGCATAATTAAATCAAAAATTGGAGCTATCAGTATCGCTGATGAAGCATCCACTAATGCACCCACTAATATGCAAAAAATGCCCAGTACTGACAATCGTCGATACTCACACCAGAGGTAGTTGGCAAACCTTACTGTTGAAGAATTTGTCAACATAAATAATACCTTAAACTATATAAAGTGCACTGATAGGGCCCTAACAATAGCTTCAAATGGAATCTATTGACCAAAGGATTCAGGGATTTGTTATTCTCAAAATTCACATTCATATTTATATTTAATCTAGCTCTTCCAATAAAAAAATATTCTGGGCTAAAAATTTAGAGCCAATCTGCGTTTTATAAACGCCATGATTCTTCTTTCCTGCATACTGTTTAAAACAGTTCCAAAACTTTTGCTGCCTCAATCTGTCATCCTCGCTCTCAAGCCAGTTTCCGTTTACTCTCTGATACATTTCCTCAACAACTGCGCAAATTTCATCCGTGCTATTCTCAACAGCTACCACCCCTTTTTGCTCATACTCTTCGCTACTTTGAGCCTGCCACAAACCAGCTTCATAAATCTCCCTTAAAGATAAAAACTTTTCCTGCTCCTGATCGTAGAGTTTTTTAGGAATGAAAACAAGAAATGGGGAACCCCAACTCGTCGCAAATTCAATTGCCGCAACGTTCAAAACGGCAACTGGCCTCCTGAAAAGGGCAGGTAAGTGAACAATTCCAGATGAGTCTCCGACATAAAACGAACAACGACTAGTAAGGTACAGGTCCATAAAATCTGACGCTAAAGAACTGCTGCTATAATCAAAAATATTCTCATTTTCATAAGTTATTTTTTTATGAACATGCCTCCCCATGCGAATTACCTGAAAGCCATTTGCACTCATCATTTCTGCCGCTTTTTTATGATTTTCTATGTTAGAGTCTCTATAGTCGTGATAACTACAGTCATTATTGGACGTCTTTCTTAGAAAAGCGGAATCCCTACAACTGAAAAGATATAACGGCTCCTCGGAAGAGAGGCCATATTGCTTCATCAGCTCATCTCCTTGCCGGAGCTGCTTCGCAGTCAAGCAGACCGGCGCGGGGGTCCTTGCTGTTACGCCATGTATATCGCGTTCACGATTAATAAAGCTGACCCTAAATTTCCTGTAACCGGGAAGCAGAAAATTAAAGCAATCGAGAACTCTATAAAACCAACTGATATGAAGAACTCTACGCCATAACCCATACAGACACTTATTAGAAATAGGCTGATTAATATAAAAAAGGTCAATCGTCTTCTTCGTATAGTTAATTCCATGCTTTTTTTCTGCCAGGTAAGTATCAATATTACCTGCAAAATGTCCAACTCTATTAGAGCGCAAAGCTGAAACTCTTAAATTGAAAACGATAAAAACTAATCTGACGATTATGCTCAGTGGCCAGAAAACCACTAACAAACAGAACCTTAATAGTTGCTTCATATTACTCCGCGAATTACCTCAGAGAATTTCTGAAAGTATTTCATTCTGTTTTAAAGGTGAATTACCTATTCGTGCTACTTGGCAACCAGCTGCAATAGAACCTAGATAAGCGGACTGCCAAATGTCGGCTCCCGTGACTAAAGCCATAGAGGCACAGGTTAATAGTGAATCCCCCGCACCGGAAACATCTTTAGGAAAAGGGTTTAAGGCTGGTAGTTTATCTGTCAGCCACCCCGTTCCTTTATTAGACTGAGAATGAATAACAAGCCCTTCTTCTCCAAGTGTCAAAAGAATAAATGATGCCCCAGATTTCTCCTGTAAGCTTTCCGCAAGAATTACCAAGCCGGAATGGTAATCATTTGTTGCAATTCTTGCTTCTCTTTCTGTGGGTGTGACTAAACTCATGCCCTTAAAGCGCGAGACATCGCCAACCTGTGATGACGATTGACTGTCTGCAACCATCATGACCCCGCGATTACGACATTCCTCAACCAGTATATCCACCAGAACCTGGGGAAGACAACCATAATTAAAGTCAGAAAAAATCAATAAGTCAGTATTATCCAACTGCTGAATAACATCATTCGATACCCTCTCAATCAACTCTCGGTTAATTGAATGTTCATTCAGGTGGTTAACTCTTAAAAGAGTTTTGCCGGCAGCTCTAAACCTTTGCTTTACCGTCGTTTTACGACTTTCATCCTTATATAAATTAGAGTTCACATTATAAAATTGTAATTTCTCTCCGACATATTCATGCATTTCATCGGCGCCTGTCACGCTGAAGTAGTTTACTGTCGCACCCAGCCCTGCCGCATGAGCGGCTACTATGGCGGCGGCTCCTACAAAGCGATCTGTGTGGACTGGCCGCACAACAATCGTTGGATCTTCCTGGGACATACCCACCGGATCACAGGCGATGTACTCATCAACTATGGTATCACCAATAACGAGTACCTTGAGTTCATTAAAGCCCATAACTATTTTTTTTAGATCTGCTTCAACAAAATCGTGTCGCGCAGCGTAGAACTCCGGCTTGTAAAATGGTGAGCTACTAAAATTTTCAGTTTCACTCCGCAACAGATCAATTGAAGAAAAGGTCACATCTCCCGAACTAAAAACCAATTTACCGCCGTATGATTTTAAGACGCTTAATTCCGGGTTATCCTGATTTTCGTGCTCTTCGCCTTTAACCACAACATCGGGCTTCAATTTACTTATAAATGTTTCTGTCGTTTCATCCATCAAAAAACCATAATCGACCCAACAATTAGACTTGACGCCTTCAAGGCGGTGTTCTTCGGTTATCATCGGTTTTCCAAAGCTGTCCGGATAAACTCCAACAACCAGAAAATGTCCACATTCAGCCGCAAAGCGAAGTAACCTTAAGTGCCCCGGGTGAATAATATTAAAAAAGCCACCGACAAAAACGACCTTCTTACCACTGGACAATCCTTTAATTGCTTGTAAGTGCTGTTGAGTATTCATTCTTCCAATTCCGGAGCGATGGCCAGCAACGCCCGAATTACTCTTCTCTCTTGAAGGTCTTCAAATGCTTGATTTATCTCATCCAATCGATAACTCTTACTCAATAGTTTATCCACAGGCAAGTGGCCCTTGCGATATAAATCAAAAAGCCGTGGCAAGTCCCTGTCCGGATAACACTGACCGCCCCAAGAGCCTCTTATCATTTTCCCTGAAATTAAATCATGCGGATCCAATTTAATTTTTTCTCCTGATTGCGGATGTGAAGCAAATATACACTGGCCACCATTCTTGCGCACCATCTGAAATGCACACTCAATATTTTTTGTTAGACCGGTAGCCTCTACAGTATAATCGGCTCCACCACCCGTCAACTTGATTACTTTTTCCAAACAATCACCGTCCTGCATATTCAATACAACATGGGCGCCCAGTTCTTTAGCTAACTGTAGTTTGTCGTTCTCAATATCAATGGCTATTATTTTAGAGCATTCAAACAAATTCAAGGCCATGAGCGCGCTCAGGCCAATGCCTCCAAGCCCCAAAACTACTATACTGGAGCCTGCGTGCGGCTTTAACTCGTTGATAATAATTCCACTCCCTGTAGGAATTGCACAACCGAACAATACCCCTACTTTCAAAGGCACATCATCTGGTAATTTCACCAGTCGGTTTTCTGAAACAAGAGAGTAATCGCTAAATGTCGTTACCGCACCGGAATTAATCGTTTCTATGCCACATTTATAATGTGAACAGGGTACTTCAGCACCGTCACCCTTTATCCAGCCAAGAACGACCCGATCACCTTTCTTGACCTTTTCAACTCCTGGGCTGACCTGCATGACAATACCCGAGCCTTCATGACCAAGTAAATGAGGTAAATACCGGTCCTTACCCCGTTTACCAAGAACCTCCATCAACTGACTCCTGCACAAACCGCTGTAGGCTACTTTCACCAGTACCTGTCCATCCACCAAAGGGGGTATTTCAAGCTCTTTGATTTTAAGAGGCCGGTTAAGCTCCGTTAACACGACTGCTTTCATCAATTTCCCCAATGCATGTCGCCACTTGAAACAAAAAGTGACCCATCGTGATGAGTTACTATCATATCATCATAGCTTTGAACGCGACCCCAATTTATTTTCTGGGAGTACATATTAATATCATGCTCGCTAAAATAATTGAAAATCTGCCTTGCGTTCTCTATATCGTGAATACTAAGCATCATGTCAACATTTTGCCATAATTGTGGATTACTCTTACAGATAATCTCTTTTTCATGCCCCTCAACATCCATTTTCACTAAATCTATGCCTTCGACGAGAGCTTCAAATGCCATTAAAGGTACTTTACATGTTTCCAATTCACCGTAAGGATTAGCCTTGGATCCTGCAATATGACTTCCAGTAGTATTTCCACGAACAATAATAAATTCTGCTTCACCATCTTTGTCTGACACCGCAGCATTTAAAGCTTTTACCGATTTTATGTTATTATCTTCAATATTCTGCAATAGTACATCGTAATGTTCTTTCACCGGTTCAAGACATGTTACATCGTAACCGCATTTAGCCAGTAAAACTGTATGTAAACCTAGGTTTGCTCCTAAATCGAGAACTCTTTTGTAACGCTTACGGCTCTCCCAATAATATGAAAATAGAAATATTTCATCCAATTCGAAGAGGTTTAATGAATTAATATTGCCCATTGAGTGATAGGGGAAGATCAAATTGCCAAATGGCCCAAAATCTATACTCCCTGTAGCCTTCATGCGGGCCACTTCTGGACGAATTGCCTCTTGGATAAAATTATGCAGCCCGCAGCCAGGTTGATGAAAGCCACTAATATTGGGAATAACTTCGAATAACTTCTTAATCAATTCTGTTTGCTCCATAAAACTCTTCTCAATGCTCACTTTTAAAAATTGGCGGAATAATCATATTCTTTATTAATTCATCTCTGGAAAGAAGAGGTTCAGGGTCTTCCAAGGCATGACCGAATTTCAACTGAGGCATAACCCTGTGATCCGGCCTAATCTCAATATTGCAAAAAGCCGGCCCCTTATGCTTATAGACTTCTGATAAAACTTCAGAAATTTCGCTGTTATTGCTAATTGTCCAAGTCGGAAAGCCATAAGATTCTGCAACACTCACAAAATTCGGAAAGCTTAAGCCGTTTTCTTCGTTCGCTGCGGCATATTCTGAATCCAGCCATTGATCCTGTGTCTGACAGATCATCGAATATCCATGATTATTAAATAAAAATATCTTGATATCCAAATTATGATAAATAACTGTCGACAATTCCTGAATATTCATTTGTAACGAACCGTCACCAGTTACACAACTCACTCTTCTATTAAGAGCAAATGATGCGCCTATAGCTCCCGGCAGAGCATAGCCCATCGGTGTATTGTTAAAGGCATGAATAATTTTCTGGTCTTTTCTGGAAGGAAAGCCCTGCATCATCCACGCTAATGCACTGCCCGTATCTGAAACTATAAATTCATTGTCACTACAGGTTGCCGATAACTCGCGAACAAATACATAGGGATTTAAAGCTTCTTCACTCTCATAAGATTTTGGACAAATTGGAAATTTCTTCTTCCATAAACAAATACGTTCTTTCCAGCTCGAAATTTCCGGCAATGCAATTGTGTTTACCCCCTTTGATAATTCCTCAAAGAATTTTTTTGCATCTGATTTCACAAGCACATCTGCATCCATTCCAAGTGCCTTAAATTTACCAAGTTCGGCATGATCAATATCAACTATCAACTTGCGGGCCTCGCGGGCAAAATCTTTCAGCGGGCTGCCCGCTTCATGTGTGTCTAAGCGCGCACCAACACTAAGGATCAAATCTGAATTTTGAACGGTAAAATTACCATAACGCGTTCCATGAGTCCCGAAGGTCCCGGCAAAAAGAGGATGATCGTCAGCGATAAGTCCCTTCATCGCCCAGGTCAGCAAAACGGGAATGCCCAGCTGTCCGATAATTTTTAAAGCTTCTTGACGAGCTCCGGAGAGGTGAACACCCCAGCCAATAATAAGTACTGGACGCTGTGCTTGCTTAAGATAATTTAAACATTCTTCCAGGTATTCTACAGGTTTATTGATTTTCTCCGGAATGCTGAACGATACCAAGTTTGAGACATCCACCTCCGCTCGCGAAATATTGTCTGGTATATCCACCACTACCGGTCCGGGGCGGCCTTCATGAGCTAAATAAACAGCTTTTTCCAACTCGTACCTTATTCTCGACGTATCCTCAATTAACACTGAATATTTACTAATAGGCTTAACCATATCAAGCGTATCATTTTCCTGAAAGCCTAATTGTCTCACTCCCAGATCCTTTTTCATACGAAAGGTTGATACCTGCCCTGTAATATACAGGACCGGCACCGAATCAAACCAGGCACTGCATATCCCGGTAATCATATTTGTGGCTCCAGGACCTGATGTCGAAATTGCCACGCCCATGCTTTCGGAAGCACGCGAATAAGCATCGGCGGCGATCGCACCCGCCTGTTCATGATTAGGGCATATGTACTTCAACTCAGGGTGCTTTGCAATGGAGTCAATCAAATGTACAGAGGCTCCCCCTGATATGGCAAAAACATGTCGAGGCCCAAGTTTGGAGATAAAATGAGCTACATAGTCAGATAATTTCATTCTTTACAATACTCCATATTAAATATCATTGCCTGCCCGTCTCAATTTATACAAGTTAGGGTTCTCCTGCAGTTTTGACTCCAGCGCGCACTCACCCCATGAATCATGTACGACACTGAAGTTTCTTCCGCTCACAATTTCTTTTGAAGACCGACAGATCCACTCACAGCACTCTGCAATACTTCGCATCTCCGTCCATTGTTCTGATTCAAGACGCTCCACAGTACGTAAATATGCATCACCACTGGCATCACCGGCATCCAGAGTCTCCAAGTGGATTTTGGTTCTAACCCAACCTGGTCCCAATATGGTAAACTTACAATCCTCTGACTCGCTATCTAGAAGTTCACACATTTTAATGAGGGCTATTTTAGAAACGGTATAAGCTGAATAGTTCACTGGTGCAGAATTGGTTCCACCTCCGGCAAAAAAGATTACACTACTTGTTTTTTTTGAGCTTTTTTGTGGCAGCATTTTATTTACAACGTTTAGTTGCGCAGTAAAATTGACATCAATCGATCTACTCCATTCATTGAAGTCAACGTCTTCAAAACGGCCAATCGGCTTCATCGTCCCCGGACAGAGCATTAAGCAGTCCCAAACACCATATTGACTAAGAACTTCACAGCACCTTTCAATTGACTCACTGTCTTCGAGGAAGCAGGGAACTGCTTTTAGTCCATTTGACTTCAGCCTTTTAAGATGATCGCTTTCTGTCCGGTAAGTGCCGACAACCTGATGTCCGTCTGCGAGCCACTTTTCTGCCAAACTTAAACCAATGTCACTGGAGACTGAAATAATAACAATGTTCATCAAAATGGTCCTTTAAACCAATTCCCGGGCACATCAAGAGCTACACCCGCCTGCGGTTTTAATCCTGATATCTCAGCTTGCTTATTCAGTGCCTTCAGCACACTGGAAGCTATATCATAAGCTCTATAGTAATAACCCCCGGTCAGGTAATGACTAGTCGGCGTCGGAAGGTCAGGTAATGCCAAACAGCGCGGGGGTGCTTTGAGCTGATCGAAGAGTTCTATCGCGCACCTAGCAATAATTTCAGATGCCACAGAACATGTCTGCTGAGCCGTGTCTGCGACCAATAGCCGGCCAGTTTTTCTCACTGAGGTAAAAATAGTCGGCCAGTCAATCGGGTTTACCGAACGGAGGTCTATCAATTCACAGCTAATGCCTAATTTTTTTAATTCGTCAACAGCATGAATAGCTTCTATGCTCATATAAGAAAGAGAAACTATGGTTACATCTCTTCCCTCTCTGACTATAGCGGCCTTGTCTATTGCTACACGGTAACGCTCTTTCGGTACATCACCTGCCATATTATGTAGCCATCTGTGTTCCAGCATAACGACTGGGTTATCGTCAAAAATTGCTTCAGTCAACATACCTTTAGCGTCATATGGATTAGTTGGTATAATAACTTTCAATCCGGGAATATGCGCAAACCAAGATTGCAAATTTTGTGAATGAGTTGGCCCCTGGCCCCAACCCCTGCCAATGATTAAGCGAATAGTAATCGGCACACTACATTGACCTCCATACATATAACGCCATTTAGCCGCATTATTAACCAATTGATCCATCGCCAGTAAGAAAAAATCTAGTCTTTGATGCGTCATGACTGAGCGAATTCCATTTAATGCCGCTCCGATGGCAATTCCAGTCATGGCATTTTCCGAAGTTGGCATATCAAAGACACGCTCGGATCCAAACTCTTCCTGAAGGCCCAAAGTCGTGCCAAATACACCTAGTGGATCATCTGTTCCCAACCCGTAACATATGACATTTTCATCTTTTGCCATAGAAGAGTGAATCGCTTCATTTACAGCTTCGCTATATTTAATCATTCTACTCATTTGTACAAGTATCCCAGTGCATCATTGAGAGATGGTTTCGCTGAATGTCTGGCAAATTCAAAAGCGGCCTCAACTTCACTTGTACTGGCTTTATGAATTTGTTCACATACTGCTACGGATAATATTTCTGCATTAGTTTCAACAGCAACTACAAGAGGGTCACGCTTTTTCCATTCTTCATACTCGGCCTCAGTTCTGTATCCAATGTGATTATCGTAATTAGGGCCGCAGTGTTCACGCCAGCGATAAGTATCGAACTCCAGAAAGTATGGACCTTCTCCGCTACGAATTACTTTAATCGCATGCTCTATTTTTGCGTAAGCTTCTAACACATCATTACCGTCGCCGTGAGATGATTTCATGCCAATACCCTGCACCATTTTATGGATTTTCCTACCTTTAGGCTGTCTTACATGCATTGGTGAATACACTGAATACATATTATTTTCACAGATGAATAACACTGGAAGCTTTTTGAGAACTGCAAAATTAACGGATTCATAAAAGACGCCTTCTTCAACAGCTCCATCGCCCAAAAACACGCAACTTAGCTGATCTGTTTTTTTCAATTTTGCAGAGAAACCCAACCCGACACCAACTGGAATTGTTCCGCCGACTATTGCAGTGCTGCCCATAAAGCCAACAGATTTATCGATCAGGTGCATAGAACCACCGATACCTTTGGAACAGCCACTCTCTTTACCGTAAATTTCGGCAATCATAGAGTTAAGGTTTCCGCCTTTACCTAGGTAATGAGCATGAGCACGATGAGTACTTACCGCAAAGTCATCCTTTCTCATAGCCAAGCCAGCTGCTGCTGCCACTGCTTCTTGTCCTATACTCAAATGAGTTGGACAGCGCATTTCTTGTTCGCTATAACGTCCTGCAATAGTCTCTTCCGTAATACGGATTTTCGACATCATGCCATATAACTTAGGAAGGATTTTTTCTTTATTCATCAAGGAATAAACCAAAAGTAATCACCGGAATAACCGACCTCTTTAAAAAAGGCACCCCATTCATCAACATGCATTACGGTCTTTGCCGTTAAATTCCATGCCATCATAGCTTCGTATTCTTCATCATTCCTGTAGGCGTCAACTGTAATAAAACTGCCACTTTTAGAAACCCGTTCAATTTCCTGCAAGGCTCTGGCACAATCGTCACGCTCCAGATTGTGAACCGTATTGATAGAAATAGTTACATCAAACGACTTATCCGCGAAAGGCAAATCAGTAGCATTTGCCACGCTTACGTGTTCTTTCATATCGTCAATTGTATTTTCAACCGCATATGCAGATATATCGACTCCTTTGATCGTAATACCTGGGATCAGTTCAGCCATATCGTGCATCATAAAGCCCTTGGCACTACCGACATCAAGAACAGAGCTATTAGCATCAAGCTTAAAATGATCTTGAAAGGTGGGAATGACCGGTTGCCAAAAGCGAGAAAAATAATTAAAACCGCCGTATCCGTGTTTCCGATCACCATCAAAAAAATCTTTATCAAAACGCCGCGCAATTGCTCTATCAGTCTCGTTCTTTTCCGCCCCTCTTTCTTTGACGTTGCGCTTGGCTTTTGGATAATTCTTTAATAAATCTATTTCAATCCCCATCACAGTTCCTGTATTTTATTAAATTCTTTATTCGCCTGTTCATAACTCTCAGGAGTACCGATATCGCGATGATACACATCGTTATGCCATGTAAATATCTGCCCCATGTATGCCGGAATAACCTCTGTACTGAAATCAATTTCTTTTTTACCCAAGTCGGCGAGGAACTCAAACACACTCGGATCGAGAATATATACCGCACCGTTAGCGTGATTACCGGGAGGCTGTTCAACTTTTTCGTGAAATTCCAAAACTACATCATCTTCGTCCAACTCTACAATTCCACACGATTGTGGATCCTCAGTTTCAAAAGTCATCATAGTAATATGACAATGTTTCGGGCGATTTTCGTGTGCCTCTATAAATTGCTTCATATCAAAACTTGAAAGGTTATCGGCATGCACCATCATCACCGATTCTCCATCAAAAAAATCGCGGTTCGCCAGCAAGGTTCCACCCGTTCCTAAAAGCTGCCGTTCGTGAACAATCTTAACATCAAACTTAGACGCCTCAAGATAAGCATCTACTTTTTCTGCCAAATAATGAGTATTGACTATCATGTCGTGAACTCCAGCACCGGTCAACGCCTCAAGCCAGTATTCAAGCACAGGCTTACCACAAATCGGCATCAAAACCTTAGGGGTATGTTCGGTGTAGGGCTTCAGTCGTGTCCCAAAACCTGCGGATAAGAGAAGAGCTTTCATTAGATATCCAGCTTCTTCATCGTCCTAACGTTATAACAATTGTCGTCATCCTCCAGACGCTTATCCTGATAAGCTTCAATTACTTCTTTTATGCCATAAGCGACATCGTATTTCGGTTTAAAACCAGTGGCCAGCAGTTTATCAGAATTTAGCCGGTAAGAGCGCGGATCATTAGACTCTGAAACAATGATTTCTGCCGGCATTTTCTCGTTGACACGTTCAGCGATATCCAAAATGGAGATATTCTCAAACCCGGCGTTGTAGACTCCGGCTGTTTCGAGGCCTTTACCTAGAAAATGAATAAATATATCGGTGATATCCTGAATATGGATATTGGGTCGTGTCTGGTCACCGCCAAATACAGTAATACGGCCATTTTTACAGGCCTGCATAGTGAGCATATTTACTGCGACATCCAGTCTCATACGCGGTGAATATCCACAAACGGTTGCCGGACGAATCATGTGAACGACGATATCATCCATATAACTCATGAGCACACGCTCGCTAATCATTTTAGTTTTATTATAATCCGAAATCGGGACCAGAGCTAAATCCTCGGTCACCTGATCTTCATCCTTTACGCCATACACACTTCCTGAACTGGAGTGCAGGATCTGTTTGACACCATATTGTATGGCACGCTCGGTCATTTTCATCATGGTCAATACATTCACTTCCCATGAAAGTTTGGCATTCAAGTCCCCACACGGGTCATTGGCTATATTAGCCAGGTTAATGATAGCATCAATTCCTTTCATAGGAATATTGTCTACATCCTGAACATCCATCTTAATAACAGTTAATTTTTCATGATCGGCCAACACATTGCCAAACCACTGAATGTCAACTACAATTACTTCGTGACCTTCTTGTAACAATTTAGGAACTAAAATACTGCCGATATAGCCGCAGCCGCCTGTAATTAATAATCTCATCGAAAATCTCTTATTTTTTGTGAATGTAATTTAATGGCAAAGCCTGAATTTCGCTTAAATTTCTCTTCACCCAATTTATAGTTTGCTCAATTCCTGTCTCCAACTCTATACTGGGCTGCCAGTTTAACTCTCTTGTTGCCTTACTGCTATCCAGAACATAAAAGCTGTCTTTGCCTAAGCGCTCTCCACTTAGCTCTACGCAATCCTCAAAAGAGACCGACAACTTATCGGCAATAAGCTGCACTAAGTTTTTTATCGAAACAGTTCTTTTTGTAGAAAAATGGTATATTCCACCATTCTCTCCCTGTCTAGCGACAGCTAATGTTCCCTTGGCGACGTCTTCCATGTGAATAAAGGAGCGAACAGAGTGCCCACCGCCGTGAAGCTGTAGCTTTTGTCCAGTCAAAAAATAAATTATTGAACGGGGAATTATTCTGTATAGTTGCTGACTTGCACCATAGACATTAGCTGCACGCGTAAAAGAAACTGGAAAATCGTACGCTTTGTAAAAGCTAGTTAAACTCATATCCGCGGCTGCTCTGGATACTGCATACGGTGTACTCGGATTATACGCTGTATTTTCTTTTACATTGCCTTCACAGCTCCCGTAAACTTCTGGAGTTGAAATGTGAACGTATTTCTTCAAAAAGCTCAATTTGCGTAGACGGTCGTGGAAAAGCACCATTGACAGTGTATTCGTCTGGAACCAATGTTCGGGATGCTCCCAGCTCTGCGCCACCATGGACTGTGCGGCAAAATTCACGACGTAGCCTGGCTTAAATTCGTTGATAACATCAATAATGTCTTCTAGATGATCATTCAAGTCCAACTGATAAAAGCTAAAGCCTGACTGATGTCGTTTATAAGGAAGAATTATATCTGAAGGCTCTGAAGAGCGACTGATACCAATGACCTCTAGACCTTGTGAAAGGCAATAATCAACAAACACCGCTCCGGAAAAAGAGTTACTGCCAATTATTACTACTTTTTCACTCATAAGGAACCCTCTTTGCGTAAAAATTTCATTAACATATGACCGACTATCATCTGGCAATCTTCTGATATCTGCATATCATCAATTGCAAAATGAATGCTATGATCGGCTATAGCGAGGCATTTACCTCCAGAAAAACCGAGAATGGCAAACGATTTCACTTCTAACTTTCGAGCCTCTTCAAGTGCTGCTACGATATTGCCGGAGTTACCACTGCCGGAGAGTATGATAAGTATGTCTCCCTTCTCTGCCTGAACTCGTAATTGACGCGAAAAAATTTCCTCATAAGAGGTATCATTCCCTAGGCATGTTAATACAGCGCTATTTGCACTTAAAGCGTTTACTTTTAAACCTAACCCGTCTTCTCCGCCCACTCCATAGAGGAAGTCATTCGCGATATGTATGGCATTAGCTGCACTGCCGCCGTTGCCACAGAGAAAGACTCGCTGACCGCCTTTCCAGGCTTTATTTAATGCATCCGCGAGGGGCTCTAATTGCTGCCAGTCAAAATCCTTGAGTACTTGTTGTAAACGATCTGAGTATTCTTTAAACATTTAATGCCTTGGTTTTTGCCAAATTTTACGGTTAACACTCATAATATAATTAAGACTTCTAACAGTATTTTGAAACTATAAAAATGACTTTTTTTCTGGAGGTAGACGGGCTCCGCCCCCTCAGATGCA